>Ga0180223_1001537_pt1 | contig 17433 bp, 13 predicted proteins | sample eDN5th30CKraftOP_FD_151337 | JGI IMG/M metagenome (GOLD analysis project Ga0180223, IMG submission 151337) | Enriched Organic Plus compost microbial communities from Emeryville, California, USA - eDNA 5th pass 30_C Kraft OP (version 2) (version 2) ...
CCCGCCTGCGCGAAGACCGGCTCCAGCGCCTTGCTCGCCTTGAACAGGCCCCAGGTGGAGGTGATGTAGCCGCCGTCCTTGTTGCTGTCCGAATAGCCGATCATCACTTCCTGATGGCCGCGCGCCTGCACCACGCCGGAAATCTCCGGCAGACCGAAATAGGCGGACATGATCTTGGGCGCGGCTTCAAGGTCGGCGATGGTTTCGAACAACGGCACCGCCATGATGGCGGCCTGTGGGGGATCACCGTCCGCGCCCACGCGCCAGAGGCCCGCCTCCTTCAGGAGGATATTGACCTCCAGCAGGTCCGAAACGCTTTCCGCCTTGGAAATGATATAGTGGGTGATGCATTGCGGGCCGTAGATGCGGTGCGCCTCCGCCGCCGCCTCCACGATGGCGAGTTCGGAAGCGGTTTCCTCCGAATAGTCGGAAAAGCGGGTGCCGAGCGGACGGTTGCTCGCCAGTTCCCGGCGCAAGAGGGCGATCCGCGCAAATTCATCGAGATTCCCGTAGTCGTCCTCGACGCCCGCCTTCTTCAACAATTCCGCGACGACGCGCTGATGCACGTCACTATTCTGCCGCATGTCGAGCGTGGCGAGGTGGAAGCCGAACGTCTCGACCGCCCGGATCAGGCGGCCCAGCGCACCGCCGGTCGCCAGCGCGCCATCGCCTTCGCTCGCAAGGCCCTGCGCGACGGTGACGAGATCGCGGCGCAGTTCGGCAGGACTGGCATAGGGATCGCCGCTCAGCGTCGAAGGGCGCGGCGGCGCATGACCCATATGCGCGGCATAGGTCGCGGCAAGACGAGCATAGATGCCGGAAATGGCGCGGCGATAGGGTTCATCTTGCCGGCTGGGGGAATCGTCGCCGCTCGCTTGCGCCAGGTCCAGCACCGGCTGGGGCACATGGGCGAGTTCAGTGGAGAGCGAGAGTTCCGCGCCCAACGCATGCATGGCTTCCAGATAATAGCCCAGCGCCGCCTGGCAGGCGCGCGACAGGGCGAAGCGAAGCTGCGGCGCCTGGACAAAGGGATTGCCGTCGCGGTCGCCGCCGATCCACGATCCCACGCGCAGGAAACTGTGCGGACGCCCCTCCAACACCCGCTCCCACCGGGCGTAGAGCGCTGGCAAGGTAGGAAGGAAGATGTCGCGCAGATAGGTCAGGACATTTTCGATCTCGTCCGCGACGAACAGCTTTTCCCGGCGCAGCGGACGCGTCTGCCACAGCAGGGCGATCTGGCGGAAGATCGCCTCATCCAGATTTTCGCCCTCATCGGTTTCGGCGCGTCCCGCGTCGCGCAGGCGCATAAGGTCGGCGATGCGGTTGCGATGGTCGATCATGCTCTTGCGCCGCACCTCGGTCGGATGCGCGGTCAGCACCGGCACGACCAGCGCATGATCCAGCAGCTTCATCACGGCATCATGGCCGATGCCCTCGCTTTCCAGCCGATTGAGGGCGGAGGCGACATCCGCGCCCGGCTCTGCGGCGACGCCCTGCCTGTCCTCTGCCAGATTGGCGAGCATCGAAAACAGCATGAAACCGCGCACGAAGGAGAGCGTGTCGTCCAGGCTCAAGGCATCGAGGCCGGTGTCGGTGACATCCGCGCCCTGAATCCCCCGCGCCCGATCCACCGAGGCGGAGCGGATATATTCGGTCTGCTTGTAAAGCTTGTCCCCGCCATAAGCGCGGATGACATCGCCCAGCAAACGGCCAAGATAGCGGATGTCGGGGTTTTGCGTGATCGCCGGAGCGCCCGTCGAAGATACAGGAGTCGCCATGGAAGGGATGCTGCATCGCACCATGGGGCAGGTCAAGGGAAACGTCCCTTTATGTCCCTTCGATGCGGCAGGGCTTGCGCCGGGGACGCAGGCTGGGCCAAAGGACATGCGTGACCGCCAGTATCAGCATAGGAACAGACGGCTCGGGAAACCCCGTGCTGGTCGATGTGGAAGAATTGCTCGCCACCCGCCTGCTCGTGCAAGGCAATTCCGGGTCGGGCAAGTCGCATCTGCTGCGCCGGCTGCTGGAGGAAAGCGCCCCGCTGGTGCAGCAGGTGGTGATCGATCCGGAGGGCGATTTCGTCACGCTGGCCGATGAATATGGCCATGTGGTGATCGATGCGGGCGACTATAATGAGCGCGAGATCGTCACGATGGCGACCCGGATTCGCGAACATCGCGCTTCCGTCGTGCTCAGTCTCGAATCGCTTGAGCTGGAAGCGCAGATGAAATGCGCCGCGACATTCCTGTCCACCCTGTTCGACGCGCCGCGCGATCATTGGTATCCCGCGCTCGTCGTGGTCGATGAAGCGCAGATGTTCGCGCCGGTGGCCGCAGGCGACGTATCGGACGAGGCGCGGCGACTGTCGCTGGCGGCGATGACGAACCTCATGTGCCGGGGGCGCAAGCGCGGGCTGGCTGGCGTGATCGCGACGCAGCGGCTGGCGAAGCTCGCCAAGAATGTGGCGGCCGAAGCGTCGAACTTCCTGATGGGGCGCACCTTCCTCGACATCGACATGGCGCGCGCCGCCGACCTGCTCGGCATGGAGCGGCGGCAGGCGGAGCAGATTCGTGATCTGGAACGCGGACGGTTTCTCGCACTGGGTCCGGCGATCTGCCGCCGTCCGGTTGCAGTCAAGATCGGTTCGGTCAAGACCAGCACGCGCGGCGGCACGCACAAGCTGATGCCGCCGCCCGCCGCCGCGACCGGCAACATGCAGGAACTGTTGTTCGCGCAGGTGGAGGAGGAGAGCGCGCTACCCCCGCCGCCGTCCCGGCCCGAACCCGCGCCGCTGCCTGCGGAGGAAGTGATGCGCGCCCTTGCCGCCGCGCCTTCCGCCAAGCCGGTGGAGCCGGAGTTCGACATGGGCGAATCCGACGGCGTCATCGTCGCGGTGCTGGAGGATATCGTCGCCGACCTTGGGGAAGCGCAGCCAAGCGTGTCGACGCTCTATCAGGACTTCACCGTGCGCTGCCGGATGAAGGGGTTGAAGCGCGCGCCCATCGACCTGCCCGCCTTCCGAAAGCGCTTCGCCATGGCGCAGGCGGGGATGGCCGATGCCGCGGACCCACGCTGGGAGGATGCGCTGCGGGCGGCCGACCCTCTGCCGGAGGATATGCTGGCCCCCTTCCTTCTGATCGCGCGTGCGGCGATGCAGGGGCTACCCTGCCCCGATGACGCGGAGCTGGCGCGGGCCTATGGCACCAGCTCGCCGGGTCGGGTGCGGCGGCTGATCGACTATATGGAGAAGCTGGGCGTGATCGTGGCGCGGACGGATTTTGGCGGGCGGCGGTCCATCGGCGTGCCGCAACTCGGACTTTCGACGGCGGCGGCGGAAGGATGAGCAAACCTTCCGTCCTGTTCGTGTGCCTTGGCAATATCTGCCGTTCGCCGCTTGCCGAAGCCGCGTTCCGCGAACAGGCAGCACTGGCGCGGCTGGCAGCGGAGGCGGATTCGGCCGGGACAGGCGACTGGCATATTGGGTCGCCCCCTGATCGGCGCGCGCAGGCGGTGGCGCTGCGTCATGGGATCGACATCAGCACCTATCGCGGGCGGCAGGTGCAGGCAGAGGATTTCCATCGCTTCGAGCATATTTTCGCGCTGGACGGAGAAAATCTGCGCGACCTGCGCCGCATTCGCCCGGCGGACGGAACGGCGCATCTGGCGCTGCTGATGGACCTTGTGCCGGGGCGCGAGGGGACGAACGTAACCGATCCCTATTTCGGCGATGCGGAGGGGTTCGATGTGACGTGGAGCGATGTGACGATAGCAGCGGCCAACTTGGTGGAAAAGCTGCTGGAACGTCAAGATTGACGTACCCTGTTCCCGCGAAAGCAGGAGCACAGGAAAATGTTATGCCCGAAAATGCGCTACCAGCGCATAGCGTTCGCCTGGATAAACCTGTCGCGCATAGGTGATCCGTTCATCCCCGCGCCACGTCCAGCGTTCGAGCGAGATGCAGGCGTGGCCCGTGGCGACACCCAGTTGCGCGGCAGCGGCGGCATCCACGTTGATCGCGGTGATGCGATGTTCGGCCTCCGTCCACGGGACATGGCCCAGCAGCCACGAACCGGGCGGTTCAGTGGAAAAATCGACTCCAGCCGCCTCGGGCACGGCATCAAGGTTGATGAGGCGATGTTCCAACGCATAGGGTTGGTCATCCGCGAAATGGCGACATTCTATGGCGAGGATGTCGCCGCCTGAAACCTGAAGCAGCGCCTTGTCCCCGTCATCGGCATGACGGCGCTCGCAGCGGATGAGTTCGATGCGATAGGCCAATCCCTGCTCAGCCACTTCAGCGCGGATGTCGGGAATTTCGAGCGCGGCGCGGTGGAAGCGGGGCGCCGCGACAAAAGTGCCCGCGCGTCTGCGGCTTTCCAGAAGCCCCGCCTGGACCAGCGAGCGCAGCGCCTTGTTCACCGTCATGCGGGAACAACCGTAAAGCGCCATCCACTCATGTTCATAAGGAATGCGGTGGCCCGGGCGCCATTCACCCGACATGATGCGCGTTTCGATATCCTGCCGGATACGGCTGTGGATCGCTTGCGCGCTTTTGTTCTTCTGCTCCGTCAATCCAGATAGGCCCCCAATGTCCGGCGATAGCGTGCCTCGATCGCGGGGCGCGCCAGGTGGCGGCCTTCGCTAACGCGCCTGCGGCCATGACGCCAGACGCTATCGACCAGCGCCTTTCCGCCCGCAAAAATCCAGCTGTCGAGGATCGCATCCTCGCGGCGTTCCACCAACACGCTATGGTCCGGCCGGAAGGCCACGATGTCGGCGGGCGCGCCCACCGCCAGTCCATGCGGCTGTTGCCCGCAGGCCTGCGCTCCGCCGCCTTGAACGGCGCGAAAGAGGCTGCCGCCGGTGGACTGGCTCGGCCCTCCCGCCAGAAGGTTGCGGCCCCGATGCTGGAGGCGCTGGCCATATTCGAGCAGGCGTAGTTCCGCTGCCGCGTCGATCTCCACATTGGAATCGGAGCCAACGCCGATCCGTCCGCCCTTGTTTAGGAAGGCGCGTGCGGGAAAGATGCCATCGCCCAGATTGGCCTCGGTAATGGGACACAGACCGACGACCGCTTGCCTATGGGCGATCCGGCCCAGTTCTTCGGGCGTAACATGGGTTGCGTGGACAAGGCACCAGCGCCTGTCCACCGATGCATGGTCGAACAGCCATTCCACCGGACGCTGGCCGCTCCACGCAAGGCAGTCGTCCACCTCCGCCATCTGCTCGGCGATGTGGATATGGACAGGGCCTTGCGGAAGCAGCGCCGTGATCTGGGAAAGTTCCTCCGGCAGGACGGCGCGCAGGCTATGCGGCGCGACGCCCAGCACCGCGCCTTCAAGGTCGGCGATCACCTTACCCGCCACCTCCAGCAGGGCGGCATAGCCGTCGAGGTCGTGGACGAAGCGCCTCTGTCCCTGCGTGGGCGGCGTCCCGCCGAACCCTGCATGCGCGTAGAATACGGGGAGCAGCGTCAGCGCAATGCCGCTTTCGCGCGCCGCCTCGGCGATGGCGCAGGACATGGCTGCACGGTCGGCATAGCGTTGGCCGTCGCGATCATGGTGCAGATAATGGAACTCGCCAACACGGGTGAAGCCGCTTTCCAGCATCTCGACATAGGCAAGAGCAGCGATGGCGCGCAGCCCTTCCGGATCGAGCCGGTCGACGAAGCGATACATGGCCTCCCGCCATGTCCAGAAACTGTCGGAGCTGCTTCCCGCCCGCTCGGCCAGACCCGCGATGCCGCGCTGGAAAGCATGGCTGTGCAGATTGGCAAGGCCAGGAATCGCTGGGCCATGGCGTTCGTCATCTGGAGCGGGGAGCGTGTCCGACAAAACCCGCACGATCAGGCCGTCCGCCACCGTGACCCGGACATGATCCCGCCACCCTTCAGGCAACAGGGCCGCTTCGAACCAAAGCCGCATTCTTTCCCTTCCGTCTGGACAAGCGCCGACTTGTCCAATTAAGTATATACATTACCGAGTCGGCGCCAGAGGCAAAAGGACCGGGCCGTGCTATGTGACAGGATCTGGACCAACATGCGGATCGCGACATTGCGCGCGGACGCACCGGGCCTGGGCTGCATCGAGCGCGGCGCGGTGGGCGCGGTCGAAGGAAACATCGCCTTTGCAGGGCCTGCCGCCGACGCGCCGGACGCAAAGGAGATCATCGACTGCCACGGCCGCTGGGCCACGCCGGGATTGATCGACTGCCACACGCATCTGATCCACGGCGGCAATCGCGCGCGTGAGTTCGAAATGCGACTGGAAGGCGCGTCTTATGAGGAAATCGCGCGGGCAGGCGGCGGCATTATCTCCACCATGAAGGCGACGCGCGCGGCAAGCGAGGCGGAGTTGGTGGCGTCCGCCCTCCCCCGGCTGGATGCGCTGATAGCCGAGGGCGTGACCACGATCGAGGTGAAGTCGGGATATGGTCTCAACCCCGGAACGGAGATCCGGATTCTGCGCGCGGCGCGGCGACTGGGTGCGGAAAGGCTGGTGCGGGTCGAGACGAGCTTTCTGGGCGCTCATGCGCTGCCGCCGGAATTTGCAGGCGATGCGGACGGCTATATCGCCATGCTGTGCGAGGAAGTGATACCGCAAGTGGCTGCGAGTGGACTGGCCGACGCGGTGGACGCCTTTTGCGAGAGCATCGGTTTCACGCCGGAGCAGACGCGGCGGCTGTTCGAGGCGGCCACGCGGTTCGAACTGCCGGTGAAGCTTCATGCCGAGCAGCTTTCCAACCTGCACGGCGCGGCGCTGGCGGCGGCGTTCGGCGCGCTGTCCGCCGATCATCTGGAATATCTGGATGAGAATGGAATCGCGGCGATGGCGCAGGCCGGAACGGTCGCCACGTTGCTGCCCGGCGCTTATTATTTCATGCGGGAGACGAAGCTGCCGCCGATTGAAGGACTGCGCCGGGCGGGGGTGCCGATCGCGCTGGCGACGGACTGCAATCCGGGCACCTCGCCACTCACCTCGCTGCTGCTGGTCACGAATATGGGGGCGACGCTGTTCCGGCTGACGGTCGCGGAATGTCTGGCGGGCGTCACCCGCAACGCCGCCCGGGCATTGGGGCTGGGCGACCGGATCGGCACCATCGAGGTCGGCAAGAGTTGCGACCTTGCCATCTGGGACATCGAAAGCCCCGCCGAACTTGTCTATCGCATGGGGTTCAACCCCCTCCATGCCCGCATCTGGAGTGGCCAATGATCGACGTCCTGCTTTGCCCCGGCGACGTAGCCCTGGCGGAATGGCGCGCAATCTATCGCGGCGCGGCGGTGCGGCTCGACCCGGCCCATGCCGAGCGCGTGGCAGAAAGCGCGGCGGCGGTGGCGCGCATATTGGCGAAGGGCGATCCGGTCTACGGCATCAATACCGGCTTCGGAAAGCTCGCCAGCGTTCGCATAGGCGACGACGATCTGGCGAGGTTACAGCGTAATATCGTGCTGAGCCATGCGGCGGGCGTGGGCGCGCCCGCGCCTGTGCCGGTGGTGCGGCTGATGATGGCGCTGAAGCTCGCCAGTCTGGCGCAGGGCGCTTCGGGCGTGCGACCGGAAACGGTCGCGCTGCTGGAGGCTATGCTGGCCCAGGGACTGACGCCGGTAATTCCCGCGCAGGGTTCGGTGGGGGCAAGCGGCGACCTTGCGCCGCTGGCGCATATGGCCGCGACGATGATCGGCGTGGGCGAGATTTTCGCCGATGGCGTTCGGATGCCTGCTTCCGACGCCTTGAGGCAGGCAGGGCTCTCACCAGTCGAACTCGGGCCGAAGGAGGGGTTGGCGCTGCTCAATGGGACGCAGTTTTCTTGCAGCCTTGCGCTGGCCGGACTGTTCGAGGCGGAACGGCTGTTCCAGTCCGCGCTGGTGACAGGCGCGCTTTCGACCGAGGCGGCCAGGGGTTCCGACACGCCTTTCGACCCGCGCATCCATGATCTTCGTCGACACAGGGGACAGATTGAGATCGCCGCGACCCTGCGTGCGCTGATGGCCGGATCGCCGATCCGCGCGAGCCATCTGGAAGGCGACGCGCGGGTGCAGGACCCCTATTGCCTGCGCTGCCAGCCGCAGGTGATGGGCGCGGCACTGGACGTGCTGCGGCAGGCGGCGGCCACGCTGGAGATCGAAGCGAACGGCGTTTCGGACAATCCGCTGATCTTCCCCGATACCGATGAGGCGCTATCGGGCGGCAATTTCCATGCCGAGCCGGTCGCTTTCGCCGCCGACATGATCGCGCTGGCGATCTGCGAGATCGGCTCCATCGCGGAGCGGCGCATCGCCATGCTGGTGGACCCGGCACTGTCGGGCCTGCCTGCTTTCCTGACGCCCAGACCCGGCCTCAATTCGGGTTTCATGATCCCGCAGGTGACGGCGGCTGCCCTCGTTTCCGAGAACAAGCAGCGCGCCACTCCTGCCAGCGTCGATTCCATCCCGACATCGGCCAATCAGGAGGATCATGTATCCATGGCCGCCCATGGCGCGCGCCGCCTGCTGGACATGATGGAGAATGCGATGGCGGTGATCGGGATCGAATGGCTCGTCGCCGCGCAGGGCGTGGATTTCCATGCGCCGCTGGCATCAAGCGAACCGTTGGAAGCCGCTCGCGCCTGCTTGCGAAATGAGGTGCCGACGCTGACCGACGACCGGCATTTCCATCCGGACATGGAGCGGGCCAACGCGCTGATCCGATCAGGCGCGCTGCTTGCCGTCGTCCATGATTTGCCGGGGGTTGCATGACTGACTGGCTGGAAATCACGCGTGGCGACGCGCCGCTGATCGTCGCCTTTCCCCATACAGGTATGGAATTGGCCGATGTGGAGGGAGCTTTCCGGTCGCCATGGCTGGCGCGGCGGGATGCCGACTGGTGGGTGGACCGGCTTTACGGCTTTGCGCGGGGACTGGGCGCGACGACCGTTCGCAGCCGCATTTCCCGCAGCGTGATCGACCTCAATCGCGACCCTTCCGGCGTCTCGCTTTATCCGGGACAGACGACGACAGAGCTTTGCCCGACCTCGACGTTCGACGGCGATCCGCTTTATACCGGCACGACGCCCGGCGATGCGGAGATCGCGCGGCGCAGGGCCATCTGGTTCGCCCCCTATCATGCGGCACTGGAAGGAGAAATCGTTCGGCTGCGAACGCTGCATCCGCGCATCGTCCTCTATGACGCCCATTCGATCCGCAGCCATGTCCCGCGCCTGTTCGACGGCGAATTGCCACAATTCAATATCGGCACCCATGGCGGCGTCACCTGCGATCCGGCGCTGGAGGCAGCGGTGACGGGCATTTGCGCGAAAGGCCCCTTCAGCCATGTGCTGAATGGGCGTTTCCGGGGCGGGTGGACGACGCGCCATTATGGCCGCCCCGAAAACGGCGTCCACGCGATCCAGATGGAACTGGCCATGCGCGGCTACATGGATGAGCCGGACGTGCTCGATGAGGGCAATTGGCCGCCCCCTTTTAATCCGGCGCGCGCCGCCGCCATCGCCCCGATCCTCACCCGCATATTGCAGGCCTGCATCACCTTCGCCCGGCAGGAATCCAGATCATGACCCGCATCGACAACAGCCGCATCATCAAGGCTCCGACCGGTATGGCGCTTTCCGCCAAAAGCTGGCTGACCGAAGCACCGCTGCGGATGCTGATGAACAACCTCCATCCCGACGTGGCGGAACGGCCGGAGGAACTGGTCGTCTATGGCGGCATCGGCCGGGCCGCACGCGACTGGGAGAGCTATGACCGGATTATCGAGACTCTGAAGCGACTGGAGGACGACCAGACCCTGCTCATCCAGTCAGGCAAGCCCGTGGGCGTGTTCCGCACGCATGAAGATGCGCCCCGCGTCCTCATCGCCAACTCCAACCTCGTCCCGCACTGGGCGAATTGGGAGCATTTCAACGAACTCGATAAGCGCGGCCTCGCCATGTACGGACAGATGACGGCAGGCTCATGGATTTATATCGGCACTCAGGGCATCGTGCAGGGCACCTATGAAACTTTCGTCGAGATGGGCCGCCAGCATTATGGCGGCGACCTTGGCGGCAAATGGTTGCTGACGGCGGGTCTGGGCGGCATGGGCGGCGCACAACCGCTCGCCGCCGTGATGGCCGGTGCATCCTGCCTGGCCATCGAATGCCAGCCGAGCCGGATCGAGATGCGCCTGCGGACGGGCTATCTGGATGTCGCCGCCTCCACCATTGAGGAAGCGATGGCGATCATCGGGAAAAGCTGCGCCGACAGGAAGCCGGTGTCGGTCGGCCTGCTAGGCAATGCAGCGGAAATCCTGCCGGAGCTTTACCGGCGCGGTATCCGGCCGGACCTGCTCACCGACCAGACCAGCGCGCATGATCCGGTGAACGGCTACCTCCCTATCGGCTGGACCGTCGCGCAATGGATCGAGCGGCGCGAGCGCGAGCCCTCAGCCGTGGCGAAGGCGGCGAAAGCCTCCATGGCCGTTCATGTCCGCGCCATGCTCGCCTTCCAGGCGGCGGGCGTGCCGACCACCGACTATGGCAACAACATCCGGCAGATGGCGAAGGATGAGGGCGTGGAGAATGCCTTCGACTTTCCCGGCTTCGTGCCCGCCTATATCCGGCCGCTATTCTGCCGGGGCATAGGGCCTTTTCGCTGGGCGGCCCTGTCAGGCGATGCGGAGGATATCTATCGAACCGACGCCAGGGTGAAGGAATTGCTGCCCGACAATAGCCATCTCCACAACTGGCTCGACATGGCGCGAGAGAAAATCCAGTTTCAGGGCCTGCCCGCGCGCATATGCTGGGTGGGGCTGGGCGACCGGCACCGGCTGGGCATTGCCTTCAACGAGATGGTGGCGAAGGGGGAGTTGAAGGCGCCGGTGGTCATCGGACGCGACCATCTCGACAGCGGATCGGTCGCTTCCCCCAATCGCGAAACGGAAGCGATGAAGGACGGCAGCGACGCCGTCAGCGACTGGCCGCTACTCAACGCATTGCTCAACACCGCTTCGGGCGCGACATGGGTGTCGATGCACCATGGCGGAGGCGTGGGGATGGGTTTTTCCCAACATAGCGGCATGGTCATCGTTGCCGACGGCACGGCGAAAGCGGCAGAGCGGCTGGAGCGGGTGCTGTGGAACGATCCGGCGACCGGCGTGATGCGGCACGCTGATGCGGGGTATGAAATCGCACGCGATTGCGCGGTGGACAAGGGACTGGACCTGCCAGCCATCCTGTAGGAACGGGAAAGGCGGACTATTCGCCCTCAATATCCATCCACGGCGGCGCACGCCGTGGATTTATTCATACAAGGATGGAAAAGTCCCTGTATATCGGTACAAAAAGGGGCTTCCCCTCCTCTTCCCGGTAACGTGGACATGCCTGACAAATCACTTCCTTCCATCGGCCCGTCCTTTCCCGCGCCCTTCCCAGCCGTCACGACGGGCACTCGGCCATGAGGGTCACGCGCCCTTCGGCACTACGGAATTTCCTTCAGAGCGAAGCTGCCGGAGGCATCATCCTGATGGCGGCGGCGGCATTGGCGATGATCGTGGCCAACAGCCCACTTGCGGACAGCTATTTCCATGTCCTGCATGTCAAGATCGGCCCGATGTCCGTGCTGCACTGGATCAATGACGGGCTGATGATGCTTTTTTTCCTGCTCGTCGGGCTGGAGATCAAGCGGGAATTTGTCGACGGGCATCTGGCAAGCTGGTCGGACCGGGCGCTCCCCGCCATCGCGGCTGCGGGCGGCATGGCCGTGCCGGCGCTGGTCTATCTAGTCTTTGCCGGGTCGACGCCGGGCCTGGCGAGAGGCTGGGCCATACCGGCGGCCACAGATATAGCCTTCGCCATCGGTGTCATGGCCCTGCTGGGATCACGGGTTCCCACCTCGCTCAAGCTATTCCTGACCACCGTCGCCATAGTGGACGACATGGGCGCCGTGGCGATCATAGCGCTCGCCTATACAAATGAGATCCGGGGCCTTGCCCTGCTTTCGGCCGCTCTCGTCATGGGGGGCATGTTCATTCTCAACCGGGTGGGGGTAAAACAGCTCTGGCCCTATCTGATACTGGCTTTCCTGTTGTGGCTAGCGGTGCTGCTGTCCGGCGTTCATGCCACCATTGCCGGGGTGCTGGCCGCCGCCCTGATCCCGATCCGCGCCACGCCTGGCGCCCCGGACGCCGCCGATTCCCCGCTTCACCGGCTGGAACACGGGCTGCATCCTTATGTCGCTTATGGCATCATTCCCTTGTTCGGCTTTGCCAATGCGGGCGTTGCGTTCGCGGGTCTTGGCATGGGCGACCTGATAGCGCCCTTGCCTCTCGGCGTTGCCGCAGGACTGTTCCTGGGCAAGCAGGCAGGAGTCTTTGCCGCCCTCTGGCTATGCGTTCGTTCCGGGCTGGCTGGCAAGCCAGGCGGCGCGAACTGGACGCAGATCTATGGCGTATGCGTCCTGTGCGGCATCGGTTTCACCATGAGCCTGTTTATTGGCGGACTGGCCTTTCCCGATCCCATATTGATGGATGAAGTGAAAATCGGCGTGCTCGGTGGATCGCTCCTGTCCGCACTGGCAGGCTATGCGCTGCTACTGAGCGCGGGAAAGCGCAAGGAGCGCGAACAGCTATCCGGGATGGCCGCCGAGAACTAGACGGTCCATCGCGGTCGTTCGGGCCTGTCATGCCATCGCTCCGCCCCGCACGCCTACATGAATGTTCCGGTAACAATCGCGGGGCATTGACGGGGGAAGGACTGTCGGCAATGGCGTGACAGGGGCGACAGGGTGTGGCTGGATGAGAATCGTCATCATCGATGACAGCGGGTTGCGGGCCACGGTCCTGGAGGAAGGACTGCGCGAAGCGGGCTATGACGACATTCACATCGTCCCACCGCGCGGCGCTTTTGTCGCGCGTCTTGAACGCATGGCGCCCGATGTTGTCCTGATGGATCTTGGCAGCCCGAGCCGCGATACGCTGGAGGAGATGTTGACGGTCAGCCGCGCGCTCGCCCGTCCTATCGCCATGTTCGTGGACCAATCGGACGAAGCAATGATCGGCGCGGCCATCGATGCTGGCATATCCGCCTATGTGGTCGACGGGCTTCGGAAGGAACGGGTGAAGCCGGTGTTGGAATTGGCGGTGCGGCGCTTCAACGCCTTTGCTCGCATACAGACCGAACTGGAGGAAGCACGCACCGCCCTGTCCGACCGCAAGATCATCGACCGGGCCAAATCCATATTGATACACCAACGCGGCCTCAGCGAACCGGATGCCTATGCGCTGCTGCGGACCAGCGCGATGAATCAGGGGAAGAAGATCGTGGATGTCGCCCAGGCTCTCGTCACCGCCAGCGATCTGCTCGGGGGATCGGCATGATGACGACGCTGCGTATCGCATTCCTGCCCCTGACCGATGTCGCCGTGCTGGCGGTCGCGCGGGAACGGGGCTTTGCCGAAGAAGAAGGCATTTCGCTCGACCTCGTCCGCACGACCAGCTGGGCAACATTGCGCGACCGGCTGGTATTCGGCCAGGTGCAGGCGGCGCATATGCTGGCTCCGCTGGCCGTGGCGGTGACATTGGGCCTCAGCCAGCAGGGCGCATCTCTGGCCGCGCCCTATAAACTCAGCGTCAACGGCAACATGCTGGTGATGGCGTGCGATTTCGCGCAGGCGCTGGACCCGGACATCGCCCGGCGTCTCCACGATCCGCTGGGCACCGCCCATGATTTTGCCGCCGCCATCGGCCTTTGGCGGCGCAAACCGGTGATCGGCGTCGTCCACCGCTTTTCCAGTCACGCGATCATGCTCCGCTATTGGCTGGCGAGCGCGGGCGTCGACCCGGATCGCGATGTCATATTGCGGGTGCTGCCGCCGTCGCTGACGACTGAAGCGATGAGAGCCGGGGAAATTGACGGCTTTATCGCCGGTGAGCCATGGGGCAGCGCGGCGGTCGAGGCTGGTCTGGCTGAAGCGGTGGCCGTGGGCGAACGTATCTGGCAGCGGGGCGTGGAGAAAGTGCTGACCTTCCGCACGGATTGGCTGGAGGCAAATCCCGCCATCGCGGATCGGCTGCTGCGTGCACTCGCAAGATCGGCCGCCTGGTGCGACGATGCCTCCAATCACGCGGCGCTGGCGCACCTGCTGTCCGATCCGCGCTATGTCGATCAGCCTGCGGAGCTGATCCAGCGCGCCCTGTCCGGGCAAATTGTCGCCCGGATGGGCATGGCGCCGCTCTCCATGCCCGATTTCATGCTCTTTGCGCGGGAAGCGACTGCCTTTCCATGGCGCAGTCAGGCGCTGTGGATCTATTCCCAGCTGGTGCGCTGGAAGATGGTCGACCACAGCCCCGCCAATATGGCGAACGCGGCGGGCGTTTTCCGCCCGGACGTCTTCCGCCGTGCGCTGGCGGACAGCGACGTCGCCTTGCCCGGCGCCAGCATGAAGGTCGAAGGGGCGGTCAATACGCCGTTAGCGGTGGGATCGAAGCGCGGGGAACTGACTCTGGGGCCGGACCGCTTCTTTGATGGGCGCGTCTTCGACCCGGAACGAATCGACGATTTTCTCGCCGGTTTTGATGCGGCGCAGCAAGATTTCGCCCCGTAAATTGTGCCTTGCAACATGGTTGCAATCGCGAGATAAGATAAGAGTCGCGCGACGAAGCGCGTTTTTACAGGACGAGCCCTCCCAACGCCGGGACTAAGCTCTCCCCCTAATATTTTGCAGCAAAGTCGCTGGCCGGACTTCGGAAAAAACGAGGTTCGGAGAGCGGCTTTTTTCGTGTCCATTTCACAAGATTGAAGGACGTCATCATGGCAACTGCTTATTGGGATCGCCCGTCCGACGGCGAAGGGGAAGCCAGCCCGACCAGCTTCTGGAAAGCCGGTCATACGCCGACCTTGATCGCCGCCTTTCTCTATTTCGACCTGGCTTTCATGGTCTGGGTGCTGCTGGGACCGCTTGCTCCCTCCATCGCCAGTGCGCTGGCGCTGACCCCCGCCGAAAAGGGGCTGATGGTCGCGACGCCCACGCTGATGGGCGCGCTTCTGCGTGTCGTGAACGGCCTGCTGGTCGATCGGATCGGGCCGAAACGGTCGGGCGCGATCAGCCAGATCATCGTCATCGCCGGACTGTTTACCGCCTGGATGATGGGCGTCAACAGCTTCGGCGGCACGCTGGCGCTGGGTGTGATCCTTGGCTTTGCGGGAGCAAGCTTCGCCATCGCGCTGCCGCTGGCGAGCCGCTGGTATCCGCCCGAACATCAGGGCAAGGCGATGGGCCTTGCCGGCATGGGCAATTCGGGCACGGTGCTCGCCTCGCTCTTCGCGCCGGGGCTGGCCAAGCTGTTCGGCTGGAATGCGGTGCTGGGGCTTGCCTGCATCCCGCTTTCGATCGTGTTCATGGTGTATATGGTGATGGCGAAAGACGCGCCTAACGCGCCGCCGCCCAAGCGCCTGGCCGATTATTTCCACCCCCTCAAAACCGCCGACGCCTGGTGGCTGATGGCCTTCTATGCCGTCACTTTCGGCGGTTTCGTGGGTTTGGCGGCATCGCTGCCGATCTATTTCACCGACCAGTTCGGATTGAGCCCCGTCACCGCTGGATATTGCACCGCAGCATGCGTTTTCGCGGGATCGCTGGTGCGGCCCATGGGCGGCGCGCTGGCCGACCGGATCGGCGGAGTGCGGGCTTTGATGATCGTCTATCTGGTCGCGGCGCTGGCGCTGTCCGCCGTCGCTTATGCTTCGACATTGGCGGCCGCGCTTTGCTTCTTCGTGGCGGCGATGCTGGCGCTGGGCGTGGGCAACGGCGCGGTGTTCCAACTCGTCCCGCAGCGGTTCCAGGAGGAAATCGGCGTCATGACCGGCCTTGTCGGCATGGCGGGCGGGATAGGCGGTTTCTATCTCGCCTCGTCGCTCGGCATCGCCAAGCAGATGACGGGCAGTTTCGCGGCGGGTTTCCTGATCTTCGCAGCGTTGGCCGTGCTGGCTTTCCTCGGCATCGCCATGGTGCGCGGCCGCTGGCGCGCGACCTGGAGCAGCGGCGCGCGAATCTGAAATGGGAGAGGGAAAGGCGGCGGCCCATGAGGGCGGCCGCCCTTCCCATGCATCACATCGTCCGAAGGGGACAATCTTCCATGAAACTGTTTCTTGCATCGGCGGCCGCGCTGGCCGTCGCAGGCCCCGCTTGCGCCCAGCAACTGACGCTGAGGCCCATCGCCGAAGCCCGGCTGCGTTATGAGCATGTCGATCAGGACGACCTTGCCAGACAAGCAGACGCGCTCACTGTCCGCGCGCGGGCAGGACTGGCCGCCAGCAGCGGCGCGATCAGCGCGACAATAGTCGGGCAGGGAACGCTGGCCATGATCGACCATTATCATGACGGATTGAACGGCGCTCCAACCCGGCCGCTGGTGGCCGATCCGCAGAATGTGGCGCTCGTCATCGCGCAGCTTCAATATGCGACGAAAGACCTGACGTTGACCGCGGGACGGCAGAAGATCGCTCTGGATGATGAACGCTTCGTCGGCAATGTTCCCTTCCGCGACAATGCCCAGACCTTCGATGCCATCCGAGTGGAACTCATGCCTCTGCCGAAACTGAAGCTGGATGTCGCCTATGCCTGGAGCGTGCGGTCGATCTGGGGCATTGACGGCCATGACGCCCGGCAACAGGCGGTGAGCGGCGATAATATCCTTGCCAACCTGTCCTATGTTACGCCGGTCGGTACGCTGACGGGCTTTGCCTATCTGATCGATCAGGATGAAGCGGCGGTGCAGGGTTTTCGCCTGTCCAGCCAGACCTATGGGGCGCGACTGGCGGGAAGCCGTGCACTCTCCTCCGCCGCGAAGATCGGCTATCAGTTCAGCTATGCGCGGCAGTCCGACTATCGCGCCAATCCCAGTCGCTATGCGGCGGATTATTGGCTGGCCGACGCGACGCTGGACGTAAAGGGATGGAAACTCAACGTCGGATATGAGGTGCTGGGCGCCGACAGGGGCGCGGCGTTCACCAGTTTCCAGACGCCGCTCGGCAGCAACTTCAAATTTCAGGGCTGGGCGGACAAGTTGCTGACGACTCCGCCTAACGGCGTGCGCGATTTCCATGTTGGCGGCGGCTATGGCTGGAAACAGCTGGGGCCGCTTTCCGCCGTGGCGCTGCAAGCAACATGGCATCGGTTCGACAGTGATCGGCTAAGCCTGCATTATGGCGATGAGATCAATCTTCTCGCATCCGCGAAGATCGAAAAGACCGCGTTTTCGATCCGCTACGCACATTATGAGGCCGATGATCTGGCGAGCGATACCGACAAATTCTGGTTCCAGGTCGACTGGAGTCTCTAGGGTCAGGACTCATAGCCAGAACAGGACCGTGGCAGCGAGAGCGACGGTGGAGAGGAAGACATTGGGGCACCTGTCGTAGCGGGTTGCAACACGCCTCCAGTCTTTGAGGCGGCCGAACATGATC
>Ga0180223_1001538_pt1 | contig 17432 bp, 16 predicted proteins | sample eDN5th30CKraftOP_FD_151337 | JGI IMG/M metagenome (GOLD analysis project Ga0180223, IMG submission 151337) | Enriched Organic Plus compost microbial communities from Emeryville, California, USA - eDNA 5th pass 30_C Kraft OP (version 2) (version 2) ...
TCGCCGAGGTCCGCGACGCGCAGGGAACCGGCGACGGCACCCGCCTGTTCGAGGCGCTGACCGACAGCCTCGCCGACGTGCCCTCCGAGCGCGTCGCCGGCGCCATCGCCATCACCGACGGCCTCGCCCATGACGCGCCGCCCAATGCCGAGGTGCTCGGCCTGCGGGCGCCGCTCCACATCCTGACCACCGGGCGCAATGCCGAGACCGACCGCAGGATCGTGCTGGTCGATTCGCCGCGCTTCGGCATCGTCGGCAAGGACCAGATCATCCGTTTGCGCGTCGTCGACAAGAACGGCCCCGGTCGCGCGGGACTGACCATCCGCCGCGACGGCGAGATCGTCGCCCGCCGCGAGGTCGCGACCGGGCAGGTCGTGCAGGTGCCCGTGCGCATCGACCGCGGCGGCCCGAACGTCGTCGAGATCGAGGCCTCCCCGCTCGACAAGGAACTGACCCTCGCCAACAACCGCGCCGTCATCACCATCGAGGGCGTCAGGGACAAGCTGCGCGTGCTGCTGGTCTCGGGCGAGCCGCATCCGGGCGAGCGCACCTGGCGCAACCTGCTCAAGGCCGACGCCAATGTCGACCTAGTCCACTTCACCATCCTGCGCCCGCCGGAGAAGCAGGACGGCACGCCGATCAACGAATTGTCGCTGATCGCCTTCCCGACGCGCGAGCTGTTCCAGGTCAAGATCAAGGAATTCGACCTGATCATCTTCGACCGCTACGCCAACCAGTCGATCCTGCCGCTGGTCTATTTCGACAACATCGTCCGCTATGTCCGCGCCGGCGGGGCCCTGCTCGTCGCCGCCGGCCCCGAATATGCCGGCTCGCAGACGCTCTCGCGCACGCCGCTCGGCCAGATCCTGCCGGCGGTGCCGGATGGCAGCGTCATCGACGAGGCCTACAAGGCCCGCGTCAGCGATCTCGGCAAGCGCCACCCCGTCACCCGCGACCTGCCGGGCTCGGAGGTCGATCCGCCGCGCTGGGGCGAATGGCTGCGCATGGTCGGCGCCCAGGCGCGGGCCGGCGCCGCGCCGGTCATGACCGGCCCCGGCGACAAGCCCCTGCTGATGCTCTCGCGCGAGCAGAAGGGCCGCGTCGCGCTCTTCCTCTCCGACCATGAATGGCTCTGGGCCCGCGGCTTCCGCAATGGAGGCCCCTATCTCGACCTGCTCCGGCGCCTCAGCCACTGGCTGATGAAGGAGCCGGAGCTGGAGGAGGAGGCGCTGCGCGCCACCGCCCGCAACGGCACGATCGAGGTCGAGCGCCAGACGCTGGGCGACAACCCCTCCCCGGTCACCCTCACCGGCCCCAACGGCGAATCCCGGCAGGTCGCGCTCGAAGCCGGCCAGCCCGGCCTCTTCACCGCCCGCATCCCGACGACCGAGCAGGGCCTCTACCGCCTCGCGGCGGACAACCTCACCGCCTTCGCCAGTGTCGGACCGGAGAATCCGCGCGAATTGATGGACGTGGTCAGCGACCCCGAGGCGCTGCAGGCGCTCGCCCGCTCGACCGGCGGCTCCTCGCGCCGGATCGGGCACGAGGGCGATTCCGGGGTCACTATCCCCCGCATCGTGCCGGTTCGCTCCGGCAGCCAGTTCGCCGGCGCCGACTGGATCGGGCTCAGGATCAGCGATTCCGGCGTGGTGCGCGGCGTGCAGATCTCGCCGCTCTTCGTCGGGCTGATCGGGCTCGCGGTGCTGTTCGGCGCCCTCGTCGCCGGCTGGCTCGGCGAAAGCGGCCGGCGCTTCAGGCGGGAATCGTGAAGCTTCCGCCGTCATTCCGGGGCATTGCGCAGCAATGAGCCCGGAACCCAGAACCGATGCCCCTTGCAAGAGAAGCGCGAGCGTCGCGCACTTTTGTTGACATGTCATCGGTTCTGGGTTCCGGGCTCCTCGCGATGCTCGGCCCCGGAATGACGGCGGCGCTCTTCAGCCCACGCGCGCCGAGGTCACCTCGCCGCGCCGCCGCGCCAGCACGCCCTCGACCAGCTCGAGCGCCAGGAAGCGCGCCGGATCGGCCGGGCCGGGCAGGACGAGCTGCCCCGGCGGGATCACCGTGAAGCCGAAGCGGGCGTAATAGAGCGCGTCGCCGACCAGCATGATCAGATCGTGCCCCGCCACGCGGGCCGCGTCGATCGAGCGGTTCATCAGCGCAGCCCCGATGCCCCGGCCCTCGAAGGCGGGATCGACCGTCAGCGGCCCCAGCATCAGCGCCGGATGGCCGCCGGCGCCGACCGGCGTCACCTTGACAGAGCCGACCAGGAAGGTGCCGACATGCGCGGCGAAGGAGAGCTGCGGGTCCGGCGGCACCCTCTCGCGCAGGCGAAAGGCGGTGCGCGCGAAGCGGCCAGGGCCGAAGGCGCGTTCATGCAGCCGCTCGATCGCGGCGTTGTCCACGGGCAGCTCGTGGCGGATGGTCAGGGGCAGGGATGTCATGGCGACCGGGAAAGGCAGCGGGAGAGCGATCGGTGAAGGCGAGGCGCGCGAGCGCACAGGCCGGTATGGCGCGCTTCAGCGCGCCGGTCGTCGCAGGTCTCGCAGGCTCGTGCCGTCGGTCATGGCGGCGCTCTAGCAGAGTCCGCGGCGCGCGTCCATCCGGCCGCTTCCGCTACCAGTCGGCCGCCGGCGGCAGGCCTCCGGCAATCTCCTCCAGCCGGCGAAGCGTCGCGGGCGTCACGCCCTCCGGCAGGGCGTCGAGCCGGAAGAAGCCGGCTTCGGCGATCTCGCGGTCCGGCTGCTTCACCCGCTCGACCCGGAACTCGCGCAGCACGTAGAGCGCGACATGGTCGCGCCGCGAAATGCGCCGGTTGAAATAGAGGCCGTGCAGCCGGAGAGCCCCCGTCGGCACGATGCAGGCCTCCTCCGCCAGCTCCCGCACCAGCGCCTCCTCGGCCGTCTCCCCGACCTCGACCCCGCCGCCGGGGAGCTGCCAGCCCGGCACATAGGTGTGCCGGACGAGGAAGACCTCGCCCTTCTCCGTGAGGATGGCCGCCCGCACCCCGAAGGTGACGCCGCGGACGAGCCGGAAATAGAGGTGCAGCAGGCGCAGCATCGGCCGGCGCCAGCCCGAAAGGCCGGGGTCCCCGCCGCTGCCGCCATTCACGGAGGCTCGTCGCTCCATCGGCTCGATTCTCACCATCGGGTTAATTGTCTATGCAAAAAGCGCATGGCGGACGCGCCGGAACCAGGCTGGCATCGACACAAACGCGCCCCAAATAGCGGCGAAAGACACGCCGTTCACTGGAACCCGAACCATGCTTCTCTCCTTCATCATCTCCCGCTTCAGGGCCAAGCCGGCCTATGTCTGGAAGCCCGCCGTCACCCTCACCGATTCGCGCATCGTCTCCGAGCTCACCGGCGCCGCCAACTGAGATCGCCTGCCGGCCCGTCGACCGCGCCGAATTGCGCGCTTGACGGGCGGCCCGCGGCGAGGGCAAGCGCTGGAGCGTGTTCAAGCTCGCGCACCTGTCCGACCCGCATCTCGGCCCGCTGGCCGAATTCTCCCTGCATCAGCTCATCGGCAAGCGCGCGACGGGTTACGTCAACTGGCGCCGCAAGCGCCGGCACGCGCATGACATGGACATCCTGGCGCGGATCGTCGCCGATATCCATGCGCAGGCGCCGGATCACATCGCCTGCACCGGCGACGTCTCGCATATCGGCCTGCCGAACGAGTTCAGGACGGCCGTCGCCTTCCTCGACTCGCTGGGGCCGCGCGAGACGGTCAGCTTCGTGCCCGGCAACCACGACGCCTATGCCCGCTCCTCGCTGAAGGCGCTCGCCGCGCTGCTGGCGCCCTGGAGCGGCAGCGACGACGGCGCCGGCGGCTATCCCTGGTATCGGCGGCGCGGCCCCCTCGCCCTGATCGGCGTCAGCAGCGCCGTGCCCACCCTGCCCCTGATGGCGACCGGCCGGGTCGGCCCCGAGCAGACCGAGCGCACCGGCGCGCTGCTCGACCGCGCCCGCGACGAGGGGCTGATCCGCGTCGTCCTGATCCACCATCCGCCCTATGTCGGCGGGGCGCGGCGCTCGCGCGAGCTGGTCGACGCCGCCGCGTTCGAGGCGATGCTGAAGCGCAAGGGAGCGGACCTCGTCCTGCACGGGCACAATCACAGCTTTTCGCTGGCCTGGCGGCCCGGGCCGCTGCGCGACGTCCCGATCGTCGGCGTGCCCTCCGCCTCGCTCGGCCCGCGCGGCCATGGCGAGCTCGGCACCTGGCATCTCTTCCGCATCGGCGGCGACGCGAAATCCCCGCGCATCACGCTGGAGCAGCGGGGCTTCGAGCCCGACGGCACGGTGGTGCGCCGTCAGGAGATCGCGCTGCTCGGGGAATTGATCTGACGCGGACCGTCATTCCCGGGCGAAGCCTGGAGCATCGACCCCACAGAACGTAGAGGCGCCGGTCCGGAGCGGGATGCCCGGGTCGGGCCCGGGCATGACGCGCCTTCAGACGCAGCGTCCGCCATCCACGGCGAGCACCGAGCCCGTCACCATGTCGGCCTCGTCCGAGCAGAGGAACAGCGCCGCATTGGCGATGTCCTGCGGCGTCGAGAAGCGGCCCCACGGAATCGTCGAGGTGAACGCCTTGCGCCGCTCTGGCGTGTCCTCGCCCATGAAGGTGGCGAGCAGCGGCGTCTCGCCGGCCACCGGCGCGATGGCGTTGACGCGGATCTTGTCAGGGGCGAGTTCGACGGCCATCGACTGCGAGATCAGGTTGGCCGCGCCCTTCGAGCCATTGTACCAGGTCAGGCCCGGACGGGGCCGCAGGCCCGCCGTCGAGCCGATATTGAGGATGACGCCGCCGCCATGCGCGCGGAAATGCGGAACGGTCGCCCGCGCCATCAGGTAGATCGACTTCACGTTGACCGCGAAGATCCGGTCGAACTCCTCCTCGGTCACCTCGGTCATCGGCTTGTTGCGATGGGTGGTGCCGGCATTGTTCACGACGATGTCGAGCCGCCCGACCTTGGCGATGATCTTCTCGACCGCCTTGTCGACGCTCCTGGCCTTGCCGACGTCGCAGGTCACGGCGAAGGCCTTGCGGCCGATGGCGCGGGCGGCTTCCTTGGCCTTGTCGCCGTTGATGTCGAGAACCGCCACGCGCGCGCCCTCGCGCACGAAGGTCTCGGCGATGCCGAAACCGAATCCCTGCGCCGCGCCGGTCACCAGCGCCGTCTTGCCCTTCAGTCTCATGGTCGTTCCTCGTGATCTTGATGCCACGATGTTTGAAACGATTGAGCGAGTCGGTAAATGCGGTTTCGCGCGCAGGCGGGTGCGAAAATTGGATGGCTCGCCGTCATTCCCCGACGAAGCGCAGCGAGATCCGGGAATCTCTTCCGGACCGCACCCCGGAACATCCCGTCATTGCAGGGCGCGCGCGCTTCATCCGCCTGCCGGCCCGCTCTCCCGCAGAGGCAGAAGGAGGCTACGCCCCGATCTCCTCGCGCAGCATCTCCAGCTCCAGCCAGCGCTCCTCCGCCTCGCCGATCTCGCGCGCCAGCTCTTCCAGCCGCGCCGTCGCCCTGGCGAAGAGCTTCGGGTCTCGGGTGTAGAGATCGCCGGCCACGGCGGCGTTGAGCTTGTCCGCCTCGGCCTGCAGCGCCTCGATCTTCTGCGGCAGGGTTTCGAGCGCGTGCTTCTCGTTGAAGGAGAGCTTGCGCTTCGCCGGCGACGCGGCGGGAGCCGCCGCCGGCTTCGGCGCGGCGGCGGACGGCTTTTCCGGCACCCTCGCCTTGGCGCCGACGCCGCGCCCGCGCTGCGCCAGCATGTCGGAATAGCCGCCGGCGAACTCGGTCCAGACGCCGTCGCCATCCGAGATCAGCACCGCCGAGACGACCCGGTCGAGGAAGTCGCGATCGTGGCTGACCAGCAGCACCGTGCCCTGATAATCGGCGAGCAGTTCCTGCAGCAGGTCGAGCGTTTCGAGGTCGAGATCGTTGGTCGGTTCGTCGAGCACCAGCAGATTCGAGGGCTTCGCCAGGGCGCGGGCCAGCATCAGGCGCCCGCGCTCGCCGCCCGAAAGGGCGCCCACGGGCGTGCCGCGCTGAAGCGGCTGGAACAGGAAGTCCTTCATATAGGAGACGACATGGCGCGGCTGGCCGCCGACCATCACCTGGTCCGAGCCGCCGCCGGTCAGCGCGTCGCCGAGCGGCGTCGCCGGGTCGAGGCTTTCGCGGCGCTGGTCGAGCGTCACCATCTCCAGCGCCGTGCCGAGCTTCACCGTGCCGGAATCGGGAGCGAGCCCGCCGGTCAGCAGATTGATCAGCGTGGTCTTGCCGGCGCCGTTCGGCCCGACGATGCCGATCCGGTCGCCGCGCGCGACCCGGAGCGACAGATTCCTGACCACGGCGTTGTCGCCATAGGCCTTGGAGACGTCGACCGCCTCGATGACGAGCTTGCCGGAGGTCTGCGCCTCGCTGGCCTCCAGCCTGACGTTTCCGGCGGCGGTGCGCGCCGTGCGACGCTGCTCGCGCAAGGCATGCAGCTCGCCGAGGCGGCGCTGGTTGCGCGTGCGCCGCGCGCTGACGCCGTAGCGCAGCCAGTCCTCCTCGCGCGCGATCTTGCGGTCGAGCTTGTGGCGGTCGAGCTCCTCCTGCGCCAGAACCTCGTCACGCCAGAGCTCGAAATCCCCGAACCCCTTCTCCATCCGCCGCGTCACGCCACGGTCGAGCCAGACGGTGGCGCGCGACAGCGCGGTCAGGAAGCGCCGGTCGTGGCTGATCAGCACCATCGCCGAGCGCAGCGACTTCAGCTCCTGCTCCAGCCATTCGATCACCGGCAGGTCGAGATGGTTGGTCGGCTCGTCGAGCAGCAGGATATCCGGCTCCGGCGCCAGCACCCGCGCCAAGGCGGCGCGGCGGGATTCGCCGCCGGACATGGTCGCCGGATCCTCCTGCCCCGTAAGGCCGAGCTCGGTCAGCAGATATTGCGCGCGATAGGCGTCGTCGCCCGGCCCCAGCCCCGCCTCGACATAGGCGAGCGCGGTCCTGTAGCCCGCGAAGTCCGGCTCCTGCGGCAGGTAGCGGATGGTCGCACCGGGCTGGACGAAGCGCTCGGCATGGTCGGGCTCGACGAGGCCGGCGGCGATCTTGAGCAGGGTCGACTTGCCCGAGCCGTTGCGGCCGACGAGGCAGACCCGCTCCCCGGCCGAGACCGCGATCTCGGCGGCTTCGAGCAGCGGCTGTCCGCCGAAGGTAAGCGCGACGTCGCGCAGATGCAGCAAGGGGGCCATGGCTCGTCCTGTGAACTGGCGCGTTGGATAGTCCGCGCAGGCGTCCCTGTCACGCCCGCCGGGCATGGCCCGTCGCTTGCTTGCCGGAATGGCGCCCTTATCCTGGACGACAAGCACAGCCTCGAAAGCCAGCCATGCCTTCAGCCTGCCCGCCCTCAACCTGCTCGCGCCCCATCGGAATCGGCCATAATGGCGGCCCTCCGCTGAAGCCGCGCAAGCCGCGCGCGAGCACGGGCCAGCGCGGGATCGGCCGCGGCTTCGACTGGCGCTTCGCCCATCGCAAGGCCTGGAAGAAGCCGCGCGACATCGCCTTGCGCCGCCAGGAGAATGCCGAGGCGCTCGGCCTGACCTATGAGGAGTATTCGCTGGAGATCATGGAGCGCGGCTATTATCCGCAGCCCGAGCATGTCGAGGCGATCAAGTCGAAGCGCGCCCAGCGGCGCAAGGATGGCGGCGTCGTCGGCCAGTCGCTCAAGGGCATGAGGTTGCGCTAGACTGTGCGGTTCCTTGCCGAAGCGGCACCGTCGCCCGGGCCTGATCGAAATCGATGCCGGAGCGCTTGCCGCCCGGATTTAAGCACCGATCCCTGATCTCCGCGGCGCTTATCCTCAGGATCGGCCGAAGCCGCCTCAATGCCCGAGCCAGCGCCGCATCAGCCGCGTCGCCGGCCTTTCGAGGCCGTGGTGTAGGACGAGCGCGGCCAAGACCGCGCCCGCGAGCGCCAGCGCGACATAGAGATGCGGCCAGGCCAGGCCGGCCCGCAGCATCGCCTCGCGCAGGCTGCGGATCACGAAGGGGTGGACGAGGTAGAGGGCATAGGAGGCGTCCCCCACCGCCGCCAGCGCCCGGACCGGCCGGACCGGCGCGATGCCCTCCCGCCCGCAGGCCGCCGCCAGCACCAGCAGCACGGCCGCGCCGCCGCGCCAGAGCACGAGGCTCCAGCCATCCGCGCCGCCCGCCTCCTGCGCGGCGGCGAGCAGCACGGCGACGCCCGCGGCCGCGATGGCGACCCGCGACAGGCCGTGCAGGCGCAGGCCGCGCTGCCGCAGCACGGCGATGCCCATGCCGGCGGCGAATTCCAGCACGATCGGCTGCCCCCAGAAGCCGAAGGGCAGCGGCAGCGGCCCGGTCAGGCTCTCCGCCCCGACCAGCACCGCCAGCACCAGCGCGACCGCCGGCAAGGTCCAGCGCTTCGGAAGCAGGAGCCCCGCCGCGAACAGGGCGTAGAACAGCATCTCGTAATTGAGCGTCCAGCCCAGCGAATAGACCGGCTGGACCACGCCTTGCGTCGAGACCGCCGGCCAGAACAGGTAGGACGCCAGGATCTGGCCGAGGCCCGGCACTCCGGAATTCAGCGTCGCCGGCATCGCGAAGCCGACGAGCAGGAACAGCGAGGTCATCGCCCAGTAGAGCGGCACGATGCGCGCGAGCCGCCGTTTCAGGAAGCTCGGTGCCGCCCCCGGCCGCCCGAACAGCTCCAGCGAGGCGTGCACCATGATGAAGCCGGAGACGACGAAGAAGATGTCGACGCCGGCCATCCAGGGCAGCGGGTCGCTGCGCGCGAAGGGCAGCCCCGCCCGCGCCGCGACGATGGCGGCGTCGGGCTGGACATGGTGCACGGCGACCATGAAGGCCGCGAGCGCACGCAGGACCTGGATGGAGTGGATGGGCTGCACGCGGTCGCGTCGATCTGCGGAGGGTTGAGGCTGCGGGTCGCGCTCAGCCAAACCACAACCGCTTCGGATCGTCGAGGCCGAACCGCGCCGGGCCGGCCGCGATGGCGGCGAGCCCCTGCTCTGCGGCGTCCTGCGCCGTGACCACATGCAGGGCGAAGCGCGCCGCCAGCGCCTCCATTCGCGGCTTGGCGGCGAAGACCGCCGCGATCGTCGGGCGGTCCGCCAGCGGCAGCAGCTTCGGCGCGATGCCGCCGGCGATGAAGACGCCGCCCGTGGCCTTGAAGATCAGGGCGAGATCGCCCGCGACACGGGCCAGCAGACGCCAGAAGCAGACCACCGTCATCAGCGCGGCCGGGTTGCCGTCGAGCGCGAGCCGGGTGATGTCGGCAGCGCTGATGTCGGCCTCCGCCACGCCGGAGGTCGCGGCCACCGCCCGGTGGATGCGCACGAGCCCGTCGCCGCTGAGCAGGTGCTCGACCGTGACGCGCGGCAGCCCGGCCGCCAGCGCCGGCCAGAGCCGGTGCTCGGCGGGGTCCTCGGGTCCGATGCCGATATGCCCGGCCTCGGTCGGAATCAGGGAGCCGCGCTCGCCCCGCGTCAGCAGGGCCGCGGCGCCGAATCCGGTACCGGGACCGAGCACGAGCCTGATCCCCTCCGGCTCGGGGTCGCCCGCGACGAGCGTGTCGAGATCGGTCGGTGTCAGCACCGCGAGCGAGGCCGCCAGGGCCTCGAAGTCATTGACCAGAAGCCCCTGACCCAGTCCGAGGGCCGCCGCGATCCGCGGCCCGTCGAACGCCCAGCTCGCATTGGTGAGCTGCGCGCTGCGCCCGTCGAGCGGCCCGGCGACGGCGAGGACCGCCGAACGCGGGCGCTCCGGCAGCGCGGCGACGGCGCTCTCGAAGGCCGCCTCCGGCGTGCGGTGGCTCCCGGTGCCGATCCGCGTCAGCGCGACTGGGCCGCTCTCCGGCTCCGCCGCCAGCGACAGCCTGCAGTTCGTCCCGCCGATATCGGCGAGCAGCACCGGATAGGCGATCGCGGGCGGGCGCATCAGAGCGGCTTCCGCCAGGGCGCGAACCAGCCGAGCCCTTCCAGCGTGCCGTGCTCCGGCCGGTATTCGCAGCCGACGAAGCCGCCATAGCCGAGCGCGTCGAGCTCGGCGAAGAGAAGGGGATAGTCCGGACCGGAAGCGTCAGGCTCGTGGCGGCCGTTGGCGCGCGCGATCTGGACATGGCCGACGAGCGGATAGAGCGCCTTGAGCTTGCCCGGCACGTCGCCATGGATCAGCTCGCAATGATACATGTCGAACTGCAGCTTGACGTTCGGCCGCCCGGATTCGCGCACATAGTCGGCGGCCCGGTCGAAATCGTTGAGGAAATAGCCCGGCATGTCCTTGCCGTTGATCGGCTCCAGCAGCAGCTCGACGCCGTGCTCGCCGAGCCTGTCGGCGGCACGGGCTATCGAGGCCCGGTAGGTCTTCTGCGCGGTCGGGTCGTCGGGGTCCGCGAGGCCCGCCATCATGTGCACGCGCTTGACGCCGGTCTCGTGGACATAGGCCAGCGCGGTCTCGATCGAGGCCCTGAACTCCTCCTCGCGGCCCGGCAGCGCCGCGATCCCGCGCTCGCCGCCCGCCCAGTCGCCCGGCGGCAGGTTGAACAGCGCCTGCTCCAGCCCGGCGCCCGCCAGCGCCAGCCCGACCTGCTCGGGCGGGTGATCGTAGGGAAACAGGAACTCGACGGCCTCGAAGCCCGCCTCGGAAGCCGCCCTGAAGCGGTCGAGGAACTCCCATTCGTTGAACATCATCGAGAGATTGGCGGCAAAACGCGGCATGAAGGGCCTCTGGCAGGCTGATACGACAACGGTCCGCGCAGGCTATAGCATCGAACCGGAAAGTGGAATCCGCCTCCCGCAAAGATCCGTTGCGAAAACAGATAGATAGGTCGTCGCCGCCGCAGCGGCCGCGCCACCGGACAACGCGGCAGGGCCGCGATCCGTTCCACCGGAGGCGCGGAAGCAGGGCCGGCCGGCGGGTATCAACCCCGCAGGACGGCGTAGACGTCGCCAGAGCCGGCGCTGCGCGGCAATCCGCGCAGATGCTCGCCCATCGCCTCGGCCGTGACCGGCTCCGCCAGCGCCAGCCTCTGGCTGTCCCCGAGCGTGAGGTTGAAGCGGTAGCGCCGGAGGGTATACGGCAGCGCCAGGCAGCCCTCGGCCACGTCGCGGCGCTCCGTGGCGAACTCGAAGGAGATCGCCGGCACGGCCCGGGTCAGCCCCGCCAGCACATGCGCCTCGAAGCCCTCGACATCGATCTTGAGCAGGTCCGGCAGGCCGTGGCGCGCGATCAGCTTGTCGAGCGTGGTGCAGGGCACCGTGATCTCGTGGCCCCAGAGCTGCTCCTGCCGCTCTTGCCGTTCCGGCTGCTCCCGCATCCCCGCTCCCGCGCCGAGGAAGGCGGCGGAGACGGTGGAGGTCGCCGGATCGGTCCGGCTGATCCGCAGCGCGATCGAGCCCTCATGGTCGCCGCAGGCCGCCTGGATCAGCGTCACCAGCGGGTCGCGGCGATGGATCAGGCGGATGGCCCGGGCCGGCCCCGGATCGGGCTCCAGCGCGATCACCCGGGCGCCGAGGCGCCGGAAGGCGGAGATGCGGTCGCCGAGATGGGCGCCGATATCGAAGACGAGATCGCCCGGCTTCAGGAAGGCGCCGTAGAGGCGGTCCATCGCGGCGTGGCGTTCCTTGTCGCCGTAATGCATCCGCAGGCGGCGCGAGAGCGCCTTCACCGTTCCCTTGGGCCAGGTGACGACGTTCATCGCCGCTCTCCCATGCCGATCGCGGCCAGGACCGGCGGCGGCGCGCGCTCCTCCGGCGTGCCGCACAGCCCGCGGCGCGCGAGCCAGGCTCCCGCCGACGGCAGCGCCGTCAGCAGCGCGAACGGGATCGCCAGGAGATAGCCGGCCGTCACCGGCAGCGACCAGAGCAGCACCGCCGGCGAGAGCCAGGCCAGCGAGGCGAAAAGGAAGAGGCCGAACAGCAGATGCGGCCACAGCCCTGCGAGCGCGGTGGCGAGCGACAAGGCGTGGACATCGCGCGCCTGCCCGTTCCAGCCGATCCGCGCCCGCCCGAAAGCGAGCCCGACCATGAAAAGCGTCGTGCGCAGGCCGGTGGCGGCGCCCTGCAGGAAGCCGCAGGCGATCTCGAGCGCGGCCGAGGCCAGGAACAGCCGGCCACCGCCATAGCGCGCCGCACCGCCCCGGCTCAGCAGCGTATCGGCGAAGCCGGCGAGCTTCGGCGCGATCTGCATCGCCAGGAACAGGCCGTAGAGCCCGGCGGCGAAGGCGGCGGGATAATCGGCGAGCGCCCGGTCCTCGAGCACCTTGAACGGCAGGAGCGCGACCATCAGCGTCCAGGCCGGCAGGCCGAGGAACATCAGGATCGCCCAGGCGAGCTGGTAGCGGCTGGTCGGCCGCAGCCCCGGCAGGCCGAGGAGCCTGAGATATTGCAGATTGCCGAGGCACCAGCGCAGATCGCGCTGGGCGAAGTCCAGCATGGTCGGCGGGTTCTCCTCCCAGCTTCCGCCCTCGACCGGCAGCACGCGCACCTCGTAACCGGCCCGGCGCATCAGCACCGCCTCCACCTGGTCGTGGCTCATCACCGCCCCGCCGAGCGGCGGCCCGCCCGGCAGCACCGGCAGGCGGCAATGCTCGCGGAAGGGCGCGATCCGCACCAGCGCGTTATGGCCCCAGAACGGCCCGCAATCGCCGGCCCACCAGGCCGCCCCCAGCGTGTAGGGCCGCATGCCGTGGCGCATGCCGAACTGGAAGATGCGGGCGAAGGCGGAGCGGCTGGGCATGCCGACCACCAGCGATTGCAGGATCCCGAGCCTCGGATGGGCCTGCATGATCCGCACCAGCGCGACCACCGCGTCCCCCGCCATGACGCTGTCGGCGTCGAGCGGCAGCATCAGCTCGTAGCGGTCGCCCCAATGCTCGCAGAAATCGCGGATATTGCCGGCCTTGAACCCGGCATTGTCGGGCCGCCGGCGATAGGTCGATCGCGCCGGCTCGCCGATCTCCCGGGCCCAGTCGGCCGCCAGCCTCTCCTCGGCCGCCGCCGCGGCCGGGTCGCTCGTATCCGACAGCACGAAATAATCGAACCAGACGCCCTCGCCGGTGGCATCGAGACTGTCCTTGACCGCCCGGATCCGGGAAAAGGCCCGCTCCGGATCCTCGTTGCGCAGGGTCAGCAGCACCGCCGTCCGCAGCATCAGCGGCGCCGGCCGGGTGCCGGCCGCCGCGAAGGGCGCCGCCTCGGCGAGGCCGTCGCGGCGGCCATGCAGCAACCACAGGCCGATCGCCGCGTTCCAGAAACCGAGGACGCTCCAGGGCGCCGCGACGAGGAAGGCGATGAAGACAGCCAGATCCACCCCGCTCCAGCCGCCGAGCCCGAGCAGGCGGGCGAGCCCGGCGGCCAGCGCGGCCAGCGTCCCGAGATTGAGGGCGAGCACGAGCAGGCGCCGGTTGCGCAGCGTCGCTGCGGATTGCAGCCCCGCCGGCGTCGCGCCGAACGGCTCGACATCTTGCACCGCCCGCTGGAACGTGGTCGGAGCAGGGCGTTGATTGGTGACGGTATCTGTCATGATCGGCTGCAGGCGGGCTCGGACAGACGGGATCGGATCGCGATGGCGCGGGAGCTAAAGACCGCTACCACAAATGACGCAAGGGCAAATCCCCTGGCACTTTGGTATGCGTCCCCCCGTGAATGCCGGCTGAATGCCGTGACCCTCCCGCCGGCCGGACCGGAGGATTGCCTCGTCGCCACCCTGTGGAGCGGCATCAGCCGCGGCACCGAGCGGCTTGTCCATGAGGGGCGGGTCCCCGTCTCCGAGCACGAGCGGATGCGCGCCCCGTTCCAGGAGGGCGCCTTCCCCTTCCCGGTGAAATACGGCTATTGCGCGGTCGGGCGGGTCGAGTCCGGCCCGCCGGATCTGCGCGGGCGGCCGGTCTTCTGCCTGCATCCGCATCAGCAGCGCTTCGTCGCGCCGCGGGCCTGCCTCGTCCCGGTTCCCGACGCGGTGCCGCCGCGCCGCGCCGTGCTCGCCGCCAATATGGAAACCGCGCTCAACGCCCATTGGGACGCCGGCTCCGGCCCCGCTGACAGGATCGTGATCGTCGGCGGCGGCGTCATCGGCCTGCTCACCGGCTGGCTCGCCGCCCGCCTCCCCGGCGCGGAGGTCACGCTGGTCGATGTCGAGCCGTCCCGACGGGCCGTGGCGGAGGCGCTCGGGCTGCACTTCGCCCTGCCCGGGGCCCCGCCGCGGGATGCCGACATCGTCTTCCACGCCAGCGCCAGCGCCGCCGGCCTCGCCACCGCGATCGGCTGCGCCGGGGACGAGGCCCGCATCGTCGAATTGAGCTGGTATGGCGAGGGAACGGTGCCGGCGCCGCTGGGCGGCGCCTTCCATGCCCGGCGGCTTCAGCTCGTCTCCTCCCAGGTCGCGGCGGTCGCCCCGTCCCGCCGGGCGCGCTGGAGCCATGGCCGCCGCGCCCGCGCCGCGATGGAGCTGCTCGCCGACGACCGGCTCGATGCGCTGATCACGCAGGAGATCCCGTTTTCGGGGGCGCCCGCGCAGATCCCCGCCGTCCTCGCCCCCGGCTGGGCCGGCCTCACCGCCGTGCTGCGCTACTGACGGCGCTTCGGCGCAGCCCCCTAAGAGACCCGTTCCACCCGCAACAGGAGCCCGCATGTTTTCCGTCGAAGTCCGCGACCGCATCATGATCGGCCATTCCCTGCCCGATCCGTTCTTCGGGCCGGCGCAGAATCCGCACGGCGCGACCTTCATCGTCGACGTCGCCTTCTTCCGCGAGAGGCTGAACCCGCAGAACGTCGTGGTCGACATCGGCGCGGCGCTCGACGTGCTCGCCGCGACGCTGGCGCCGCTGAAATACCAGAATCTCGATGCCCTGCCGCAATTCGCCGGCATGCTCACCACCACGGAATTCCTCTGCAAGCACATCTTCGACGCCATGGCGGCGGCGGCCGCCTCCGGCGCGCTCGGCGCCGACGGCGTCGGCCTCGCCCGCATCCGCGTCACCCTCCACGAGACCGATCTCGCCCGCGCCAGCTATGAGGGCCCGCTCGGGTGAGCGGGATCGTCTTCGCCATTCCCGGAGACCTCGGCGCGCCCACCGGCGGCTACGGCTACGACCGGCGCCTGCTGCGGGAATGGCGCGAGGCCGGCATACCGGCCCGCCACCTCGCCTTGCCCGGCGGCTTCCCCTTCCCGGCGCAGGCCGAGCTGGAGGCGACGGAAGCGCTTCTGGCGCAGGCCGCTCCCGAAGAGGTGCTGCTGGTCGACGGGCTGGCCGGCGGCGCCTTCCCGGAGGCGCTGGCGGCGCGGTTCTCCGGGCGCCTCGTCGCGCTGGTCCATCATCCGCTCGCGCGGGAGACCGGCCTGCCCGCCGAGGCGGCCGAAACCCTGCATCGCAGCGAGAGGCTGGCGCTGGGACATGCCCGCGCCGTCGTCGTCACCGGCCCTGCAACGCGCGACGCGCTGGTCTGCGGCTACGCCGTGCCGGCGGAGAAAATCGCCGTCGCCGTGCCGGGCGCCGATCCGGCCTCACGCGCGGCGAGCGGGCCGGACGGAGCAGCGCTGCGGCTCCTCGCGGTGGGATCGCTCATTCCCAGGAAAGGTTACGATCTGCTGGTCGAGGCGCTCGCCGCCCTCGCCGGGCGGAGCTGGACCCTGACCATCGCCGGCTCGCCGGAGCATGCGCCGGCCACGGCCGCGGCATTGCGCGTCCGCATCGCCCGCGCCGGGCTGGAAGGCCGCATCCGCCTGGCCGGCACCGTAAGCGCCGAACGACTCGCCGCGCTCTATGCCGGGGCCGACCTCTTTGTCATGCCCTCGCTCTACGAAGGCTACGGCATGGCGCTGACGGAAGCCCTCGCCCATGGCCTGCCCATCGTCTGCACCCGCAGCGGCGCCGGCGCCGACGCCTTGCCGGACGCCGCGGCCCTGAAAGTGCCGCCCGGCGACGCGGCGGCACTTGCCAAGGCCCTCGCAAGCCTGATTGATGCGCCGGCTGAACGTCGCCGGCGCGCCGATGCCGCCTGGTCGGCAGCGGCGATGTTGCCGCGTTGGCGGGACACGGCCCGGATCGTCGCCGCGGCGTGCCTCGGCCCTGATGGCCGAAAGGTGGAATGAATGGCTGGGTTCTCTCCGGAATGGCTCGCGCTGCGCGAACCGGCGGACCATGCGGCACGCAACCCGCAGGTGCTGGCGGCGGTCGGGGCCTATTTCGCCGACAAGCCCTCGCTCTCGGTGCTCGATCTCGGCAGCGGCTCCGGCTCCAACCTGCGCGGCAGCTACGCCGCCCTGCCGGAACGGCAGCACTGGACGCTGGTCGACCATGACGGCGCCCTCCTGGCCGGGGCGCGCGAGAGCCTGCGGGCCTGGGCTGACGAGGCCCGCGAGCAGGGCGAGGAGCTCGTCCTCGCCAAGGGCGACAAGACGATCACGGTCGATACGCGCCGGGTCGATCTCGATAAGGATCTCGAATGGGTCTTGGGCTGGCAGCCCGATCTGGTCACGGCGGCGGCCTTCTTCGACCTCGCCTCGAAGACCTGGATCGAGCGTTTCGTCGCCGCCCTCGCCGGCCCGAAGCTGCCGCTCTACGCCGCGCTGACCTATGACGGGCGCGAACGCTGGAAGCCGGCCCATCGCGCCGATGCGCATGTGCTGGCCGCGTTCAAGCACCACCAGCACATGGACAAGGGCCTCGGCCCGGCCGCGGGGCCGGAAGCCTGCGAGATCATGGCCGAGGCCTTCCGGAAGTCCGGGCTCGCGGTCTCGACCGGCGACAGCGCCTGGATGCTCGACGGCGGGAGCGGCCCACTGCGGCAGGCCCTCGCCGAAGGCATCGCCGAGGCGGTGCGCGAGACCGGGCAGCTCGAAGCCGCCGCCATCGCCAACTGGCTCGCGGCCCGCCGCGACGCGGCCTCCGTCCTGATCGGCCACCAGGACCTCTGGGCGCGCCCCGTCTGAGCACGAGCACGCAAGCGCGGGCGCATGCATCGCCTCTCCTGCCCGATCGCGCTATCCTGCGCCGTCCGGCCGGACCGCGCCCGGAAGCCGGGATTGCGGCCATGCATGGATTCGATTGCGGAACCGCGCCTGCCGCGAGACGTTGGTGGAATGCCGTGCGACGATTACCTATATCGTGGCCGCGGCTGATTATCCGCTGCTTCCCGGCCCCGAACGGCCCGACCTGACAGGTTTTATTTGCATGCCTGAGTCGCCTACGCTTTTCGGCCGCCCCGGCGAGGCCCTGCGGGTCGCGGTGGAGCGGACCATCGCCGAGTTCCGCGCCGGCCGCCCCGTCCTCCTGCGAGACGGTGAAAACCTCGCTCTGGTCCTGTCGGCCGAGCTCGCGGACAGCGAACTGGTGCGCCGCCTCGACACGCTCGCCGCCGGCAACGGCCATCTCGTGCTGACTCCGGCGAGGCTGCGCCGTCTCGGCGCCC
>Ga0180223_1001539_pt1 | contig 17430 bp, 15 predicted proteins | sample eDN5th30CKraftOP_FD_151337 | JGI IMG/M metagenome (GOLD analysis project Ga0180223, IMG submission 151337) | Enriched Organic Plus compost microbial communities from Emeryville, California, USA - eDNA 5th pass 30_C Kraft OP (version 2) (version 2) ...
AGACCTTGCGCGCCACGACGATCAGCCCCGGCACCGGCACGTCGCTTTCGGTGCGGGTGGAGGCTTCTTCAAGGCTGCACAGCGCAAGTCCCGCCGCCGCAATCGCCTCGCGCACATGCGCCGCGCCGTGCGCGTAACGCAGGCCCACACCGATCACCACGCCATCGCCGGCATGTGTCTCGGTGGTGAACGCCATGAGACCATTCGGGCGCAGCACCCGCGCCACTTCCTTCAGCGCCGGCGCAAGGTCCGGCAGATAGATGATCGCATCCGCCGACAGCGCGAGATCGAAGGCCGCATCCGGCTCTCCCTTCAAACCGTCGACCATGTCCGCCACCTCCAGCCGCCGATAGAGGCCGGTGGCTTCGGCTTTCGCGATCATGCCGGGCGATAGATCGATCCCGACAAAGGCATCGGCGTTTTTCTCGAAGGCCCGCGCGCCAAGCCCGGTGCCGCAGCCGAGATCGATCGCCGATTTGAAGAACGCGGGACGCTTGATGGTGCGGCAGGCTGCCAGCACGGCTTTCAACAGAAGGTCCGGGCCACGATAGTTGAGATTGTTGATAAGCGCGTCCTCGAAGGTCGGCGCGTATTGGTCGAACAGCGAGCGCACATAGGCCGGCGGCATGTCCGACACCTTCTCAACGCCGAGCCGGATCAGCCGCAATTTCGCGCCATGGCGATCGGCCGGATCGGATTCCTGCGCCTTGCGATAAGCCTGGATCGCCTCGCCATGCAGGTTGAGCTGCTGCTTCAGCTCGCCGAGCGCGAACCACGCTGAGGCAAAATTCGGCGCGAGCTCCACCGCCTGCGCCATCAGATCGGCCGCACCGGCAATGTCGCCGCGCAGCTGCAGGTCCCGCGCGAAATCGTAGCGGCGGTCGGCGATCAGGTCGCCCGATGACAGGAAAAGCGGCGCGGGCATAAGGGCCTCGAAAAAATGGCTCTCTCTACAGCCTCGCCGTGTGCCGGACAATATCGGCACCCCGAAATTCTATCGCAGGCGGCACAGGCCGTCGGCATCCCATTAAAGGATTAAATTTGTGACAGGAGCCGTCTTCCCCTCTGCCTTCCATTGACGGCGGCGGTTTGCAGCCCCACCTGCGCCAAAGTGTGCTAAAATCGGGCCACATGGATTCTGGAGACGACGATGCAGAACGAAGCGAGGGAATTACCGGCGCGGGGCGACCAACTCTCCCGCTTTTTCGGCGGCTCGCCGCTCGCGGTGGTGCTGAAGCTCATTCTGATGTCGGTTCTGGTCGGCGTCGTGCTCGCCGCCATCGGCCTCGATCCCTGGAATATCGTCGAGAGCCTGCGCCGCCTCGCGGACTGGATCTGGAATCTCGGCTTCGATGCCATCAACAGCCTGTGGCGCTACTTCATCCTCGGCGCGGTGATCGTCGTCCCGCTGTGGCTGTTGTCGCGGCTGTTCGGTGCACGGCCGCGCTAAGGCCGATCCCTTCCACCTGAACGGATTCCATGAACGACCAGCTCACGCATGGCCGGGTCTTTGCCATTGCAGGACCCGCGATGCTCGCGAACCTGACGACGCCGCTGCTGGGCATCGTCGCGACCGGCGTGATCGGGCAACTCGGCGAGGCATCGCTGCTCGGCGGCGTCGCCATGGCGTCCGTGGTGTTCGACTGCCTATTCTGGCTGTTCGGCTTCCTGCGCATGAGCACGGTGGCGCTGACCGCGCAGGCGCTCGGCGCGCATAATCCGCTCGAAGTGCGCGCTTCGCTGGCCCGCGGCCTCTTGATCGCGGTTCTTTCAAGCGTGGTCCTGCTTCTCCTGCAGAAGCCCCTCGCCGCCATCATTTTTCATCTCATGGGCGCGAGCGCCCCGGTGACGGAGGCAGCGCGTCTCTATTTCGAGGTACGGCTGTGGTCCGCACCGTTTCTGCTCGCCAACTATGCGCTACTCGGCTGGCTGATCGGGCAGGCCCGCACCGGCTGGGCGCTTGCGATCCAGATCGCGATCAACCTCACCAACATCGCGGCCACCATGTTGCTGGTGATCGTGCTGAAGCAGGGCGTCGCGGGCGCGGCCTATGCCGCGATCATCGCCGAGGCCTGCGGGCTCGTGCTCGGCCTCACGCTGGCGCGACGGATGCTGGGCCGCGACGGACCTCGCATTACACGAACCGTGCTGCTCGATCGCGCTAAGCTCACGCGGATGATGGCGATCAACCGCGACATCTTCATCCGTACATTGGCGCTGACCAGCGCGTTCCTGTTCTTCACCGCGCAGGGCGCGCGCGAAGGCGACGTGGTGCTTGCGGCGAATGCGGTGTTGAACAATTTCGCATTGATCGGCTCGTTCTTTCTCGACGGCCTCGCCACCGCCGCCGAACAACTGTCCGGCTATAGCCTCGGCGCGGGCGACCGCGACCGCTTCCTGCGCACCACGAAACTCGTGCTCGGCTGGAGCATGGTGTTCGCCATTGCCGTGGCGCTGGCGCTGGCACTCGGCGGCCCTGCGCTGATCGACCTGATGACCGCCAGCGCGGACGTGCGCGAAGTCGCGCGCACCTTCATGTGGCTCGCCACGCTTGCCCCAATATGTGGCGTGATGGCCTATGCGTTCGACGGGATTTACATCGGCGCGACATGGGCGCGCGACATGCGCAACCTGATGCTGGCGTCTCTGGCGTTGTATTTCGCGGCCTGGGCGGCGCTGCGGCCGCTCGGCAATCACGGGCTGTGGCTTGCGCTTCTGATCTTCCTGCTGGCGCGCGGATGCTTTCAGGCGTTGCGCTACCGCGCGCTGTACCAAGCTTCGTTCGCGGGAAACGTCACACCGGCCAGTCTTCCGCGGTAATCATCGCGGCATCCGCGCCGACGATTTCCGACAGCGACTCCCGCCCGGTCCGCCGCAACGTCGACAACAGATCGGTCTTGATCGCGTCGACAAGGCCGAGGCCCTTGTACACCAGCGACGAGTAAAGCTGGATCAGCGAGGCGCCGGCGCGAATCTTCATCAGCGCCGCGCCGCCGGAATCGATGCCCCCAACGCCGATCAGCGGAAATGCGCCCTCAGCGCGCACATAGGCCTCCGCCACCATGCGAGTGGAGAGCCGCAACAGCGGCCGCCCCGACAGCCCGCCCTGCTCCAGCGCGAGGCCGCGTTCGCGCAGCGTATCCGGGCGCGCCAGCGTGGTGTTCGACACGATCATGCCATCGACGCCGCGTGCGCGCGCGACATGCACCACGTCGTCGAGTTCGGACAAAGTGAGGTCCGGCGAAATCTTCAACAACAGCGGCACCGCGCCTGCCTCGGTGCGCGCGCGGTTGCGCGCATCGATCACCCGCGCCAACAGATCGTCGAGCGCGGAGGCCTGCTGCAGATTGCGCAGGCCCGGCGTGTTCGGCGACGACACATTGACGGTGAAATAACTCGCGACCGGCGCGAACAGGCCGATCAGCCTGACATAGTCGCCGGTGCGGTCCTCGGAGTCCTTGTTAGCCCCAAGGTTGACGCCGACGATTCCGCCGCGCCCGTGCCGCGCATTGAGATGGCGCAGCGCCACCTCGGCGCCCTCGCTGTTAAATCCCATGCGGTTGATGACGCCCGCATCCTCCTCAAGGCGGAACATGCGTGGCTTCGGATTGCCCGGCTGCGGCAGCGGCGTGATCGAGCCAACCTCGACATAACCGAAGCCAAGCCGCAGCAGCGCGTCCGGCACCTCGGCATTCTTGTCGAAGCCCGCCGCCATGCCGACCGGATTCGGAAAATCGAGTCCGAACAGGCGGCTTGCAAGCCTCGGGCTGTCCGCCTTCGCTCGCGGCATCGGAAAACTGCGCAGACCCTTGATCGCCAGCCGGTGCGCATCCTCCGGGTCGAGCTTGCGCAGCAGAGGCAGCGTCAGGTGGTCGAAAGCACGGATCACAGCAAATTCTCCGGTAGGCGGTGGTGGCCATCGGTGCCCAGCACCAGCGTGGTGACGGTTTCGGCGGCGGCCGGATCGAGTTCCCCGTACAGATGCGGAAACAGATCGCCGCCACGCGAGGGCTCCCACTTCAACGCCTCACCCAGCGCATCGGTGTCCACGGCTACCAGAAATAAATCAGCCTGCCCGGCAAAGTGCTTCGCCAGCGTGCCGGAGAGCTGCGAAGCGGTGGAAAAGTGGATGAATCCGTCCCGCACATCGTCGGGGCTGCCGCGATAGGCGCCAGCGCGCTCGGCTTCCCGCCAGGCGGGCGCCGGGCAGATTTTGTAGATGATCCGCACCGCTGGTTCCGGGGAGCGCATTGAGTTCATTGTTGTTTTTGATGCGGGCACCCTAACCACCGGACGGTGCGACTTCAAGGCTTCGCCTTGGAGAGCCGGCGCAAGGCAGGAATGCAACCTCCAGCCGATTGCACAAATCGTCCGGCAAAGGTAATAATTCCTATAACCACACTGGCCGAAACGGTCCGACGATGCTGACACACGATCAAATCTGGATGGCGCTCGACCGGCTGGCGGCCCGCGCCGGACTGTCGCCTTCCGGCCTTGCCAAGCGCGCCGGACTCGATCCCACCACCTTCAACAAGTCGAAGCGCGTCACCAGCGACGGCCGCGAACGCTGGCCCTCAACGGAATCAGTCGCGAAGGCGCTGGCCGCCACCGGCATCAGCGTCGACACTTTTGTGCATTTCATCGAAAGCTCGTCGCGCTCGGTGCAGGTGCCGCTCCTCGGTTTCGCCGAAGCCGGCAGCGGCGGCTATTTCGACGATGGCGGCTTTCCGGTCGGCAAGGGCTGGGACGAGGTCGGGCTGCCGTCCGTCAACGACGAGCACGCCTACGCGCTGGAAATTTCCGGCGATTCGATGAAGCCCGCCTACCGCGACGGCGATGTGATCGTCGTCTCGCCGAGCGCGCCGATCCGGCGCGGCGACCGCGTCGTGGTCAAGACCAAGGACGGCGAGGTGATGGTGAAGGAATTGCGCCGCCGCACCCAGAAGGTGATCGAGTTGCAATCGCTCAACCCCGCGCATGCCGACCGCACGCTGCCAACCTCCGAGATCGAATGGATCGCGCGCATTCTGTGGGCGAGCCAGTAAGTCTTACGCCACCAGCGGCGCGACGATGGCGTTCAACACCTTCACCGCGTCCTGCGGATTGAGCCGCACCTGCAAGCCGCGCTGTCCGCCATTGATGTACACTTGGTCCTGCGCCATCGCGGCTTCCTCGATGGCTGCGCGCGGCGGCTTCATCTGCCCGAACGGGCTGATGCCGCCGACCTTGTAGCCCGAGAGGCGCTCCGCATCGGCGGGCTTCATCATCTGCGCGGATTTTCCGCCGAACGCGGATGCAAGTTTCTTCATCGACACTTCGCGGTCGGACGGCACGATGACGCAGACCGGCTTGCCGTCGACCAGCGCCATCAGCGATTTCAGCACGCGCGCGGGTTCTTCGCCTAATGCCTCGGCTGCCTGCAATCCGATCCGGTCGGCATTGCCGTCATAGTCGTAAGTGTGCGCGGAGAAGGCGACACCCGCCTGCTCCAGCATTTTTGTCGCGCGCGTGGCTTTCGACATGATGCAGGGATCAGGCGCTGCGCGCGAGCGCCGCGTCGATCATCGTGATGGCATTATTGACGCCGTAGACCGCAACGAACGAACCGAAACGCGGGCCCTTCTCCTGCCCGAGCAGCACCTGATAGAGCATGTTGAACCAATCGAGCGACACGCCCGGACGTCCGTCCTTGCCCTTCTTCACTGGATCGAGGAACGGCTCGCGCCGCCCGATCTCGTAAACGACATTCTGGATGTCCTCGGCGGAAGCCTCCGCAGGCAGCTGCGACAGCGCATCGCGCAGGTCCTGCAGGGCCGCACGCTCATTCGCGCTCGGCTCGCGAAATTGCTTCGTGGGCGCGACGAAATCGCGATAGTAGTTGATCGCGTAGCCGACCAGCGCATCGAGCTTCGGATGGGTCTGCGGCGTGACGCCGGGGCGGTAGCGGCCGATGAAGCCCCACAGCGTTTCGGCATTCTCGGCGTTCGACGACGAGACCAGCGTCAGCAGCAGCTGGAACGTCACCGGCATCTCGGAGGCCTGCGGTTGGCCCGCATGGATGTGCCACACCGGATTGCCGAGCCGCTGCTTCGCGTCCTGCCGCCCGAATCCGTCGAGGAATTGCTGATACTCATCGACGTTGCGCGGGATCACGTCGAAGTACAGCCGCTTCGCCGCCTTCGGCTCGCGATACATGAACAGCGACAGCGATTCCGGCGAGGCGTAGCGCAGCCATTCGTCGATGGTGAGCCCGTTGCCCTTCGACTTGGAAATCTTCTGGCCCTTGTCGTCGAGGAACAGTTCGTAGTTGAAGCCTTCGGGCGGCGTACCGCCGAGGGCGCGGCAAATCTGGCCAGACAGCTTCACCGAGTCGATCAGGTCCTTGCCCGCCATTTCATAATCGACGCCGAGCGCGACCCAGCGCATCGCCCAGTCCGGCTTCCACTGCAGCTTGCAATGCCCGCCGGTGACCGGAACGGTGACGCGCTCCTTCGTCTCGGGGTCGTCGTAAGAGACCGTACCCGCCTTCTTGTCATGCTCGACGATCGGCACCTGCAGCACCACGCCGGTGCGCGGGCAGATGGGCAGGAACGGCGAATAGGTCGCGGCGCGCTCCTCGCGCAGCGACGGCAACATGATCGCCATCACCTTCTCGATGTTCTCGAGCATCTTGAGCAGCGTCGCATCGAACCGGCCCGATTTGTAATACTCGGTCGAAGACGCGAACTCGTAGTCGAAGCCGAAGGTATCGAGGAAAGCGCGCAGCCGCGCATTGTTGTGCGCGCCGAAGCTCGAATGGGTGCCGAACGGATCGCGCACCTGCGTCAGCGGCTTGCCGAGATCCTCCGTCAGCATCTCCTTGTTCGGCACGTTGTCCGGCACCTTGCGCAGGCCGTCCATATCGTCGGAGAAGGCGAGCAGCTTCGTCTTGATCCTGTCCTCGGTGAGTACGCGGAAGGCGTGGCGCACCATCGAGGTACGCGCGACTTCGCCGAACGTGCCGATATGCGGCAGGCCCGAGGGGCCGTAGCCGGTCTCGAACAGCACTTCGTCCTTCGGGCTCTTTTTCAGGCGATTGACGATCTGTTTGGCCTGCTCGAACGGCCAGGCATTGGATTGCTCGGCGAACGCGCGCAGATCGCTCGCCGACAGGTCTTCAAATCGCGTGATCGTCTCGGACATCTTCACTCCGCTGCGCGCAAGGCCAATCCCCGCGCGCCCTTACCTTTTTCCTAGAACGGGCTAACGGAAAAATACCGCAACCACAAATCGGTGTAGCGGCCTTTTTCCCAAACTCGGAACATCGCCCAGTTCAGCGCCTGACGCAGCACGTCGTTGCCCTTCTTGACGCCGATGCCAATGCCTTCGCCGAAGTAGCGGCTTTCCACGAATGGCCCGCCGCTGAATGCGCAGCAGCCATCCGAATCGGTACCGTTGATCCAGAAACCGAGCGAAATCGCATCGCCGAAGATCATGTCCACCTCGCCCCGGCGCAGCGCAGAGCGCAACGCCTCGTCGGTGGGAAAGCCCACCGCCAGCGCATCGGTGAACAGCGCCTTCAGATACGCCTCATGCGCGGAGCCGGAAATGACGCCGATCTTCTTGCCGCTCACATTCTCCGGCCGCACGTCGGCCATGACCTCATTGGCGCGGGACACGAAGCGCGCGGGCGTGCGGTAATAAGGATCGGTGAAATCGAGCTTGGTGCGGATGTCCGGCGTCATCGCGATCGAGGCGATCACCGCGTCGCCGCGACCGGTGTTGATGGCATCCACCAGCGTCTCGAATCGCCGCATCTGGATGGTGCAGGGCACCTTGATCTCCTCGCACAGCGCGCGCGCGAAATCGACATTGAAGCCCGCCGGGTTGCCGTCAGGCCCGGTGAAGTCGAACGGCGGATAATCGGTTTCGGTGAGGAAACGGATGATGGTGATGCGCGACAGGTCCGGCCGCTCCGGGCGGCGGCGCGGGTCCCAGAATCCCGGCACCGCCTGAGGGTCCGCCGTCACCGCGGACTTCACCGCCGGTTGTGCCGCAGCCTCAGGGATCGACGGCCCTGCCATCAGAATCCCAAGCAAAATCGCGCACATTGCCCGGGCAAGCCACCCCGGCCCGCCGTCCGATCTTTTATTGCTGGATATTACTATCTGTGATTGCATTGGAGAGCATCCGCGAGGGGGTCTTATAGACCATCCGGCGGCGGAGGCGAGTGCGTTTGCGTGGGTAGCTTTCGGGCGGCTTCATGGCTCCGATCTCCGCCACTTACCCTTGAAATGACTCGCGAATTCCTCCCGCGCCCGGCGCAGCCCCTAACGTGCCCCTAAATCCGAAATCCCGGACCAGCTTCGTTTATTCGGCCACACTCCCAACCGACCCCGCCCCGTTGCCCAACGACATAGGATTTTTGTCTATCTCGTATTCACACAGAGCGCGGCCGATTTTAAGTTTCTGACAAAACAGACATAGCTTGCATCTGCGCTTCGCAAGCAACTATCGAAGGGTGCATGAAGTTTTTTGCTTAGTCGTGCACCAAGATGGCCCCGGGGAGTTAGAGGTGGCAAATGAAGCATTCGCGCGTGTCCACATCGACCAACTGCTAAAGGACGCCGAATGGCGTCTGACAGATGGCCAGAGCGTACGTTACGAGTACCTGCTCGATGACGGCGGCAAGGCGGATTATGTGCTGTTCGACCGTCAGGGTCGCGCACTCGCGGTGCTGGAGGCCAAGAGCACCAGCGTCAATCTGAGCGCGGGCGAGGCGCAGGGGCTGCGCTATGCCCAGCAGCTGGGCGTGCCCTTCATCTTCCTGTCGAACGGCGAAGAAATCTGGTTCCGCGATCATGGGCAAGACGCGCATTTTCGTCGCGTCGAGACAATATTCGGCCAGGACGATCTCACGCGCCGCAAGGCCGCGCGCGATATTCGGCGCAACCCACTCGACATCGCCATCGACGCACGGATCGCAGGCGGCGGTGGTCGTCTGCATCAGACGGCGTGTATCGATGTCGTCTGCCGGGAAATCGCCGCCGGTCGGCGCAAGATGCTGGTCGAAATGGCGACCGGCACCGGCAAGACCCGGACGGCAGCGGCGCTCTTGAAGCGCCTGTTCGACGCCAATTGGGCAACGCGGGCGCTGTTTGTCGTGGATCGCAACCCTCTTGCGATCCAGGCGGAGGATGCCTTTGCCGAGCACCTGCCGCACCTGCCATGCTACCGCGTGCCACGCACCGGGCGGCGTTTTCAGGACGAAAAGCGCGTCACCATCGTCACCCTGCAAACGCTGGTGAACGAGTATGAGAAATACTCGTCGGGTTATTTCGATTTGATCGTCATCGACGAGTGCCACCGCAGCATCTACGGCAAATGGCGGCGTGCGCTCGACCATTTCGACGGCGTGAAAGTCGGCCTGACAGCCACGCCCTGCGTGATGCAGGACGATCCAGATGTGGACGATGAGGATCGCGGCGCGATCCGCGATACGCTGCGCTTCTTCCAGGTCGATAAGCCGACCTACAGCTACACCATGAGCGAGGCGATTGCTGACGGCCATCTCGTTCCTTACGAGATTTACCGCGCGATGACGGCACGCACGGCGGCGACCGAGGGCTTCAAGGTCGCGCGCAGCGAAATCGATTGGGATGCGCTCGACGCCGCCACCCGCACCGAACTGGAAACGCTGTTTGCAGACAGCGACCCGCTCGTTGTCGATCCCACAGCGTTGGAACGCAAATTCACGATACCTGAACGTAACCGCGCCATGGTCCGCGAATTTCGCGACATTCTGGAACAGGGCTATGTCGGCCCGAATAACGTCCGCCGCGCGCCCGAATGGGGCAAGACCATTGTATTCGCCGTCACCAAGCGGCACGCGGAAACGCTGGCGCGGATGTTCGACGACTTATTTGCCGACCGGAAGCCGACGCCCACTACGCGCTACGCCGATTTCGTCGTGTCGGGGTTGGGGCCGGACGATACGGTGGACGGCGCGGCCAAGATCAAGCGCTTCAAGAAAGAGCAATTCCCGCAAATCCTAGTCAGCGTGAACATGCTGGATACCGGCTTCGACTGCCCGGAGGTGCGCAATCTGGTGATGGCGCGCTTCACGCATTCGTCGATCCTGTATCAACAGATGCGCGGGCGCGGCACGCGGCTCGCTCCCGGCAAAGAGCGCTTCACCATGTGGGACTTCACCGGCGTCACGCTGCGCCATGGCGATGATGAATCGCCCGGTGAAGGTGGCGTCATTGTTGTGCGTCCCGCCCACAAGCCACAGGGCCAGCCGCGCCGGATGCTCACACTTGACGTACATGACGAGATCGACCCGGCAACCCGCGAGTGGGTGACGGTCGATGAGACCGGCCACGCCTTCATGGACGTGGACGAAGCGCTCGCCGAAGCGCTGGGAGCCGCGTTTGAAACGTGGCTCGACGGCCAGCCCTTCAACATCGATCAGCTTCGCCTACTGCATTTGGTGAAGGAGCAGATCAAGGCCAATGCCGCCGAACTCACCCTGTTTGAAAGCTGGCGCTTCGATACACCTCCACTTTCCATAAACGGCGGTTTTGAACGCGCTCGCACCGTCTTCGGCGGCGAGGCGGAGCTTGAGCATGTGCTGGCAAGCATGAACGCTGCCGTATTCGGCACTGCATCGTTCGAGGGCGCACCCGGTGAAGCCGCAACGCGTCCTAATAAAGCGACCAATTAGAGATCAGTAAATGCCCTTTACCCCCGACATGCGCCGCAAGGTCGATCAGATTCGCGATTATCTCTATGGCGGCGGCTATCCCGATCCGCTGTCGAATGCGGAGCAGCTGAGCTTTCTATTCTTCTTTTACATGATCGAGGGGATCGACGCAGCGAACCTGCGTCAGGCCAAGGCCACCCGCCGACAATACAGGTCGCTCTTTGACGGCAGATGGGAACTACACAACCCACTCAACGCACCGAAAAAAGGCGTCAAGACGATCTCTTGCGAACGGATGCGCTGGTCGTCTTGGGCTAATGCTATGTCGGCGATGCCGCTTGTCACCTTCGTGCGCGATGAGGTGTTTCCGTTTTTTGCCAGCATTGGCGACAAGTTCGGCATGAGCTTCATGGCGCAGGCGCGCCTCACCATTGATGAGCCGACGGTACTCACCCAGGTCGTGACGCTAGTGAACGAGCTGCGGCTCGAAACCGCCGACCCCGACAGCAAGGGCGACCTGTTCGAGCATGTGCTGCGCCAGATCAAGCAGGCGGGAGAGCTTGGGCAGTTCCGCACGCCACGTCACATCATTCGTGCCATTGTCGATCTCATCGATCCGAAAATCGGCGAAACCGTCTATGACCCCGCGGCTGGCACGGCGGGTTTTCTGGTCGCCGCCTATGAGCATATCCGCCTCGCGAATTCCTCCGCCAACGGGCGGACAGAGGCTGAATTCGACGGCAAGATTTTCGAGCGCGGCATCGGCGACCGCTTGAGCGCCAAACAATGGCGCAAGCTCCAGACTGAAACCTTCTACGGCAACGATGTCGATCCCAAGATGGTCAGCCTCGCCAGCATGAACCTGGCACTGCGTGGCCTGCCTGACGTGCTCATCCTCAAGCGCAACGTACTGACCACCAGCTTTGACCGGCAAGCGAAGGCCGAGCGTAGTCTGCCGCTCGATGGCTATGACGTGATCCTCGCCAATCCGCCGTTCTCCGGTCGCGTCGACCGGGATCGCATCGTCGATGACGTGAGGATCGGCACCAGCACCGCAACCGAACTGCTGTTCGTCAAATACATGATCGACAACCTAAAGGACGGCGGGCGCTGCGGCGTGATCGTGCCCGAGGGCGTGCTGTTCGGCTCCACTGGCGCGCACAAGGAATTGCGCCGCATCCTGATTCAGAACAACCGCGTGGAGGCGGTGCTGTCGCTCCCTGGCGGTGTGTTCCAGCCCTATTCGGGGGTGAAAACCTCGGTGCTGGTATTCGCCCAGGGCGGACGCACCGAACGGGTTATGTTCCTGCACGCGAGCAATGACGGGTTCAAGCTCGACGCCAATCACGACCAGCCAATCGATGCTGACGATCTGCCCGGCCTGATCGCAGCCTTCAACAACCGGGGCGAGATGTTGGCGGGCTGGCAGGCGCGCGACACGGAAGCACCCTGGACGAAAAACTGGTGGTTCGCCGACGCCGCCGCCATAGAGCGCGAGGATTGGAACCTGTCAGCCTCCCGCTATCGGCCCGAAAGCCGTGAGGCCGCGGAGTATCGCGATCCGCGCGAGTTGCTGGAGGAGTTGCAGGAGGATGTGGAGACGATCCTCGGCGATATTCAGGCGCTGGCAGCGGAGTTGCGGGGGGTGGCGGCATGAGTATTGCCACCCTTCCGTTGGGCGAAATATCGACGGAAATCGTTACCGGCATCGCCTGTGGCAAGGCAAATGCAATCGCAGATGGCGTGCTCCACCTTCGACCATTCAGCGTAACACCGGACGGAAGCCTCTCGGTTTCCGACGCGCCGCGCATCCCTGCGAGTGTCATTCCCAACGGACGCCTCGGGTTTCAGACAGGCGATATTCTATTTAACAACACCAATTCCGTGGAGCTCGTCGGCAAGTCGGCCGTGTTTTCGGCCCCGCTGGAGGCGTCGTTCTCCAACCACATGACGCGCGTGAGGATTGATGCAGCAAAGGCTGATCCGCGGTACGTCCAGGCGTTTCTTCGCCATCTGTATCATGAGCGCTTCTTCGAGGGCCGGGCGACCCGCTGGGTCGGACAAGCGGCGTTTGGATCGGCTCAACTGAAGACAGTTGAGATTCCCCTTCCGCCGTTGGAGGAACAGCGGCGGATTATAGGGCTGCTGGATCGGACGGCGGAGATCAGGCACCGCGCCGACGCCACCCGCGCCAAGGCCCGTGCCATCATTCCCGCCCTCTTCCTCGACATGTTTGGTGACCCGGCGACCAACCCAAAAGGATGGCCGGTCGTCCCGTTAGGGAATTTGCTCGACCGAATTGATGGGGGATGGAGTCCGGTCTGCGGCGGCGATCTGGCACCAGAACAATGGGGCGTGTTAAAACTCAGCGCCGTAAAGTCTTTTGGTTTTTTCGGCTCAGAGGCCAAACGGTTACCGGAAACGATCGCTCCTCGTGAAGACCTTGAAGTTCATGAAGGTGACCTGCTCATCACGCGCAAAAACACAATTGATCTTGTCGGGACCGCTGCCGTGGCGGATGGCAGCGGTCGCAAGAGGATGTTGCCCGATACCATCTTTCGATTGATCCCGAACGACCCGGCTCGTTTTCTTCCGGGTTATGTCTGTACCCTCATCAACCTGCCGTCCTTCCGGCCAGCGATTAGGCAACTCGCCAGCGGTTCGGCATCCTCCATGCCAGGCATCTCAAAGGGCCGGTTGTCGGCTTTGGAGATACCCCTCCCGGAATTGCCGCTCCAAACTGCCTTCGCCGAACAGGCCCAACGCCTCGAAGCCACGGCCCGCGCGCTCGACCTCGCCGCGGCTAAGGCCGAAGCCATGGCCTCCAGTCTTTCCGCAGAGATATTTGCATGAGCACCAACGATCCCGCCGCCACGATTCCCGATTATCAGAGCCTGATGCTGCCCGTGCTTCGCGCCGCCGAGCAGGGCGAGGCGCGGATTGGTGAGGTCGTGATGAAGCTGGCCGACGCGCTCGCGCTCGATGACGCGGCGCGTGGCGCGTTACTCGCCTCAGGCCGTCAGACCGTTTTCTCTAATCGCGTGCATTGGGCTAAGACATACCTCGCTAAGGCCGGGCTAGTCGAAGCCACGCGGCGCGGCCATTTTCGCATCACGCCGCGCGGCGCAGAAGTGCTGGCCACCGCGCCCAGCCGGATCGACAACCGTTTTCTCGCACGCTTCGAGGAGTTTCGCGCCTTCACCGATCGCGTCGCCCGGCCCGAAGCGGAGGTGACCCTGTCCGAGGCTAGTACCGATGCCGCCGAAGCTACACCCTCCGAACCGACCCCGGATGAAACCATGCGCTCAGCGCACCGCCGGATCGAGACCGCGCTTGTTGAGGAGCTGCTCGATCGCGTTCGCGCGGCCCCGCCGGATTTTTTCGAGCGACTGATTGTCGATTTGCTGCTTGCCATGGGCTATGGCGGGTCGGTAGCGGATGCTGGCCGCGCGCTCGGCCGTAGCGGCGATGATGGGGTTGATGGCGTGATCGACCAGGACGCGCTGGGGTTAGATCGGGTCTACATCCAGGCCAAGCGATACGGGCCAGGGAATAGCGTTGGCCCTGGTGCAATCCGTGATTTCTTTGGCAGTCTCGACCGACACAAAGCTGCCAAGGGTTTGTTCGTCACAACATCTACCTTTACGACTAGTGCGCGAGAAACTGCCGAATATTTGAGCAAGCGCATCGTACTGATCGACGGAGCGTACCTCGCTCGTCTGATGATCCACCACAATGTTGGCTGCCGCATCGAGGAAACCCTCCACGTTAGGAAAGTGGACGAAGATTTCTTTGAGTACTGAGGCGCAGCCAAGGACCTTGACGAAGGGGCAGCCCGTGGCAGCTTATGAATTATAATCCCATGGCAAGTTCATGCGGGATGCACGCGTATGTCCAAGGGCGGATTCTATTCAGACCAACAGGCGGCAAATTTTGGAGCGGCGAGGACCGCCTTCCAGCGTGGGCAAGCTACCGCGCCAATCTGCGGCGCGCGCACCCGGTCTGGTGGGATTTGCAGGGGCGCGCCGATCAAAGGCAGCATGCGGTGCATCCGCCATTGTGGGCCGAAAGCGGCGCGGGAATATCGGGCGCGGCAACAGCTTGCCTTCCAACGCGGCAAGATTTCTGCATCGGACTGGTTGCAGGCGGAAGCCAACCGCGCACGCAATCGGCTGCACGATCGATGGAAGAAAAATCCGTGGCTGCTCGGCTGCACGATCGATCTTGGAGCATATGAGACAGAGTTTGAGACAGCGATCATGTCTCGCCCGCGCGAGACAGTGGTATTGCCCCCAGCCGTGATGGATTGGCTGCGCTGGCGGTTTCGCCGTTTGCAGGTTGATCGGTGTGATGTCCGTGGCTGGCAACGATGCTTGATCGAGGAATTGCCCCTGCGAATGCGCGCAGCCGGTCCGGCACCGGAGGGATGGGCACCGGACATGACCATGCCGGATTCGACAATCGCGGTCAGGCTGCATCAGTCCCTAAAGCGGCAGCGGGCCGATAAGCTCAAGGTGGAGCGTGACAGGCAAACACCGCATGTCCGGCCGCGAGGGCGGCCACGGACAAAAACTCGCCCGGGGAGGAGCGAAGCGTTGGCCGCGACCTTTTTTCAGTACCGCAACATTCTGGTCCCGCTGCTTGAGCGCTGCCCTTCGCGGCGGGACCGGGATGCTGTTCTCCGGGTTTTGCATGACTACGTGCAAGCACCCAACAGCGTTGCTAAGGCTCAACGGTGGCAGGAAGTGATCCAAAAGCTTCGCTGAAAACATCGTAGAACCGCGAGACAAAGACGGCGTACGTCGCCATCTCCGCCTCGTGTTTAGCACGGGCAGGGGTCATACTGCCGGACTTCTCCCACTCAGCCCACAAGTACGCACCCAGCGCATCCGCGTCCCAGGCGTCACCGATTGAGAGATCGCCCGGCAAATCAGGGACCAAAATCAAGCCAGGACGATAGCGCCCGTCCAGTTCTGGCAAAAGCGCATTACGGCACCAGTCTCGGCGAAACACCACCCAAATCTTCCCCTTTCGAGGAAAACGAAAATCGTAATTTTTCGGGTAGCGCGATTTTCTGAATTCAAGGCGCGGGACGCCAAGTACGCCCGCAGCGCCACATCGCAAAAGCCTGCGCAATTCATCACGGGTCACAGCGACCATGTGGAAGTTCATGCCGGGATTGGCGCGGAAGAATTCACAGGCCGATTTGAAGACCGGATCGCCGCGGAGAATGACAGCGTGAAACTGCGGGTCGCCGTGGCAATATGCTCGCATGGTTGTAGAGGTTGGCATTTCAGAAATTCCCGAAGAGCCAGCAGCTTTGCTGCGTGGCACATGGTTGCGTCCTCCCGCGCGACGGAGTGATGAAAACGCGCTGAGTGCTCCCGGGCGGCGAAGCGTGAGACAGCCCCTTGCAGCGGATTTTTGCGCCAGTCCTGCGCAAGTCACGAGCCCCGCGGCGTGGCCCGAATTGAATTTTTTAATTACCGGCACGGGGGTCGCAAAAACCCCAATAAATCTGCTCCGCTCCAGTCCTCGCCTAAGGTAGAAACCACTGGCGCACTGGAGCAGAGCACACATTTGTGTGTGCGCTCTGCCCCGTTTGCCGGTCCAGTCCTGCTCCACTCCGCTCCAGTAATGCGCAAGTCGTGAGAGCGGACTGGAGCACATCATTCGGCCCCAGTGCCGGGAGAGAGAATTGCGGGCGTGCCGACGCGCACGGCCTTAACCGGCTTGCGTGATTTCGGGTCACGCTCCTCGTAATCAACCAATCGGCCATCATTCATCCACCGGGCGACCATGCCTTTCACGCGAGCGTAGATGGCAGCCTGTGCCGGAGTACGGTCTTTGGTCTCCAGCCCTTCACCCGCGTCAATCCCGAGTTCGCGTGCGACCAGCCAACCGGCCCATTCCGCCGACCGTGGATCAAGCCGGGGCGGTGTCGCTGCGGCGGCGATGGCAGCCTGCACCCGAGCGAGTTCGATTTCCGTGCCGGGCACAGCAGATGGTGGCGTCCAACGTTCAACCGCCGCTACTTCGTCGCCGTGCGGATATTCATTCGTGCCATTGCCCAAGCTGACCGGCACCATTCGCAGCCACCGCGCTGCCTCTGCCGGGGCGAGATTGGCCTTGCCGTTTTCAACGCGCAGAAAATTGCGGCGCTGATCCTCCGCCACGCCCAGCCGCGCCGCCTCCTGCGATGTCATCCGAACGATTTGTCGAACCACGCGCGCCGCGTCCGTCATCGCTGACGCGCCACGCGAGGCACCAGCACCAGCCGCATCCATGTCACTGGCCGCGGCCTTCGACGTGTGGTGCAGCAAGACGATTGCCGCGCCGGTCCGGTCCGCGATTTCACGCAAGGCTCCCGCCAGAAGGTTCATCGCTTCATTGGAATTCTCAGGCAGGCTGTGCATCGCACCGAGCGGGTCCAGCACCAACACGTCCACTTTGTTCGCAAGGGCTGTCTCTGAGAGGAATTCCACCGCGCCGGGTACCAATTCAGGACCGTCCTTGCCCATGCGTGCCAAACGCAACGGCAGATCGCGACCAGACGTCAGGATCAATCGGTTGCCAAGGTCCGCATGCGTGACGTTGTGGTGCGCCATCACGGCAGCAAGCCGCCGCAACTGTTCATTTGCCGGGTCTTCCGCGTTGTGAAGCCACACGCACAGCGGCTGGACGGGCCTATCCCCGGGCAACAATTCGCGGCCCGTCACCATCGCCACCGCCTCGACCATCATCAG
>Ga0180223_1001540_pt1 | contig 17426 bp, 18 predicted proteins | sample eDN5th30CKraftOP_FD_151337 | JGI IMG/M metagenome (GOLD analysis project Ga0180223, IMG submission 151337) | Enriched Organic Plus compost microbial communities from Emeryville, California, USA - eDNA 5th pass 30_C Kraft OP (version 2) (version 2) ...
CAGCAACATCGAACGGACCGCGGCCCTTGCACCATGGCTCAAGTACTACAACAATGAACGCCGCCACAGCGCACTCGGAGGCCACCCACCGATCAGCCGCCTGCTACCAACGTGATGGCCGGGTACACCTAGGTCGTTGGGGCGACTGCCTCGTTCTGAGCGGCTTCCACCCAAGCGGGAGCCAACCGGAGTAGTGCTTCCTCGATCGTATTGACGTACTCGGGAGCCGCTGCTCGCGTCTTGCGCGGTCTGACTAGCGTGTAGCCGTCAGTATCAGCGAGTGACCTGAAGTCGGCGCTGACCTTGCCTCGGGTGAGGAGAGCGATCTTCGGGCTGTCAACGGAGAGCAGCTTGCCTCGCACCTTCTCCTCGAGAATGTGCTTCCCGGTTGGGTCGATCGCGAAGCACTCGCCGTCCACAAGTTCGCTGGAAGACCAGTGCATCGCCGCTTGAACCTCCTCCTTCACCGGCGTCGAGATCCAATTCCGAGGGCTCCAAAGGATGTCGGGGTGGGGGGTTGCGTGCGCGAGAACGGTGATTCCGTCGAGCAGGCTAGACCCTCGCATGTGCGGCAGGAGTCGGCGAAGGAGGATCAAAGGGCGAGCATCCCACCGTCCAAGCGTCCAACAGGGTGTAGACACCGCGACGACGTGTTTCGTCATCCTCCGCGAGGAGATCTGAGAACGCGGATGAACTCGTGGCCCGTAGGTAGTCGCAGCACAACGCGTGGTCGGAGCGCGCACACTTGTGGCGTCAGGATTGACGTCCTATCGGTCGAACCGCGCATGTTGACGTGCCGACTATGCACGGTGGTCATTGGTGGCCGCCGGGCGCAGCATGGAACGATTCCTCCGGCGCCAACCTCTGCAACACCTCCGCCGCTATCGGATTCACCGATCGGTCCGGCTCCGCGTAGTGCTCCTTCGTCGTCGACGTCGACGTATGCCCGAGCACGTCGGCGGCGGCTTGGATGCTGATCTCATTGGCGAGCAGCGTCGCCCCGGTCCGCCGGAACGCGTGCGGAGTTATCTCCATGTCCTCCATGCCGGCGCTCGCCAGGATCGCGCGAAACGTCCGCCTCGCGTTGTTCGGAGTGAGCGGCGTCCCCTTCCGCGAATGGAAGAGCAGCGCCTCCTCGTCGTGCTCTGCGATCAGCGCCAGCCTCCGACGGATCACCTCGGCAGCGAACGGTGGCACTACGATGGCGCGGTTCGACTCATGGGTCTTCGGATGCACCTGCCGATACACGCCTTTCCCCTTGCTCACGATGATCGTGCCCGTGACGTACACCCGTGGGGGATCGGCAGTGATGTCCACGTCGCACCTGCGCAGGGCCAAAGCTTCGCCGATTCTTGTGGCGGTGCCGAGCATTACCTCGATGAGGTCTCGTATCTGGCCGTCGGGTCGCGGACCAAGTTGTCCATCTTCAGTGCGCCAGGTGCGCGCCGCCTGACGAATCAGCCCGATCTGCTCGGCCGTGAGCGCCTTCGGCACGTGCTTCGGCTTCCTCAGCCTCGACGTCGCCTTCACCGGGTTGCGCGGGACGATCTCGCGCCGCGCCGCGAACGACATCACCATTCCGAGGATCGTCCGCGAGTGCTTCGCCCGCGGGTACGACTTCTCCCGCTGGGTCTTCAGGAAGCTCTCGACTCGCCCGACAGTCACCTCGCGCACGGTGAAGTTCCCGAACGTGGGCATCACGAGCGTCCGGAGCTCGCGCTCGTAGGTGTCCTTCGTGTTGTCCGCCAGATCGTGGTCCCGACGCATGTCCTCCAGCCAGGCTGCGGCGAGGTCGCTGAAGGGCGAGTCCGCCGAGAGACCGTCGGCGCCGTCACCGAGCCGCATGCGGCCGGTGAGTTCCTTCTTCAGTGCCCACGCCGCCGCCGCTCGGCTCTCGGCGGTCCACGAGACTTGACGCGTCACGCCGTCCCAGTCGCGATACCGTGTCGAGGCGCGATACTTCCGCACAGCGACCTTCTGCACGGTGATCTCCCCGAAGGTCCCGATTGGCAGGCGCTTCCGACCCGCCATCAGCGCCCACCCCCGCCGCGCGTGATCGCCGGCTCGGCCTCGTGCAAGCGGTCGAGCCAGCGGCGGACGTCGGAGATGCGGTAGCGGATCTCCCGCCCGACGCGGATGCCGGAAGGGCCCCTCCCGTCGGCGCGCAGATCGTAGATCGCCTGCGCCTGCACGCCGAGGTACTCGGCGAGCTCGCTGGTCGTCAACATCGGCTCGAGGCCGAGTCCGGAGATGCGTTCGCTGTCCATGACACATAGGTGTCCGAGGACATACCAGACGAGCCGAACCCGCCCGAACACCTTTCGTTCAGGAGGGCCCGCGAGACCGCTTCTCGACCAAAAGTGTTGAATAAACGTGTTGCGCATCAAATCTCGTCCCTTCGCTTGGGACAAGAAACCCTGATGAGTCGAGATTTCGAGGTAGGGCGGACGGGACTTGAACCCGTGACCGATGGATTATGAGTCCACTGCTCTAACCGGCTGAGCTACCGCCCCGAGACATCGGGCGGCGGGGAAACGCTACTCGGGCAGCGCCGCCGACTCGACGTCGGTGACCGGGTCGGCCACCGGCCTCCCACGATACAGGCTCTCGAACGTGTTCAACGTGGTCTGGATGTCGTGCGGCGCGATCATCCGGAGCGAGCCCTCCTTGAGGGCGCGGTACTCTTCCGCGGGCGCCTCGAGCACCTTGCGGAGCTTCGCGGCGAGGTCGTCGGCGTTGCTCGGTTCGAACAGGTACCCGTTCTCGCCGTCGTGCACGAGATGCGGGAGCGCCATGGCGTTCGCGGCGACCACGGGCAGCGCCGAGGCCATCGCCTCCATGGTCACGATCGACTGCAGCTCGGCGATCGACGGCATCGCGAGCACGCTCGCCCGGTGGTAGGCGTCCCGCAGCTCCTCGTCGGTCACATAGCCCGTGAAGGTCACGCGATCGGCGAGACCGAGGTCGGCCGCCAGCTGCTGCAGGTTCTTCAGCTGGTCGCCGCCGCCGACGATCTCCACCTTGGCGTCGAGTTCGGCGGGCAGCAGCGCGGCGGCGCGCAGCAACACGTCGATCTGCTTCTCCCCGGTGACCCGGCCGACGAACAGAATGCGGTTCTCGGTGCGCGGCTCCCAGCTCGGCGAGTACTTGTGCGCGTCGATGCCGCACGAGATCGCGTGTACGCCGTGCAGACCCGTGTGCTTCTCGAGGAACTGCGCCGCCTTGCGCGTCGGCGTCGTGACCGCCTCGGCGCGCCCGAAGGTGCGGCCGGCGGCCTTCCAGGCGAGCCCGACCGCGAAGTCCTGCACCCACTTGGGCAGCAGGGTGAACTCGAGCATGTTCTCCGGCATGAAATGGTTGGTGCCGATGATGCGGATGCCCCGCTTCTCGGCCTCGATCGAGAGCCCGCGGCCGACCACGATGTGCGACTGGAAGTGCACCACGTCGGGCTTGACCTCGTCGATCACGCGCGCGCTGTTCTGCTTGATCCGCCACGGCAGCGCGAAGCGCAGCCAGTCGTGCGGATACCACCGCCACGAGTACAGGCGGTGGGCGGTGACCTGCTGACCCTCATGGATCTCGGTCCAGGTGCCGTGCTTGCGGCTCGCGGCCGGCGCCATGACGTGCACCTCGTGACCGCGTTCGACGAGGCCTGCCGCGAGACGCTCGGCGAAGCGCGCGGCGCCGTTCACGTCGGGGGCGAAGGTGTCGGCACCGATGAGAATCCGCAAAGGGCGGTCAGCCGAAGCTGCCTCGACGGGCGACGTACCGGATGTGTCAGGCACGGGGCGTGGTTCCTCACAGTTCGGTCGGGGGCGATCGGCCCTCCGATGGCTGGCGCAGATCGTGGCGCGCGCGGGCTGTGTCAGACCATAGTCTACGCAGCGCGCATCCGAGCAGCTTGGGAGCGCGAGTCATCCGATCGGATGACCCGGTGGGGATGGGACGCTCAGACCCGCGTCTGCGGGTGGTTCCTCGCCAGCTGGAAGACGCCCCACACGGCGACGATGCCCGCGAGCACGAACACGCCGATCGCCCACAACGGCGCCTGCGACGCCTCGCCGAGCACCACGATGCCGATCGTCACGGCCACGATCGGGTCGACCACGGTGAGCCCGGCGATCACGAGGTCGGGCGGCCCCGAGGCGTGCGCGTTCTGTACGAAGTACGCGCCGAGCGCCGTCGCCGCGATCAGCGCGACCGTGCAGAGCAGGGTCAACCATTCGAACTCGCCCTGCTGGACCCGGCCGAGGATGACCTTCGCGAGCGTGGCCACGAAGCCGTAGATGACGCCGGCCATGATCACGTAGAAGATGGCGCGCAGCTTGTCGCGGAACAGCACGAACGCGGCCCCGGCGGCCGCGAGCACGACCGCGAGGATGATCAGGATGGTGACCAGGTGCTGGTCGGTGACGGGGTTGTCGACGGCGGTGAACGCGGCGACACCCACGAACAGGAGCACCCCGCCGACGCACATGGCGATCGCGATGATGGCCCTGTGGTTGAGCTTCACGTGCGCGACGCGCGAATTCACGATCGAGGTGATCACGAGCGCGATCGCTCCGAGCGGCTGCACCACGATGATGGGCGCGAAGTAGAGGCTCGAGAGTTGGAACGCGATGGCGAGCCCGAGCATGAGCGTGCCGAGCACCCACGACGGACGCGCGAGGAGCAGCATGAGCTGCTGCCCGTTCAGCCCCTTGCCGAACGAGTCCACGGTGCGCGACTCGACCTTGACGACGCCACGATGCTGGAACTGCGCACCGAGCGAGAGGAACACCGCGCCGACAAGCGCCAGCGGGATCCCGATGAACTGGACGGGGTCGAGGGCGATCTGTTCAGTGAGCTCGCTCAGGTCCGGATCCACGCCCTCGACCCTACCGGCTGGCTCACCGATATCCTTGGCGAATGGCCGTCCGACCGATCCGAATCACCGGCGATCCCGCCCTCCACTCCCCCGCGGCGCGCGTCCCGGACATCGACCAGGGAATCCGCGAGCTCGTCGCCGATCTGTACGAGACGATGGACAAGGCACCAGGGGTCGGCCTCGCCGCCCCGCAGGTCGGCGTGCCCCTGCGGATCTTCACGTACAACTGGACCGACGAGGACGACGTGCACTGGCGCGGCGTCGCCATCAACCCGGAACTGTGGATCAGCCCGCCCCCGCCCGGTGACCCGGGCGACGACGAGGAGGAGGGCTGCCTCTCGTTCCCTGGCGAGCGGTTCGGCCTGCGTCGCGCGGAGCGCGCGATGCTGCGCGCGGTCGACCTCCAGGGTGCGCGGTTCGAGATCGAGGCGACCGGATGGCTCGCACGGATCTTCCAGCACGAGTACGACCACCTCGAGGGGGTGCTGTACACCGACCGTCTGAACGAGAACGACCGGCGAATCGTGCACAAGATCACCAGGAAGCTCGGCTGGGGCAAGCCTGGCAAGCAGTGGCTGCCCGGGGTCGACAACCTCGAGGGCTGACTCAGCCGAAGGCGCGGATCGCCGCGGCCACCGCGGCCGCGACGAACACGACGATCACGAACGGCACCCGGAGCGCGAAGAGCGCAGCGGCGACGATCACGGCGGGCAGCCGGGCGTCGATCTCGAGCGCTTGGCCGCTCGCGAACGTCTGCACGGAGATGAGCGCCGCGAGCAGGGCGACCGTGAGCAGGTCGGCGATCCGGGCGGGCCGCTCCCGTTCGAGGAATCCGGCGGGAACGAGGTACCCCGAGAGCTTCAGCGCGAGCGTCGCCGCGCTCGCGATGAGGATGATGTGCCACGTCGTCACGCCGCCCGCCTCCGTCCGAGCAGGTTCAACCAGCCCACCACGACCGCGACGAGCGCGGCCACGAGCACGGGCAGTCCCGGCATCAGCACGGGCGTCGTGAGCGCCGCGACGAGCCCGGCGGCGACCGCGACCGCACCGGCCTGCATACTCTTCAGGCGCGGCCACAGCAGCCCGAGGAACGCCGCAGCCGCGGCGGCGTCGAGCCCCCAGGCATCCGTGTCGCCGATCGCGTCCCCGATGAGCGCGCCGACCAGCGTCGTGAGGTTCCAGCCGACGAAGATGGCCACGCCCGTCACCCAGAATCCGACGCGCGCCTGGCGCTCGTCGGACTGCGCCAGCGCGACCGCCGTGGACTCGTCGATCGTCACCCAGGCGGCCGCGGCCCGGCGCCAGGGTCCGCCGCGATCGACGACGGGTTTCATGCGCATGCCATAGACAACGTTCCGGACGCCGAGCAGCGCGGCCGTCGCGATCGCGGAGCCACCCGCCGCGACTCCGCCGCCCGCGAGCACCCCGACGAGCGCGAACTGCGAGCCGCCCGTGAACATCACGAGGCTCAGGAAGCAGGTCTGCCAGACGTCCAGTCCCGCGGCGACCGCCAGCGCGCCGAACGACACGCCGTAGACCGCGGTTGCGAGCCCGACCGCGAGCCCGTCGCGGACGGCGGGCGATCGAGCGCCGCTCGGCGCCGGGGCCTCTGCCCGGTCCGCGTCGTCGTGCACAGATCCTCCCGTCGCCGCCCGCAGCATCCTCACCATACCCGCGCCACACCGGCGCCCAGGTCAATGGTCCGCGCGCCAGGACACGCCCATGACGCGCGGGATGACCTCGAGCAGATCGCGCGCCGAGACGGTCACCGCGTACTCCGCGACCGGCTCGAGCTGAGTGCGGTGGACCGGACCGAACGACAGGGTCGCAGTGGCCAGGTCCTCGGTGTCCTCGGCCGTCATGACCACGTCGAACGCGTTGGCCAGGGCGCTGGGGTCGACATGTCGCAGCCGCCAGTACGGCCCAAGCGGCTCGAGATCGGATGCGTAGGCCTGGTCGAACGTGATCGGCAGCTCGAAGGCGAGGGCCCGGATGAGATCTCCCGCGTGCAGCATCGTCTGCGCGTCGGGCACCGGCTGCTGCGGCAGCGACGACCCGTAGACCAGGAGGTCGTCGTCGGGGTGACCGGCGAGCAGCAGCGACCGCCGACCGTCGATGTCCGGCAGCAGCGTCGCGACGAACGGGACGGACCCGTGCCCGAAGTCCAGCTCGAAGAATCGTGCGTCGCTCACGTTTCGAGGATCGCAGACTCTGGCACGATCGTGGCACCCTCAGCTTCGGCGAACGGATGCGGCGGACGCCGGGGCCCGACCGTCGGCCTGGTCTCCCAGCACCGAAGCGAGCAGCTCGACCAGCGCGCGCGCCGTGGAACCGTCGGGCTCGCCGTGGGCGGGGTTGAACTCCACGAAGGTCAGCGCGGCGCAGCGGGGGTCGCGCGCGAGCGCGCGCACGAGGGCGGTCAGCTCCTCGATACGGAGCCCTCGCCCGTACACGGGCACGTCCGCCGCCGGAAGCTCAAGGAAGTCGAGCACGTCGACGTCCACGTGCAGATGGAACACGGCATCCTCCGCGGGCAGCGCGTCGAGCGCGCCGCGGGCGGCTTCGATCGGGTTCCGACGGACGATGGACGCGGGGAACCGCGCGCTCGGGACGAGGCCGTGGACGTCCTCCTCTTCGTCGGCGTAACCCACGAAGACGACGTCGTCGGCCCTGAGCAAGGGACGGCGATGACCGAATCCGGCGAGCCGCTCGTCGACGCCGGGCAGGTCGAGCAGGTGCGCCACGCCCATGCCGTCGAGGATCGGCTCAGCCGGGTGGTCGACGGGGATCATGAGATCCTGTCCGCCGTCGACGTACACCATGCCGACACCGGCGTGGTGGCGCCTGAGCGCGTCGATGGCCGCCATCGCGAGTGTGCACTCGCCGCCCAAGACAAGTGGGCGCTGCCCACGTTCGACGATCCGTTCCACCGTGGCTGCGACCTCTCGCAGCGTGTGGACCACCCGTGCGACGTCGTTCGGTTCGTCATGTTCACGGCGGCCGCGCCACCGCACCATCGGCAGGTCCCCGTGGTCCTCGAGCGCGACACCCGCACGTGTGAGGGACTCGATCAGCCCTCGAGCGCGGAGTGCCTGCGGCGCGAGTTCGACGCCCGGCCAATGCGCGGCGGCACTCGTGGGCGCGCCGATCACGCCCCATGGCCGACTCGACGTCATCACGTCGGCGTTCGTGCGCATCGTGCCTCCCAGCGGTGCTCGCGACTCACCTTGCGTGTCGCACGTCGGTGTGTCAACGGCTTGCCGATGCCGGTGCACCGATGGCAGGACCGGTATCCGATACAGTCGGTGCGGGAAGCGCGCGAAATGCCCCGCTCGCTCGGCTGCCCCGAATCCAAGGAGGCCCATGGCGCTGCACGAGCCATCAGCGGGATCGATCGCGGACGACAAGTCCGAACACGACCGCGAACTCGGCATGCGTCTGCGTAGCATCCGGAAGAGCAAGGGCCGGTCGATGCGTGAGATCGCGCTCGACGCGGGCGTCTCCGAGAGTTTTCTGTCACAGGTCGAGCGCGGCATCGCCAGTCCCTCTGTCGCGTCGCTCCGGCGGATCTGCATCGCCCTCGGCGAGAGCATGGGCGCGCTGTTCGACGATTTGGCCCCCCACAGCACGCACGACGAGCGGCTCGTCCGCGTCGGTGACCGACGGCGCATCTATCGGCCGGACGGCAGCGCCGACTACCTGATCACTCCGCACGTCGCGACGCAGCTCGAGGTGCACCACAACATCATTTCGCCACACCGGTCATCGGGCCCCGAGCCGTACACGCACCTCGGTGAAGAGGAGTGCGTCTACGTGCTCCAGGGCAGCCTCACACTGACCTGGGATGGCGCGGACTACGAGCTCGGGGCCGGCGACGCCATGCTCATCGACCCGAAGGTCGGCCACCGTTTCGCGAACAACACCGACGAGCCGGCGATCGTGCTCTGGATCATCTCGCCCGCGAACAAGGACATCTAACCCCGAAGCGCGACCTCGATCACATACGGGCCGGTCGCCGCGACCGCGCGCCGGAAGGCGGCCCGGAACGACGCAGCCGAATCCACGCGCTCACCGTCGGCGCCGAAGGCCCGCGCAAGGAGCCCGAAATCCGGCGCCGCGAAGTCCACGGCGGTCGGCTCGATGCCCCGGTGCACCATCCCGTCGCGGATCTCACGGAACCCACCGTTCGAGAACACCACGATCGGGATCGCGAGCCCGAGCCGCGCAGCAGTCGCGAGCTCCTGCACGCTGAACATCAGGCCGCCCTCCCCCGTGATCGCCACGACCCGGTCGGCGGCACCCGCGAGCGCCGCACCGATCGCGGCGGGCAGGGCGTAGCCGAGTGTGCCGTACCCGGCGGGGTAGAGGAACCGGTTCGGGTGGCCCAGCGGCCAGAAGTACGCCGAGCCGAGGTAGGTCGCCTGCGAAGAGTCCCCGGTCACGACGACGTCCGGAGCGAAGCTTCCGCCGCCGTCGCCCGCGAGCTCGTCGCGCATGATCTCGTGGAACGTCCGGTAGAGCCCGCCCTCGCGCTCGATCTGGTCGGCCATCGCCGGGAGGTGGCCGGCGGCCCACTCGGGCAGCACGCCGGCCGCGGCGGTGTGCCCGATGCGTGCGGCGACCTCGGTCAGCATCGCGGGCATGATGCGCTCGGCGTCGCCGCGGAGCATCCACTTGGGCGTCACATTCGCGACGAGTCCGTCGTCTTCGATGTCGACCCGCACGACCTGCTCGTCGCGGAGCGTGCACGGACCCCAGAACTCGGACGGCCCGAGATCGCTGCCGACGACCAGGACGCGGTCGGCCTCACGCAGAAGCATCCGCCCGCCCTCGAGGCGCAGCGCCACGCCGATGGCCAGCGGATGCGTCTCGTCGAGCACACCCTTCGCGTTCGCGGTCGTGAGCACGGGTGCCCCGAGCATCTCGGCGAGCTCGCGGACCGCACGCGCCGCGCGCGGGCCGCACCCGCCACGACCGACGACGATGGCCGGCCGCGCGGCGTCCGCCATGGCCCGAGCCGCCGCGAGCAGCGCGTCGGTGTCCTCGGTCGACACGGACGCCTCGGATCCCGCGCGCACGACCGCGACCGCTGAGGCGACGGATGCCTCGCCGGCGGCGCCGTCGAGGAGGTCGACCGGGAGTTCGAGGTACGAGGCGCCGCCCCGCGCCGCACCGACGTCGCCGAATACCGCGTCGACGAAGGTCACGGCCTCCCCGATGGAGCCCGCGCGGCTCGCTCTGGCGACGGTCGCGAGCGTCGCGACCTGACTCGGCAGATCGTGCAGCCACCCGCTCCCTCGCCCGTGGACGGCTTCCGGTACGCCGGGCGCGATCGCGAGGACGGGCACGGACGCCGCCGCGGAGGTCGCGAGCGCGGTGATGAGGTTGGTGATGCCCGGACCGGTCGTGGTGACGACCACCGCAGGCCGACCGGTCACGCGCGACCAGGCATCGGCCGCATAGCCGAGTCCCTGCTCGTGGTGGGCATCGACGACCCGGATCCCGGCACCCCGCAATGCCCGGAACAGTTCCAGGTTGTGCGTGCCCGGAATGCCGAAGACCAGGTCGACGCCGTTCGCCTGCAGTCGCGCGACGACCGCGTCCGCCAGCTCGGTCATTCGGCCGCCGGCCCCTCACCCGCCAGGCCGCCGTGCACCACTCGTCCGCCGCGGATCGTGGCGAGCGTGCGCACGCTGTCGAACCGGTCGACCGGAATCGTGTACGGATCGGCGTCGACGACCGCGAGGTCGGCCAGCTTGCCCGGCGCGATGCTGCCCTTCAGATGCTCCTGACGGGTCGCGTAGGCGGCGTCGGTCGTGAACGACCGCAACGCCTGGTCGACCGTGAGTCGCTCCGGATCGTTGATGGCAATGCCGTTGCGGTTCCGCAGTTCGAGCATGCAGCGCATCGTGAACCACGGATTCGTGGTGAACGGCTGCGCGCCAGCCGTGTCGGAATTGCCGGGCACCATACCCTGCAGGGCGTGCAGCGTCTTCAGTGCGTACTTGTCGGCCCCTGCCGGCTGGCGGCGGGCGGGATCGTCGGGCTCGGCGATCACGAAACCGGGGTTCGGCACGGCGATGCCGCCGGCCGCGATCAGCCGCTCGAGCCGCTCGGTGCCGAAGCTCTCGTTGAAGAAGTGCTCGATGCGCAGCCGGTGGTCGAGGTCGGGATAGAGCGCGTGCACGCGTTCGATGGCGGCCACCGCGATCTCCTGCGCCAAGTCGCCGATCGCGTGCGTCGCGACCTGGAGGCCGGCCTCGATCGCGCTCGTCAGCTCCTGGACGAGGGTCGGGTAGAGGCGCGTGAGCAGCCCCCACCGGTCGGCCGGCTCATCGATCTGCTGTGACCGGAAGGCGCCGTCGCGACCGCCGTCCATGAAGATCTTGATGCCCTGGAACCAGTATCGATCGTCGCCGAGGTCGGCGCCGATCGCCCGGATCCCCGACTCCGACAGCGAGACGAGCGGCTGGTGACCCGGACCGGCAGTGAGCAGCACACCGATGCGCGGCCCCCGGTCACCGGTCGCCAGCTCGCGAAGCGCCCGGAGCCCGTTCTGCGTGCACGCGATCTCGTGCACCGTGGTCACCCCGTTCGCGGTGAACAGCGATCCCAGGGTCTCCTCGAGCGCGGGCACGAGCTCCCCCGCACTCGGACCCTCGACCGCGAGCAGGTCCCACGCCTCCTCGAGGATCCCGTTCGGGCGGCCGTCGGCGCCGAGCTGGATCCGCGCGCCCGCAGGCGCCGGAGTGGTCGCGGTGATCCCGCTCGCCGTGAGCGCGGCCTCGTTGACCACGAACTTGTGCATGGTCCAGCGCACGGCGGCCGGGTGGTCGGGCAGCGCCTCGTCGAGCTCCGCCTTCGTCGGCAGGTCCTGACCGAACGTGCCCTGCGCGACGACCCAGGCTCCCGGTGCGAGGGTCGCGGCACGCTCACGCATGCGGTCGAGCACCACGGCCTTGTCGGCGCCACGCACGTCGAGCCAGAAATGCCGCGAGAGGGTGATGAACTCGAGGTGCGTGTGCACGTCGATGAACCCGGGCAGCACGGTTGCGCCGTCGAGATCGAACCGCGGCGCGTCGGCCGAGACCGCCGCGACCGCGTCCGCCTCGGTGCCGGCGGCCGCGATGCGTCCGTCCCGCACCGCGACCGCCTCGACGACGCGCGACGCGTCGTCCATGGTGATGACCCGGGCGTTCGCGAGCACGAACTCGCGCGGCGACGCGTTCATTCGTCGCCGATCGCCCGGTTGCCGGGGACGCGCGGCTCGACGCGCCCACCGCGCCAGTAGAACTCCCACCGCTTGCCGAACGTGGGCGACTGCGCGACGGCGCTGAACAGCTTGCTGCGCAGCGACACGAGCGGCCGCGGCCACTTGTAGCTGAGGATGTCGTAGGCGGTGGTCATCCGCTGCACCATGTTGATGCGCGGACGCGAGGACGTCTCCCAGTCCTCGAGGGCGTCACGGACGTCGTCGTCCTCCGCGTAGGCGACGCATTCCGCGAGTTCCCACGCCGCCGAGATCGCGACCCCCGCGCCCTGACCGAAGTTCGGCGGCTGCGCGTGCGCGGCGTCGCCGATGATCGCGACGCGGCCCTTGACCCACGAGTCGCAGTGTACGAACTGGTGGCGGTGGTGGACCGACAGCTCGGGGGTCACCGCGTCGAAGTACTCCGCGAGGTGCGGGAAGTGCCGCTTCCAGTACGACTTGTCGAGCGGCACGCGGGTGGCGCGGCGCTCCTTCTCGGGCCCGATGATGAACATGTACGTGTAGTCCGCCGAGCACGGGGCGATGCCCACGCGCAGCTGGCCGGACCAGTGCTCGGTGCTGTATGGCCGCTCGTCCTCGCGCCGCGGCACGAGCACGCGCGTCGCGCCGTCACCGAGCCCGATCTTGTACCGCGCGAGATCGAGCGAGTCGCGCACGCGCGAGTGCAGACCGTCGGCCCCGATCACGAGGAAGGCCTCTTCACGCGTGCCGTCGGCGAAGAGCAGCGCGCCCTTCGGGTCGGCGCCCACCACGCGGCGATCCGTGTGGATGCGCGCACCGAGCTCGAGGGCCTTGTCGCGCAGCGCATTATGCAGGTCGGAGCGGAGCGCGACGACGAGGCGCTCCTGCGAGACGTCACGGCTCGTGACGAGCATCTGGTCCTCGTCGACGATGCGCGCGGCCTTCATCCGCACACCGCCGGCCATGATGCGGTCGGTCAGGTCGAGCTGATCGAGGACATCGAAGATGTTCTCCTTGATATAGATGCCCGCACCGATCTCACGCAGCTCCGACGACTGCTCGTAGACATCGACGTCGAACCCGAATGTGCGGAAGGATGCGGCGGCGGCGAGCCCGGCGATGCCGGCGCCGGCGATGATGACTCTCTTGGACATGGTTCTCCTCGTGCCTGGTCTTCTGTGATCTGCTGAGTGTCTGTGGGAGCGGCTGCCATCCGGCAGGACGCGCATGCTCGACGTGCGCCGGTGGTGCGTCAGTCGGGCATGATGACGAGCGCGTCCCGGTCGAGCAGCAGCGACACCTCGTCGCCGATGCGCGGCAGTTCGCCCCCGCCGATCGGACGACGCGCCGCGACGGGCCCGTGGCCGGCGACCGTGAACTCGAACTGCTCGGTCTCGCCGAGCAGGTTGTGCTCCTCGACCCGTCCCGTCATCCGGATGCCGGCACGCCCGTCGGCCGCCCGTCCGATCAGGACACCGCTCGGGCGGACCGAGACCGCGACGTCGCCCTGCAGGTTGGACGTGACCTCGACGCTCTGGTCGAAGATCGTGAGCCGGCCCCGCTCGAGCGTGCCGGTGAACAGGTTCGAGTCGGAGAAGAACTTCGCGACGAACGAGTTCGGCGGCGTGTGGAACAGCGACATGGGGGTATCGAGGCCCGCGAAGACGCCCTGGTTCATGATCGCGACCCGGTCGGAGAGCACGAGCGCCTCTTCCTGATCGTGCGTGACGTAGATGATCGTCGTGCCGATCTTGCGGTGCACGCGCTTGATCTCGTTCTCCATCTGGAGCCGCAGGCTGCGGTCGAGCGCGCCGAGCGGCTCGTCCATCAGGAGGATCTCCGGCTCATACGCGAGGGCGCGCGCGAGCGCCACCCGCTGCTGCTGGCCACCCGACAGCTGCGCGGGCTTCCGGCTCGCGTGCTGCTCGAGTCCGATGATCTCGAGCATCTCGCGAACCCGGCTCGAACGCGCCGGCTCCTTCACCCCGCGGACCTTCAGGCCGTACGCGACGTTGTCGGCGACGGTGAGGTGCGGGAACAGCGCATAGTTCTGGAAGACCATGCCGAGCTGACGCTCCGACGGGGTGAGCGAGCCGAGGTCGACGTCGCCGAGCCGGAGGGTGCCGCTCGTGGCGGTCTCGAAACCCGCGATGATGCGAAGCAGCGTCGTCTTGCCGGAACCGGACGGGCCGAGCAGGGTCAGGAACTCGCCTCGCGTGACGTCGAGATCGATGGAGCGCAGCACCTCGACGTCGCCGAAGTTCTTCGTGAGCGAACGGATGTGCAGTTTCACATCGGCGGCGCGCTCGATGCTCGGCGCCGCGGTGGGGGTGATGGTCACTTGGGTTCCTTTCGAAGCGCGGTGCCAAGAAGCATGAGCGCGGTGGTCGCCAGCATGAGCAGCGTCGCCATCGCGGTGATCGCGGGGTCGACGGAGTACTGCACCGAGTCGAAGATGTACTTGGGCAGGGTCACGAGGCCCGGACCGCCGAGGAAGGTGATGAACACGGCCTCGTCGAAGCTGCTGATGAAGCCGAACAGGAACGCCGCGGCGATCGAGGGCGTCAGCAGGCGCAGGGTGACCCCGGTCCAGGCCCGCAGCCGTGAGGCGCCCATGGTCATGGCCGCGAGCTCGAGGTCGGGCTTGATCTGCTCGAGCGAGGTCGAGAGTACGATCACGACCAGCGGCAGGCCGTGCACGATGTGCGCGAGCACGATGCCGGGCTTCTCGCCGAGCAGGTCGAGCTGCGCGAAGACCGCGTACATGCCGACCGCGTAGGCCGAGATCGGGATGATCAGTGGTGCGACCGCGACCCCCTCGAGCACACCACGTGCGGGGAACCGGCCGCGCTTCAGCGCGAGGACGAGCGGCAGTGCGATGAGGAGGCATCCGATCGCGGTCCAGATCGCGACCTCGATGGACAGCAGGGTCGGCCCGCCCCACTTGCCGGAGGTGAACACCGCGATGTAGCGGTCGAAGCCCCACTCGCGCGGTGGGAACGACACGCGAGCGTCGTTCGCGAAGGACATGATCGCGATGGCGATCGCGGGAACCAGCAGGAACGCGATCGAGATGGCGACGAGGACTCGGCCGAGCCATCTCGTGCCGCCGTCGAGCGTCCGCGCGCCGCGGTGCTTCGGAGAGGTCGCGGGACCGGACGCGGGTCGTGTCGCGAGCGCGGGCGTTCGGTCGGTCGTCGTGGTGGTCATGCGCCGAGCCCTCCCTTGATGGCCTTCGCCCCGACGCCGCGGAGCGTGACCAGCAGCACGGTGAGTGCGAGCAGCAGCAAGATGACCGACGACGCGGCCGCTCGCGGGTAGTTGAAGTAGGCGAAGATGTCGTCACCGATCACGGTCGCCATGAACGGCACCTGAGCGCCGCCGAGCAAGACCGGTGTGATGTAGAAGCCGATGCTGATCGCGAAGACGATCGCCGCGGCCGCGATGAACCCGGGCAGCACGAGCGGGAACCACACCTTGACCATGGCCTGGGTGTGCGACGAACCCAGGATGCGGGCCGAGTTCAGCAGCTCCCGGTTGAACCCGACCATGGTCGGGTACATGGCGAGCACCGCGTACGGGAGCATGGTGTAGGTCATGCCGAGGATGACCGCGAACGGCGTGTACAGCAGCGAGAGCGGCTCCTCGATGACCCCGAGCTGCAGGAGCGTCGAGTTGATGGCGCCGTTCTTGGCCAGGAGCACGGCCCAGGCGTAGGTCTTCACGACCACGCCCATCCAGAACGGCAGCAGCACGGCCGCCCAGAGCAGGGCCTTCACCCACGGACGCTGCGGACGAGCCAGCGCCCAGGCCAGGCTGCCACCCATCACGAGGCAGAGCACCGTGACGATGAGCGACATCATCATGGTGTTCAGCATCGAGTTCACGATGGCCCGCGAGGCGAAGACCGCCGCGAAGTTGCTGAAGCCGCCGTCCCCCTGCGTGAACGCGTCGGCGGTGAGCTTGACCAGGGGATAGACGATGAAGAGGAGGGCGACCACGACCAGCGGGATCACCATGAGGATCGCCGGGAGCGTCGGCAGCGTTGCTGACCATGGTCGGCGGCGCCGCCTCGGTGTGGTCGTCCGGAGTGCAGGTGCGGTCACGGTGCGCCCTCCTCTTCTTCTTCGGCCGGTGGAATCGGTACGCGGATCAGCCGCGCAGGAATTCCTGCCAGCGGGTGTTCACGTCGTCGGCGTTCTCGACGTACCAGTCGTAGTTCATCACCGCGAGCAGCTCACGGTTCGCCGGGTAGTCCGACAGCGTCTTGGCGACGTCCTCGGAGATGAAGTCGAACGACTCGGGGTTCGGCACGGAGTACCCGAGCGCGACGGCCCAGTTCGCGGCGGCCTCGGGGTGCGTGGAGATCCACTCGATGAACTCCCACGCCTCGGCGGTGTGCTCGGAGCCCTCGACGACGTTCCAGAAGCCCGGGTTGTAGAGGCCCTGGTCCCAAGCGATCTCGAGGTTCGGCAGTTCCTTCGCGACGGAGTACGCGCGACCGCTGTAGCTGATGCCCATGTCGACCTCGTTCGTCGCGAACACCTGCATGTTCTGGTCGCCCGACGACCACCAGGTGCCACCGGCGGCCTGGAACTCCTCGAGCTTCGCGAACGCGCGGTCGAGGTCGATCTCGTGCGTGCTGAGCTCGTCGATGCTCACGCCCGACGCGAGCTCGGCCATGCTGAGGTTCACGAGCGGCGAGGTCGAGATGCTGGTGCGCGCCCCGGGGAACGACGCCGTGTCGAACAGCTCGGTGGTGTTGGTCGGGCAGGCCTCGACGGAGTCGGCGTTGCACGCCGTGATGTAGCCGAGGATCGACCAGGCGATGCCGAAGTCGGTGACCGCACTCTCGGGCAGGACCTCGAGGATGCGCTTCTTCACGTCGTCGGGCATCTTCGCGATGAGGCCCTGGTCGTACGCGACGTATGCGTCGGGGCCAGAGGTCGAGTCGAGCAGATCCCACTCGATGTTGTCCGCCTGGGCCTGGGCCTGCAGCGAGGCGACGTACTTGCCCGGGGCGTCGACGATCTGCACGTCGTAGCCGGTCTCCTCGACGAAGGGCTCGACGAGGTGTTCCATGGTGGCCGAGGTGAACGGGTCGCCCCAGCTCGCGATGACGAGCGAGGGCGTCTCGCCGCCGGCATCGTTGCCGCCGTTGCCGCCGTCGCCGCCGTCATTGGTCGCACAGCCGGCGATGCCGAGCACGAGCGCGGTGCCGATGGCCAGTGCGCCGGTTGCGCGCAGTCGACGTTGGTGCCTCGTGTGGATCATGGTGGTGCCGCCTTCCTGATGTGGTTGGTGATCCGATCTGGGGGTGGTGCAGGG
>Ga0180223_1001541_pt1 | contig 17407 bp, 17 predicted proteins | sample eDN5th30CKraftOP_FD_151337 | JGI IMG/M metagenome (GOLD analysis project Ga0180223, IMG submission 151337) | Enriched Organic Plus compost microbial communities from Emeryville, California, USA - eDNA 5th pass 30_C Kraft OP (version 2) (version 2) ...
CCGACGGTCACGCCGTAGCGGATCGCCTTGCCGCCATCGAGCACGTAGTAGAGATAGCGCGCGTCGGAATCGACGACGATCGTGCCGGGCGCTTCCTTGCGGTGATAGTCGACAATATGCCGCTGATAAGGTTCTGGAATCGTTGCCTTTTCATAAGGCGCGGCGGCCAGAAGCTTCTTGTCGCGTGGGGTCATGCTGGCGTCGGAGGCCGGCTCGACCGTGGCCTGCATACAACCACCGAGCATCAGCCCGACGCCAAACACAGCCAGAATCAACCCCTTAGCGCGCATTTTGCCCTCTTTTCCGGTCGCTCGGCCAGCGCCCGACCTGTCCAATTCCGCAATGCAATTAAGCGAAGACGGCGTGATTTTGCCACGCTTCTTAACCTCGCTCCGGCCTGTTCCTGTGCGGTTGTTGCAGGAAAGCCGCAGTTTTTCCGGCTTCTTAACACCCGAAACGCGGAACTCTTGCGCCCGTCCGAAAAAAGACCTTGCCTACAAGGTGTTAACAGATGGTTTACCATAACAAAGAGTATACTCGGACCGCGTAGTCGCAATGGGCCGGTTTTGCGCCAGTGTCACAGTCAAACCTCGATTACTTGCGCAATTCCGCCCCAGTTGCCGACAACAAACACCCTCGAGGAAACCTCAAGGGACTTATGGAGCAACACTGAAATGACCGCGCCCAAGGGTACGGAGCGTATGGAGCGTCCGCAGCAACAACAGCAGCAGGGCTCGTCGGGCCAGCTCAACGAGCGCTATGGCAAGATCGGCATCTCTGCGGTCGCCGGCGCCGTACGCCACAAGCCGGAGCGTAAGCCGGTCGAAGCCAAGCGCTTCGTTCCGCACGATAGCGACTGATCCGTCCGCTCACGGCTCAAGCCTGCGGCTCGTGCCATCTGAGAGCCAAGCCGCACCATCCTTCTCAGAACAGCGTCAGGGTCCACTACGCCGCACACGAGATGTGTGCGGCCGGTTTCCGTCGCCCTGATTGAGCGACCCGCGCAAATTCGCGCTTGCGCGGGACGACGCGTTATTGTCATGAAAGATCATCGGCCCGCAGCGGCCGCGTCATGCGGCGACCGCCCAAGGTGATTGATGCTTTCGATCTACGTCCAGCGCGGTACGCTTCTCGAACGCGTTCAGGTAGAGCCGGGCGATGAGCCGCCTGCCGCGCCGGTCTGGATCGACCTTCTGAATCCGACCGTCCAGGAAGACAAGCTTATCGAGCAGATCCTCGGCATCGCGGTGCCGACCGCCGAGGAAATGCAGGAGATCGAGGTCTCCAGCCGGCTCTATGTCGAGAATGGCGCGCGCTTCATGACGGCCACCCTGATGTGCCAGTCGGATTCCGCGACGCCGAAGACCACGCCTGTCACCTTTATCCTCGCCAACCATTGTTTGTGCACCGTGCGCTATGACTCGCCGCGGCCCTTCGCGCTGATCGAGCACAAGCTGGGCCGCTTCTGCGGGCCGAAGGTATCCGGCGACAGCGTGCTGATGGACCTGCTCGACGCCATTGTCGATCGATCTGCCGATATTCTCGAGCGCGTCGCCGCCGAGGTCGATCAGGTGTCGCGCATGATCTTCGAGCCTGAGGACGAGGGCGGTCCGCCGTCCTACAACGAGGTGCTCAAGACGCTCGGCCGCAAGGGCGATCTTTCCTCCAAGGTTCGCGAGTGTCTGGTGTCGGTCGGCCGGCTGTTGTCGTTCCTCGCCAACGAGGCCGAGTCGATGAAGTGGCCGAAGGACTACAAGCTGCAACTGACCTCGATGCAACGTGACGTGATCTCGCTGTCCGACCACGCAACTTATCTGGCCGGCAAGATCACCTTCCTGCTCGACGCGCTGCTCGGCATCGTCTCGATCCAGCAAAACGACATCATCAAGATCTTCTCGATCGCAGCGGTGATCTTCATGCCGCCGACGCTTGTCGCCTCGATCTACGGCATGAACTTCAAGCACATGCCCGAGCTCGACTGGTTTGCCGGCTATCCGATCGCGCTCCTGGTTATGCTCGGTGCCGCCATCGGGCCTATCCTGTTCTTCAAGTGGAAGAAGTGGCTGTAACGAGCCCGTGACAAGGTGCGGGCGATGGAACTCCCTGCATCCCCCTGCGTTCATTGCTTGAAAGCAGGCGCAGCCGCTGGAGGGAAGCCATGGGCAGACCGCGCATCATCATCACGTGTCCGGATACCGGTATCGCGGTCATCAGCCGCATTTCCTACGAAGACATGATTAATCCGCTCAAAGCGCCGATGAATTTCAAGTGCCCCTGCGGCGAGACGCACAAACTGCAATTCGCCGGCCTGCACGGGCGGCGGCAGGAGCGGGCGCCGGCCTCGCTGGAAACGCCGCGCGCACTTTAATCGGATTTGCGTCAACGTCGCGGCATTTGGCGAAACGTGCCGTGATCAGACGTGCTGGCCGCCGTTGATGTGAATTTCCGCACCGTTCACATATGAACTGGTGTCGGTGCACAGCACATAGATGATCTTGGCGACTTCGTCCGGCGTGCCGAGGCGCTGCATCGGAATCTGCTCGACGATCTTTTCGGTGCCGGGCGACAGGATCGAGGTGTCGATCTCGCCCGGCGCGATGGCGTTGACGCGGATGCCGAGGCGGCCGAAGTCGGACGCCATCTCGCGCGTCAGCGAGGCGAGCGCCGCCTTCGACGTCGCATAGGCTGCGCCGGCGAACGGGTGAACGCGCGAGCCGGCGATGGACGTGACGTTCACCACCGAGCCCTTTACCGCTTTCAACTCATCGACCAGACCGCGCGCCAGCATGATCGGCGCGAAGAAGTTGACGTTGAACACCTGCTTCCAGACATCCAGCGTAGTGTCGATCGAGCCGAGGCGCTTGCCGCCGTCGGCCTTCGGCGAAATCGCGGCGTTGTTGACCAGCGCGTGCAGTTCATGACCCTGGAGCCGGCGCTTGATCTCCGCGACCGCTTCGGCGGTGTTGGCGCCGTCGGCAAGATCGACCTGGATGTGATCCTCGGGCCCCGCGTCCCATGGACAATTCTCCGGGAACGGATGCCGCGAGCAGGTGATGACGCGCCAGCCGGCAGCGGAAAACCGTTTCACCGTGGCATGGCCAATGCCGCGGCTGGCGCCGGTCAGGAGCAGGGTCCGGCGCGGCTGGTTCGATGGACTGTTGGGCATTCGCTACGTCTCCGGATCCGTCATATCACGGATAAAGCCGCGTCTTGCTCCACGGCGCGCCGGGATTGCCGCGCTTGAAGACGATGCGGTCGTGCAGGCGGAACGGACGGTCGTGCCAGAACTCGATGGACGAGGGCACGATGCGGAAACCGGACCAGTGCGGCGGCCGCGGCACGGCGCCGAGCGCGTACTTGGCGGCGTTGACGGCGACGGCCTTCTCGAAGGCGAGGCGGCTTTCCAGCGGCCGCGACTGCTGCGAGGCCCAGGCGCCGATCTGCGCTTGCTTGGGACGCGTAGCGAAATAGGCGTCCGCTTCTTCGGGCGTCACGCGCTCGACCACGCCGCGCACGCGGACCTGCCGGTTGAGCGATTTCCAGTGAAACACCAGCGCCGCCTTGGCATTGGCGGCAAGTTCACTGCCCTTCTGACTTTCGGTATTCGTGTAGAAGACGAAGCCATCCGCGTCGGCGCCCTTGAGCAGCACCATGCGCGCGTTCGGCAGGCCGTCACTGTCGACGGTGGCCAGTGTCATCGCGGTCGGGTCGCGCGGTTCCGATTGCGTCGCGTCACCGAGCCAGGCGGCGAACAGCCGCATCGGCTCGTCGGCCTCCGTAAAATCACCACTCGTTAACTTTACTGTGTGTTCAATCGGAGTCGTCTCGGACATTGCAATTCCAGTCTTGAGCAAGTCTGACCTGGTGGAGTCTCGCGGTGACCGGTCTTCCGACCCGTCAGTTGGCCTGTGAAATGGCCCGTTCGGGCTGTCGGTCCCTATATAGAGGAACCGTCGGGCCTCGCCTATGGCGCGGGCTGGCCGGTATGTCTGCGCTGCTGGTCGCGCTCGCCGCCGGCGGCTGCAGCCTGTCGGGACCGTTTGACTCGGTGTTCGGCTCTAGTTCCGACGTTACCGGCTCCATCACTCCCCCGCCGGGTTCCAAGGAAGCTGACGAACTGCCGCCGGCTGCCGACCTCGCTTTCGCCCGCGCCGCGGTCAAGGAAGTGCTGGCGCGCGGCGGCAAGGACGCCAGCCAGCCTTGGGAAAACCCGGCGACCGGCGCACGCGGTACCGTGACCCCGATCGCGCAGGCCTATGCCAACGGCGACCAGACCTGCCACGACTTTCTGGCGAGCTACGTCAACGGCTCCAATGAAGCCTGGTTGCAGGGCGAAGCCTGCCGGCCGCGTAAGGGCGCCTGGGAAGTCCGCTCGATGAAGCCCTGGAAACGCTCGTAAGGGGTTAGTGCGCTTCGACTCCGTTGCATCGCGGCAACAGGACCCCCACATTGAGTCCCGATTCGACGGCATAATGCCGCCGGATGGGGCTGTTTCACGAGATTTGACGGGAGTTGCCACGGATGCGTGACCCCTACACCGTTCTGGGGGTGTCCAAGACCGCGAGCGAGGCGGAGATCAAGTCCGCTTTCCGCAAGCTTGCGAAAAAGCACCATCCCGATGCCAACAAGAACGACGCCAAGGCGGCCTCGCGCTTTGCCGAACTGAACGCCGCCTACGAGATCGTCGGCGACGACGAGAAGCGCAAGGCGTTTGACCGCGGCGAGATCGACGCTGAAGGCAAGCCCCGCTTCCAGGGTTTCGCCGGCCAGCCGGGCGGCGGGTTTCACCCCGGCGGCGCCGGCTTCGGTCAGGGTGGCGGCGGGTTCGAGAGTTTCTCGTTCGGACCGGACGGCTTCCAGCGCCGCACGGGTGGTGCCGGTGGGGCTGCGGGTTCGGGCTTCGAGGACCTGCTGCGTGGCATGTTCGGCGGCCGGGCGGCCGGGCCGGGCCGGGGCGGCTTCTCGACCGAGTTCGAGCCGGAGGACTTCGGCTCGCAGGCGACCGGACAGGACCTCGCCGCCACATTGACGATTTCGCTCGCCGACGCCGCCAAGGGCGCGACCACGCGCGTCAGCCTGCCGACCGGCAAGGATGTCGAGGTCAAGATTCCGGCGGGCATCGCCAGTGGCCAGCAGATCAGGCTGAAGGGGCAGGGCTATCCCGGCCCGCTTGGCCGCAACGGCGACGCCATCATCACGATCACCATCGCGCCGCATCCGGTGTTCAAGCCGGACGGCGACGACCTGCGCCTCGATCTGCCGATCACGCTCTATGAGGCGGTGCTCGGCGGCAAGGTGCGGGTGCCGACGCTCGACGGCGCGGTCGAACTGGCGATCCCCGCCGGCACCAATGCCGGACGCACGTTCCGTCTCAAGGGCAAAGGCCTGAAAGCCAAGGGCAGCAAGGCCGCAGGTGACCTGCTTGCCACGGTGCGCGTGATGCTGCCCGAGACGATCGATGACGAGCTGAAGCGCGAGATCGAAAAACTGCGCGACGAGAAGCCCTACGATCCGAGGAAGGATCTCACCTAGCCTTTCTTCTCCGCGCCCTTGTCGATCTGCTCATAGACGTTCTTGGCGACCGTCTCGAGCTTGTCGCGATTGGACGGCCCGCTCACCACATAGCCGACCTTGTCGTCCACCCAGGTGACGGCGGCGTATTGCTCGCCGGTCTTGAAATGCAGCGCGGTCTCGCCCTGTGTCGCCTTGGCGCAGTAGATCGTATAGCGCTCGCCGGCCGCGTTCTCGTACATGTAAAAAGCCGCGGCCGTGCCGGTCGGACCGGGTAGCAGCCGCCCGCCGACAAGTTTGAGGCCGAGCGAGGACAGGTCGGGAATGACCAGTTCAGCGCCGACGCGCTTCGACAGCCAGGCTCGCATATGCGCGGTCTCCGTGCCCGGCACTTCGACCGGATGGCGCACCTCGACGACATAGAGCTTGTAGGCATCGAGCGCCTGCGCCGTCATCTGGTCGAAGCCGGAAGTCGCCTGGTCCGGTGCGCCGCGCGCGGCCCAGCCGACGGCGACGCCGCCGACGAAAGCCACCAACACCCCGACGGCGGCCAAGGCGCGCAACGGCCGGCTGCCGCGCCGCGCGGCGAGAATGTCGCCGGCGATGATGCGATCGATCTGCAGACGGTCCGGCACAGGTTCGCTCGCGACGGCGCCATAACGCGCGCGAATGGCGTCGGCTTGCGCGCGCCAGGCGGCGACCAGCGCGGCCGCGTCCGGATTGGCGGCGAGCCAGGTCGCCACTGCTTCCTTGCGATCGTCCGACAGGAGACCGTCGACATAGGCGTGCAGTTCGTCCTCTGTCACCGGCTTGTCATGGTCCGTCATGATTTTGGCCGTCCTATTTCACGCGGCGGAGCGCCGGGCGCCCGCCCTCGAGGAAAGTTTTGATTTGGCTGCGCGCACGCGCGAGACGCGACATCACGGTGCCGATCGGCACGCTCTGGATTTCCGCCACCTCGCGATAACTCAGGCCTTCCAGCACGACGAGGAGCAGGGCGTGGCGCTGCTCGTCGACGAGGGTGGCGAGGGCGCGTTCGATGTCGCGGGCGCCTTCGGGGGCGTCAGCGGCGGCGTCGCCGTCGTCGATCGGCATTATCACCGGCCGCCGTGCCAGCGCGCGCAGGCGGTTGCGGTTCAGGTTGGCGAGGATGGTGTACATCCAGACGCGGATATCGCCGCCGTGGAACAGGTGCTCCGAGCGCAGCGCCCGCACCAGGGTGTCCTGCACCAGATCGTCGGCGAGATCGGCGTCGCGCGTCAGCGCCCGCGCATAGCGGCGCAGCGCCGGGATGGTCGCCTCGATCTCACGACGGAACGTGGCCAATCGCTTGCTCCTGAGAAAGCCGACCCGATTGGCGGGCAGCCGTCAACCGGCCGTCCGGACCGGATGCGGGAGAGCGGCCCGGGCGCGGCGGCTGAGACGAAAAACCCCGCCGCATCAAACCTATTCCGTGGTGCAGCGGAAATTCACATTGGCCGCGGGGGCGGGGGCGGTTTGCTTGATGGCCCTTGGACCCTATGCCATACGGGAGCGGCCGGCGGTGCCGGCCCAAGCGAGGACGGAAATGGCTGAAGGCTCGGATTTGATGCGCGGCAAGCGCGGTTTGATCATGGGAGTGGCCAACAACCGCTCGATCGCCTGGGGCATCGCGCGGGCCTGCCGCGACCACGGCGCCGATCTCGCCTTCACCTATCAGGGCGATGCGCTCAAGAAGCGCGTCGAGCCGCTGGCCGAGGAGGTCGACGGGCTGGTGGTCGGGCACTGCGACGTCACCGATCCGGCCTCGCTCGATGCCGTGTTCGCCCAGGTCGAGCAGGCCTGGGGCTCGCTCGACTTCGTCCTGCACGCCATCGCCTATTCCGACAAGGACCAGCTCGACGGCCGCTACGTCGACACCACGGAAGACAACTTCACCAAGACCATGCTCATCAGCTGCTACTCGTTCACGGCGATCGCGCAGCGCGCCGAGAAGCTGATGAAGAATGGCGGCTCGATGCTGACGCTGACCTATTACGGCGCCGAGAAGTGGATGCCGCATTACAACGTCATGGGTCTGGCCAAGGCGGCGCTGGAAAGTTCGGTGCGCTACATGGCGGCCGATCTCGGCGTGAAGAATATCCGCGTCAACGCCATCTCCGCCGGCCCGATCAAGACATTGGCGGCATCCGGCATCGGCGACTTCCGCTACATCCTGAAATGGAACGAATACAACACGCCGATGCGGCGCAACGTGACGCTGGAGGATGTCGGCAAGGCCGGCGTGTTCTTCCTGTCCGACCTGTCGAGCGGCGTCACCGGTGAAATCCAGCACGTCGATGCCGGCTATCATGTCGTCGGCATCAAGCATCCGGAAGCGCCCGACTTTCCGGTGAAATAACGCGCGCATGATCCCGAAAAGTGGAAGCCGGTTTTCGGGTTAGATCATGCGCAATCCAAGATGAAGACGGTCTATTACATCCGTCACGGCGAGACCGACTGGAACGTGGCCGGCCGGCTGCAGGGCCATCGCGACATTCCGCTCAACGATAACGGTCGCGCGCAGGCGCGCCATTGCGGCGTCGTGCTGCGGGATCTGTTCGCGAAGGACGGCATCGATCCGGTCGCGCTGGATTATGTGTCCAGCCCGCTGTCACGCGCCACCGAGACCATGGAGCTGGTGCGAGAGGGGCTCGGTCTGCCGCGCGGCGATTTCCGGCGTGACGACCAGTTGCTGGAATTGTCGTTCGGCGACTGGGAAGGCGCGACCATCGCGCTGCTGCACCAGAACGATCCGGTGCGCATTGCCCAGCGCGAGCACGACAAGTTTCATTTCGTGCCGCCGAACGGCGAGAGCTATCGCATGGTCACCGAGCGCATGAAGCGCTGGTACGACGGGCTGACCGCCGACGCCGTGGTCACCGCCCATGGCGGCACCTGCCGCGGCCTGATGGCCAGCCTCGGCATTGCCCAGCCGGCGGCCGCGCCGCTGATCGATATCGCCCAGGGCGTGGTTTACGTGTTCAGGGCCGGAAAACTGGCGCGCTACGCCTGACTCATGGTCATTCCGGGACATCGCGAGGCGATGGGCCCGGAATCCATACTCCGCAGCGCAGGGGGTATGGATTCCGGGTTCGCGGCCAAGCGGCTGCGCCCCGGAATGACGGTGATGATTTGACCCCCGCAAGACCGCAGGCTACCTAAACCCCATGTCCTTCAACACCTTCGGCCACCTGTTCCGGTTCACCAGCTTCGGCGAAAGCCACGGCGCGGCGATCGGCTGCGTGGTCGACGGCTGCCCGCCACGCATCCCGATCACGGCCGAGGAAATCCAGGTCTTCCTCGACAAGCGCCGGCCCGGCCAGTCGCGCTTCACGACGCAGCGGCAGGAGCCGGACGCGGTCAAGATCCTGTCCGGCGTCTTCACCGATGAGGCGACCGGCCAGCAGGTGACAACCGGCACGCCGATCATGCTGATGATCGAGAATGTCGACCAGCGCTCCAAGGACTATTCCGACATCAAGGACAAGTACCGGCCCGGCCACGCCGGCTATGTCTATGACGTCAAGTACGGCATCACCGACTATCGCGGCGGCGGCCGTTCGTCGGCGCGCGAGACCGCGGCGCGCGTCGCCGCTGGCGCCATTGCCCGCAAGGTCGTGCCGGGACTCTCGGTACGCGGCGCGCTGGTGCAGATGGGCCCGCACAAGATCGATCATTCGCGATGGGACTGGAACGAGGTCGACAAGAATCCGTTCTTCTGCCCCGACCCGGTGCAGGCGAAGTTCTTCGAGGGATATCTCGATGGCGTACGCAAATCCGGCTCGTCGATCGGCGCGGTGATCGAGATCGTCGCCGAAGGCGTGCCCGCCGGCCTCGGCGCACCCATCTATGCCAAGCTCGATGGCGACATCGCCGGCGCGCTGATGGGCATCAATGCGGTCAAGGGCGTCGAGATCGGCGATGGCTTCGCCGCGGCCGAACTGTCCGGCGAGGACAATGCCGACGAGATGCGCATGGGCAATGACGGCAAGCCGCTGTTCCTGTCGAACCACGCCGGCGGCGTGCTCGGCGGCATTTCGACCGGGCAGGCGATCGTCGCGCGCTTCGCGGTCAAGCCGACCTCGTCGATCCTGACCCCGCGCCAGACCGTGGACCGCCACGGCCACGACACCGAGATCATGACCAAGGGTCGCCACGACCCCTGCGTCGGCATTCGCGCCGTTCCGATCGGCGAGGCCATGGTGGCGTGCGTGATCGCCGATCACTATCTGATGCATCGCGGTCAGGTCGGCGAGAGCAAACCCTGGCCGTTCGAGAAGAAGTAACACGCTGTCATTCCGGGGCGCAGCCGCAGGCTGCGAACCCGGAATCCAGACGCGAAGTATGAATTTGTTTCTGGATTCCGGGTCCGGCCCTGCGGGCCGTCCCGGAATGACAGTGAAAGTCGAGGCCGAACCTAGTGTCAAACACCCACGCCAAAGTCGAAGCGGCGATCAAGGCTTTCGCCAAGGGCGAGCTCGTCGTCGTAACCGATGACGACGACCGCGAGAACGAGGGCGACCTGTTCGTCGCGGCGTCGCTGTGCACGCCGGAGAAGATGGCCTTCATCATTCGCCACACCTCCGGCATCGTCTGCGCCACCATCACCGCGGCCGACGCCCAGCGCCTGCATCTCGATCCGATGGTGGCCAAGAACGACGCGCCGCTCGGCACGGCTTTCACCGTCACCATCGATCTCAAGCACGGCACGACCACCGGCATTTCGGCCGAAGAGCGCACCAACACGGTGCGCGCGCTCGCCAATGACAATATCGGCGCCGCCGATTTCGTGCGTCCCGGCCATGTGTTTCCGCTGGTCGCGCGCGAGGGCGGCGTGCTGATGCGCACCGGCCATACCGAGGCCTGCACCGATCTGTGCAAACTCGCCGGGCTGCCGCCGGTCGGCGTGCTGTCCGAACTGATGAACGACGATGGCACCGTGATGCGCGGGCCGCAGGTGGCGGCCTTCGCCGAGAAGCACAAGCTGATCCAGATCTCGGTCGCCGATCTCATTGCCTATCGGCAGGCGCGCGAGAAGCTGGTGACGCGCGTCGGCGCGTTCTCGCTCGAATCCGAAATCGGCCCGCTCAAGGGCTACGCCTTCGTCACGCCGTTCGACGAAGTGCATCACATGGCCTTCGTCTATGGCGAAATCGGCGATGGCAAGGACGTGCCGGCGCGCCTGCACCGCGCCGACGTAATCGGCGATGTGTTCGGCGGCGGCAAGGCGATTCACGCCTCGCTGGCGCGCTTCAAGGCGGCTGGCCGCGGCGTCATCGTCTATCTGCGCGATGGCACCGCCGGCGTGCCGGTTGCCGCCATTCCGAAAGGCGATGCCACCGGCACCGAGACTGCCCGTTCGCAGCAGTGGCGCGACGTCGGCCTCGGCGCCCAGATCCTCAAGGACCTCGGCATTTCCTCGATCCGGCTGATGACCTCCAGCCAGCGCACCTATGTCGGATTGAGCGGGTTCGGCATCGAAATCGCCGGGACCGACGTATTGGAATGCTGAGGGTTCATGCGCTTTTTTGTTTAACGCGTTTTCTTTACGCGAACCGGCTTCCACTTCGCTTGAAAACGCGCTGATCGGCCTTTTTTCCGGTCGGTAGCCGTGCCAGCATGACTCCCCTGTGCGTTGACGCAGGAGGGCGGCATGAGGCGGTTTCGTCTTTATGGTGCTGTCGGGGGCGGCCTTGCCGCCGCTTTATGCGCTGTTTATGCGCTCGCCGCCGCGCCGCATCCGCGCCTCGCTGATCTCAGGCCCACCGCCATTCCCGTCGATGTCGAGCTCGTGCTTGCCGTCGATATTTCCTATTCGATGGATCCGGACGAACAGGCGCTGCAGCGGCAAGGCTACATCCAGGCGCTGACATCGCGCGAGTTCCTCAACGCCATCCGCGAGGGCGGTCACGGCAAGATCGCCGTGACCTATTTCGAATGGGCCGGCCCTGCGACCCAGAAGGTCGTGATGCCGTGGCGCGTGATCGACGGGCCGGAGGCGGCCGATGCCGTGGCGGCCGAGATCGCGCGGGCGCCGACCAGCCGCGCCTCGCGCACGTCGATCTCGAGCGCGCTCAAGTTCGCCCGCACGTTGTTCGACGACAGCGGCTATCGCGGCGTGCGCCGTGTGATCGATGTTTCCGGCGACGGCGCCAACAATTCCGGGCCGCTGGTGGCGCCGGTGCGTGACGAGATCGTCAAGGACGGCATCACCATCAACGGTCTGCCGCTGGTGCTCAAGCGGCTCAATTACGCGACCATGGATATCGAGGACCTCGACATCTATTACGAGGATTGCGTGATCGGCGGCCCCGGCGCCTTTGTCATTCCGATCCGCGAGCGCGAGAAGTTCATCGAGGCAACGCGGCAGAAGCTGATACTCGAGATCGCCGGATTGCAGCCGGAGGCAAAGGTCGTCCCTGCGAGCGCTGACAAGCCGCGCATCTCCTGCACCATCGGTGAGAAGATCTGGCGCGAGCGCTGGGGCGACGGGATGGATTTTCGGTAACTCGCCGAACCAACCTTTGTCATGGCCGGGCTTGACCCGGCCATCTCGATCAGGCGGGCACAGTGCCTGCCTAAGCGGGATCACCGGGTCGCGCCGCTTCGCGGCGGCCCGGTGATCACAGGTCATTTTTCAAACCGTCCCACCACCTCGACATGATGCGAATAGCGGAACTGATCGACCGGCGTGACCTGGGCGAGCTTGTAGCCGCCGGCCATGAGGACGCGCGCGTCGCGGGCGAAGGTCGTCGCCTCGCACGACACCGCGATCACCAGCGGCACCTTGCTTGACGCGATCTCCTGCGCCTGACGTTCGGCGCCCTGGCGCGGCGGGTCGAACACCACGGCGTCGAAGCCCTTGAACTCCATCGCCACCATCGGATTGCGGAACAAATCGCGCGCGCGCGCCTCGACCGGCTTCAAACCCGGCGCGCTCTTGATGCCGCGTTCCAGCGCCTTGATCGCGCTCGCCTCGCTGTCCACCGCGAGAACGCGCGCCGTCTCGCCAAGCCTCAAGGCAAAAGTGCCGATGCCGCTGAACAGATCGGCGACGCGTTTCGCCTTGCCGACGTTTTTGATCACCAGCGCCGCCAGCGCCGCTTCGCCCTCGGCGGTCGCTTGCAAGAAAGCGCCGGGCGGCAGCGGCACATCGGCGCGGCCGATCTTCAAGGTCGGCTCGATCCGCTGCAGCACCAGTTCGCCGTGGCGGGTGATGCGCGCGAGCCTGAATTTCTCGGCGAGCTTCGCCAGCTCGGTAAGTCGCGCGGTCGAGAGCGGTCCAGAGCCGCGCACATCAACATCGAGGCCGCGATCGCTCGCCGTGACATGAATATCGAGCGGCTTGTTCGTGGGCCTCAGCACTTCGGCGATGGCCCACGACACGGGAATAGTGCCGGCAAGGCCGGGCGCGAGAATGGGGCATTCGTCGATGGCGACGATGTGATGCGCGCGCGGCGCGGCAAAGCCGACTTCGAGCAGATCGCCATTGCCGCGGCGCGCATGCAGCACGGCGCGGCGGCGGCCCTTGCCATGCGCATCGACGATCGGATCGACCGGGCAGACGATGCCGGCAAGCGCCAGCGCCTCGACCACGAGTTCGCGCTTCCAGATCAGATATTCGGCATGCGACCAGTGCTGCATGGCGCAGCCGCCGCAGACACCGAAATGCTTGCAGATCGGCTGTGCGCGTTCGTGGCTGGCCTTGTCGACATGCAAGAGACGCCGGCGGTCGGGATGGCCGGGCATTGGCTCGACCGTCACCGTTTCGCCGGGCAGGGCATAGGGCACATAGACCGCGCCGGCGCCGGTATCGGCGACGCCGTCGCCGCGATGGCCCAGGCGGGCGATGGTGAACTGCTCGGTCATACGCAGGACTTAACCTGCTTATCACCCGCCTGAAAGGGGAAGATCAGGCGTGGGCGTGGCCCGGCGCCTCCGGCATGTAGCCGCGCGCGGTGAGCGCGTTGAAGCGCCAGACCAGCAGCACGGCATACAGCGCCAGGCCGACGGTAAAGCCGATCCAGACACCGATGGCGCCAAGGCCCGCCGGGAAGGCGAGCGTCCAGGACGTGCCGAAGCCGACAATCCAGAAGCTCAGGGTCGCGAACAGCAGCGGCACGCGGGTGTCGTTGAGGCCGCGCAGCGCGCCGGCCGCGATGGTCTGCACGCCGTCGGCGATGAAGAAGGTCGCGCCGGAGGCGAGCAGGGTCGCGGCCAATGTCAGCGTGGCGTCGGCATCGGCGCGGCCACCGTCGAGGAAGGCCAGCGGCAGGATGTGGCGCGTCATCAGGATCAGCACCACCATCGCCGCCATGAAGGCGGCGCCGAGCGCGATGGCGGCAAAGCCGGCGCGCCGCGTTTCGATGGGGTCGCGGCGGCCGACGGCATGGCCGACGCGCACCGTCGCGGCCATTGATATGCCGAACGGCGCCATGAACAGGATCGAGGCGACTTGCAACGCGATCTGATGCGCGGCGAGCGCCACCGTGCTGATCCAGCCCATCAGAATCGCCGCGGCGGCGAACAGTCCGTATTCGAGCAGGAAGGCGCCGGCGATCGGACCGCCGATCAGGAACAGTCTGCCGGTGAGCGGCCAGTCCATGCGCCAGAAATGGCCGAGCACCTGATACTTCTTGAACGGCCGTTGCGTGTAGGCGATCCACAAGGATGCGGCGCACATGCCGATGTTGACAATGGTGGTGGCGACGCCGGCGCCGAGCATTTCAAGGCGCGGCAGGCCGAACTCGCCATAGATCAGCGCATAAGCGAGCAGGAGGTTGGCCGGAATCGCGACCAGTGTGATCCACAGCGCCGGTTCGGGCCGGTTCACCGCTCCCATGAATCCGCGCAAGGCGATGAACCACCAGCCGGGGACGAGGCACCACCCCAGTCCCATGAGATATTGTCCCGCCAGCCTCGCGGCCTCCGGGTCCTGGCCGAGCGACAGCAGGAAGTGCTCGCCGAAGAACATCGCCGCCGTCATCGGCGCGCCGACCATCAACGCCGCCCACAGGCCGACACGCAGCGCCCGGCGCACCATGCGCGGCTCGCGCGCACCGTAGGCCTGCGCCGCCAGCGGCGACACCGCCGACATCAGGCCCATGCCGAGCACGAAGCCGGCGAACAGAATGATGTGCGCCAGCGCGGCGCCGGCGATCGCCACGTCGCCGAGGCGGCCGATCAGCATCAGGTCGCTGGTCATCATCGCCACCTGGCCGAGCTGCGTCAGAGCGATCGGCAAAGCCAGCTTGACCGTGGCGCGCAATTCGATGCGCCACGGCAGAGCCCCCGCCGGCGACTCCGTGCCGGTGGCGTAGTCTGCATGTCCTGTCGTCATGGCGGGCAACCTAACCTACGTTGTGGCGCAATAAAGGCTGCGTTGGGCCGCAGTCGGATTTGGCCATGTTGCGTGGCGGCAAGGCCACATAAGCGGCTCTGGATAACGCAAAGCGATGACAGTTATCGGCGATGTTTATGTAATCGTTGCGCCGATCAGATATTCGACATTGCCATCGCCGCCTTCGATGGGCGAGGGGATGACGCCGAGCACACGGGCGCCGAGCGAGGTCAGAAGCGCCGCGATGTCATCGCGGACTTGCTGGCGCACCGCGTCGTCACGGACGATGCCCTTCTTGAGTTGCGCGCGGCCAGCCTCGAACTGCGGCTTGATCAGCGCGATCAGGTGCGCCGGGCGGGCGGCGAGCTTGAGCGCCACTGGCAGAATCTGCTTCAGCGAGATGAAGCTGACGTCACAAACGATCAGGTCAGGCTTCGGATCGAGCTGCGATGCGTCGAGTGCACGGATGTCGGTTTGTTCCAGCGACACGATGCGCGGGTCGCCGCGCAGGCTCGGATGCAGTTGCGCGGTGCCGACATCGACGGCATAGACGTGCGCCGCGCCGCGCTCGAGCAGCGCCTGCGTGAAGCCGCCGGTCGAGGCGCCGATGTCGAGACAGGTGCGGCCCTTCGGCTCGATCTTGAAATGATCGAGGGCAGCAATGAGCTTGAGCGCGCCGCGCGAGACGTAGGGATGCGCTGGCGTCGCCTCGATCGCCGCGTCGGCGGCGACTTCTTCCGAGGCCTTGGTAACGACCTTGCCGTTGGCTTTGACCAGTCCCGCCGCGATGGCGTCCTGCGCCTTGGAGCGGCTGTCGAACAACCCGCGCTCGACGAGCAGGCGGTCGATGCGGGTTTTGTCGGCCATGATGCCGGCCTTACGCCAGCTTCACCGTTTCCGCCGCGGCGTCCTTGCCGAGCGCCTCGAACACCTTGGTGACGATGCCTTTGGCGTCGAGGCCGGCCAGCGCGTACATCGCCGCCGGTGTGTCCTGATCGATGAAGACGTCCGGCAGCACCATGGCGCGGAATTTGAGACCGGCGTCAAAGGCGCCGTGCTCGAGCAGCGCCTGCGTCACGAACGAGCCGAAGCCGCCAACCGAGCCTTCCTCGACGGTCACCAGCACCTCGTGCTCGCGGGCGAGCCGCAGCGTGAGATCGAGATCGAGCGGCTTGGCAAAACGCGCGTCGGCGACCGTCGTCGAGAGCCCGAGCGCCGCGAGTTCATCGGCGGCCTTCAGGGCTTCGGCCAGGCGCGTGCCATAGGAGAGCAGGGCGACCTTGTGGCCCTCGCGCAGGATGCGGCCCTTGCCGATCTCCAGCGGCACGCCTTGCGCCGGAATGATCGCGCCGGTGCCTTCGCCGCGCGGATAGCGCACGGCCGAGGGGCGGTCGTCGATGGCGGCGCAGGTCGCCACCATGTTGGTGAGTTCGGCCTCATCCGCCGCCGCCATCAGCACCATATGCGGCAGGCAGCCGAGGAAGGCGGTGTCGAAGGCGCCGGCGTGGGTCGGGCCGTCGGCGCCGACAAGGCCGGCGCGGTCGATGGCGAAACGCACCGGCAGCTTCTGGATGGCGACGTCGTGCACCACCTGGTCATAGGCGCGCTGCAGGAAGGTCGAATAGATGGCGCAGAACGGCTTGAAGCCTTCGGTGGCGAGCCCGGCCGCGAAGGTCACGGCATGCTGTTCGGCGATACCGACGTCGAAAGTTCGAGTCGGGAATTCCTGCTGGAACAGGTCGAGCCCGGTGCCGGAGGGCATCGCCGCAGTAATGGCGACGATCTTGTCGTCCAAGCGCGCTTGCCTGATCAGCGCGTCGGCGAACACCTTGGTGTATTGCGGCGCGCCGCCCTTGGACTTGGCCTGCGCGCCGGTGGCGACGTCGAACTTGACGACGCCATGATACTTGTCGGCCGAGACTTCGGCCGGGCCGTAGCCCTTGCCCTTCTGCGTCACGACATGGACGAGGATCGGACCGATCTCGGCGTCGCGCACATTGCGCAGGATCGGCAAGAGGTGATCGAGGTTGTGGCCGTCGATCGGGCCGACATAATAGAAGCCGAGCTCCTCGAACAGAGTACCGCCCATCACATAGCCGCGCGCGTGCTCGACGGCGCGGGTGATGGCGCGGTCCCACGACTTCGGCAGATGCTTGGTCAATTGCTTGCCGACGTCGCGCAGCTTGAGATAAGTCGCGCCGGAGCCGAGGCGAGCGAGATAGGCCGACATGGCGCCGACCGGCGGCGCGATCGACATGTCGTTGTCGTTGAGGATGACGATCAGGCGCTCGTTGCGCGCGCCGGCATTGTTCATGGCCTCATAGGCCATGCCCGCCGACATGGCGCCGTCGCCGATGACGCAGATCACATTGTTCTTGTCGCCCTTGAGATCGCGCGCCACCGCCATGCCGAGGCCGGCGGAGATCGAGGTCGAGGAATGCGCGGCGCCGAACGGGTCGTATTCGCTCTCGGTGCGCTTGGTGAAGCCGGACAGGCCGCCGGCCTGCCGCAAGGTACGAATGCGGTCGCGCCGTC
>Ga0180223_1001542_pt1 | contig 17348 bp, 23 predicted proteins | sample eDN5th30CKraftOP_FD_151337 | JGI IMG/M metagenome (GOLD analysis project Ga0180223, IMG submission 151337) | Enriched Organic Plus compost microbial communities from Emeryville, California, USA - eDNA 5th pass 30_C Kraft OP (version 2) (version 2) ...
CAAGACAATCCCGACCGCTGTTGTTGATGCTACCGTCAAGGCGATGGAGCAAGGCGCGGATGAAGTTGTCTCGATGATGCGGCGGCTTGTTCCGAAAGATACTGGCGAGCTTGCAGCTACAATCAATTGGACGTGGGGTGAAGCTCCTGAAGGGTCACTGACACTGGGACGGTCCAAAACCGCCGCAAACGGATTACGCATCACAATCTATGCTGGCGATATGTCAACGATGGTTGGTGAGCGAAGCCAGTTCCAACTTGCAAGATTGCAGGAGTTCGGAACCCAGCAGATGCAAGCCAACCCATACTTTTTTCCGTCATGGCGCGCATCGCGAAAGCGAGTGAAGGGGCGGATAACGAGACAGATGAGAAAAGCAATCAAGGATGGCGCGAAGTGAATGTCTCCGAAGAGCTTCAGCGGTATCTCTACGCTAAATTGCGCACGGTTCCAGAAGTAACGACCTTGGCTGGCGGACGTGTTTATGACCGAGTGCCAGAAGGCAAGTCGTTCCCGTACATCAGTTTCGGACCGTCTGACATTGTGGACGATGGTGCGGAATGTATCGAGGCGGAAACTCATACCATCCAGCTCGACGCATGGTCGCGAGCAGTGGGTAAGGGCGAATGTAAGAACCTGGTTGATGGCATCAAGAAAGCGCTCCAGCGCGACACGCCTGAGCTTTCGGACAATGCAATCGTGGAAATGACCGTGCCGTTTACGAGGATCGTCACGGACCCTGACGGACTAACCACACACGGCATAATCCAGGTGGAAATAAGAGTGGAGATCGCGTGATGGCATGGGCAATCTTTAAGGTTGAGTGCAACTGGTCTCGTCCAAAAAGTCGGTTCTCGTTCAACGCGAAGGCGTCACCGGAACCACAAGAACGTCCGCAAGATTTCATTGATTTTTGCGTATCGAAGGGATGGGCAGAGCGCGTCCAAAGCCCTTCACGCGACCAGAAACGCGCCCTGAAGGGCCGTAACCGGGCGAAATAAGCCCATTCACCTGAAACCGGGCCTCAAGCCCTTTTAAGGCTGGCAATTGCTGGCCCGTTTTCGCATGGAGAAAGCACATGGCTACCAAGCCGACTACCGCCGCATTCCCTGATTTCATCCTTGAAGTCGAAACCGATACGCCGGGAACGTTTACCAAGATTTGCGGCATCACTCAGCGCGGCATCAATCGCCAGCACAACATGCAGACCACTGAAGTCCCGCAGGACTGCGACGACGAAAGCCTGCCGAGCGCGGTCGAACGCGCAATCCAGTCGTCTGAAGTGACGATTTCTGGGTCTGGCGTCTGGGCATCTCAGAGCCACGAAATGATGTTGGACTGGTGGTACCTGGGCCAGACCAAAAACATCCGTATCAAGCACGTGAAAGCGGCTGTTGGAGACACGGAATACGAAACCGGTCCAGCAATCCTCGTCAACCTCAACAATGCTGTTGAGAAGGGTCAGAAGGTCAACGCCGAAATTGAAATTCAGTTTGATGGTGTTCCTGAACGTACCGCTAAGGTCACTCCATAATGGCTAAAGCGTTGACGTGGGCAGGCGGGGAGCATGATTTCGAACTCCGCCTTGAACATCTTCGTGCGCTTCAGGACAAGTGTGATGCAGGGCCAGAATGGATACTGGCCCGCCTATCAAGCAAGCAATGGATGGTTGATGACGTAATTCAGCCAATCCGCCTTGGGCTTGAAGGTGGTGGGATGGAAAAAGAAGCGGCTCGAAAACTCGTACAAAAGTTTGTCGAGGACCGGCCACTAACTCTTTCCGTTCTGACGGCGCAGGCCGTTTTGATGATGGCTTTGTATGGCGACCCGGACGATCAGCCGGGGGAGCTGGACGCGGGCGAGGGGAAGATGACCCAGACCCGCTCCCGCGCGGGAAATGGAAATTCCACCGATATTACCAATGGGCAGGAGTAATCCACCGCGACGTCGGCAAGATGACGCTGTGGGAGTTTTCGTGCGCCATCGAAGGCCATCAAGCTTTCCATCGGGGCGATGAAAAAGCCGCGCCTGAGATAAGCAACGACACTTTGGCAGAGCTTGGAATTGAGGGCTTCTAATGGCAACGGACGTTGAACGGCTCATAGTATCTCTGGAAGCCCGCACCAAGGCTTTCGAGAATGCCCTGAACCGGGCAAACGGAACAGCCAATAAGCGAGCGCGCCAGATTGAGAAGCGCTTTGCAGATATGAATAAAAACATATCTGCGACGTTCTCTAATTCGCTCAAGAACGCAACGGCGCTCGCGGGTGTTGGCCTTAGCGCACGTGAAGTCATTCAGTACGCCGACGCTTGGACGCAAGCAGGCAATATGATCCGGGCAGCGGCGGCCTCGGCTGGCGTTCAGGTGCGCACCCTCGAACAATTGAACGCGGGCGCTAACGATGCTCGCGTAAGCCTGACAGACTATGCCGATCTTTACGCTAGGCTCATTCGTTCCGCGTCCGGTGTTGCGAAATCTGAAGAAGAAATCGCACTCGCGACCAACCTTGTTTCCAAGGCATTCAAAGCGGGCGGCGCATCCGCGCAAGAACAGGCAGCGGGCATTCTCCAGCTTGGCCAAGCGCTCGGTTCTGGCGTCCTCCAAGGTGACGAACTTCGCTCCATTCGCGAAAATGCGCCTATCGTTGCAAAGGCAATAGCGGACGAGTTCAAGGTTTCCATTTCGGGCCTTAAGCAACTTGGCGCTGATGGAAAGCTAACGTCTGACCGTGTTTTCCGCGCAATCATCAATGCGCAGAAGGGCATCGAAGAGCAGTTTCGTGCGACTAACGCCACGATTGGCGATAGTTTCACCAAGCTCGCCAATAATCTAACGCAATATATCGGGCAGGCAAACGAGGCATACGGCATCACTGCAACCGTTGGCGGGATTGTGAATGCTCTTGCTGATAATATCGGTTTGGTAGCGAACTCGGCTGCCGCTGCCGCCGTTGTCCTTTTGTCTCAGTACGTCCCGGCAATGGCGCGCGTTGCCGTAGCTGGCGCGGCTATGGTGGCTACGAACCCGTTCCTCTTGCTTGCTTCCGCTATCGGAGCCGCCACCTTCGCAATTTCAGCGTTTGGCGACCAGATACAGCCGATTGCTGGAGAAATGGCTAATCTTCAGGATTATGCTGCTGTAGCATGGGATGCCCTGAAACAAGGCGCTATGGATGTCGCGTCGTTGGTGCGCGATGATTTTCTTTCTGCGATCAACCTAATTTCTGAGGCGCTTTCTGGAACGAAGGTAACTTGGGAAGATGTATGGACTACGGCCAAGGGTGTAGCCAACAACATAATCAATTCGATTGGCTTCCTCTACGACGCGACCGTTACCACATTCACGAAGCTTCCCGGCGCTGTAGCGGAAGCGGTTATCAACGCCATGAACTCGATGATCGCCGGGATAGAGGCCGGTCTTCAGAAGGCGTTGAACGGGATTAATGCTGTTTCAGCCGCGCTGAATAAGCTGGATAGCTTCGTAGGTGTCGCGCCGACGCTGCCGGAAAACCTGACTGTTGAACTTGGTCGCTTGGACAACAAATACGCCGGTGCAGGCAAGCAAGCGGGCGATGCCTACGGCGCGGCTCTTCAGAAAGCCGCCGAAGACCATCTTGGCAAAATTGGCGAAGCGTGGCGAGAACAGGCTAACGCTCGTGCACGTCAACGGACTGCCGATGCAAAGGACCAAGACCTTATCGCGCCGAATAGGACGGCGAACACGGCTGGATTTGGCGGTGGTTCTGGCGCATCGGCAGACGGCGATGGGGGCAAGAAAAAGAGAGGGCGCAAGGAACGCCAGAATGAGCTTCAGCGCGAGATAGAGCAGATTAAGGAGCGGACAGCTACGCTTCAGGCAGAAACCGCAGCGCAAGCTCAGATTAACCCGCTGATTGATGATTACGATTACGCAATCACCAAGGCGAGGGCCACGCAAGAGCTTTTGAATGCGGCAAAGAAGGCCGGTATTGAGATAACCCCTGCGCTGAAGGAGCAAATCAACGGACTGGCTGAAGGTTATGCTCATGCTACGGCTGAGGCTAACAAACTGGCCGAAAGTCAGGAACAGGCGAGGGAAGCCGCTGACTTCTTCAAGAACAGTATGCTTGACGCCTTCCAGTCCATGGTTCCGACGATTGAAACCGGGAACAAGGCTCTCGATAAGTTCCTGAATACGCTGATTGAAGCCGTCCTTCAGGCAACCTTGTTGGGTAAAGGGCCATTGGCCGGATTGTTCGGCGGCGGAGGATTGTTCAAAGGTGGCGGCCTGCTTGGCGGTGCCATTATCCCCGGCATTCTTCACAGTGGCGGTGTAGCTGGCTCTGATGGATACGGTCACGGTAGAGCAGTTTCGCCATCAGCCTTTTCCGGCGCAAAGCGCTACCACCGGGGCGGGATTGCCGGTCTACAACCAGGTGAAATACCTGCAATTTTGCAACGTGGCGAGGTAGTCCTTCCGCGTAACTCCAAGATTGGAGGCGGAAGCACGGAAACAATCAACGTTGTTCTGCGGGATGACAGTGGACGAATGGCCCAGATTGCCGATCAGCGCATTCAGACAGCTTCCGGCGCGATAGTTCAGGTTTCGGTGCAGCAAAGCGCCAAGGCTGTTCAATCGAACTTCCCGACCATGTTGGCAGACGCACAAGCGAGAAAAATGTAATGGCAACCATTCTCTGGCCCCGTTCGGTGCTCAAGCCGAAGCGCGACCCGTTCAATATTGCCCCGCGTACACTCGCAGGCCCTTCCAGCGTGTCGGGTGTGACGCAGGTTACGGCTTCTGACGCCGGTATCTGGAAGGCGACGTTCAGCGACATCATTATTCGTCGTGGATCGCCTTCCGTTCTCGCATTTCGGGCTATTGCAAATCTGCTGGAAGGTCGTTTGCGTCCGATCCTGGTTCCTCGCTGCTGCGCTTATCAACCGTTCGATCCTGATGGCAACGGCGCAGCGGATAAGGTGCCTCACTCCGATACCAGCCCGTTCAGCGATGGTGGGCTGTATCGCTCCCGGTCAATCGATATCAGGCTGACCAGCAACATTCCGTTGCGCGGCACCACCGCAAATCTCTCGCTCATCACGGCGGGTCAATTGCAGCCGGGTATGGATTTCTCAATCGGAGAACGAATGTACCGCATCCGCACGGTGCAGATGACAGGCGAGAATACCGCTACCATCACATTCCGTCCTCCGGCCCGCGAAGCCGCGCCAGCAGGAAGTGAAATGGAGTTCGATTATCCAGTGTGCCGGATGCGATTGGCCTCCGATAGTGAAATGGACCTCGACCTTGATCTGATTTCGCAGTGGTCATTCCCGACAGTGAATTTCGTGGAAGATGTCTGATGGCTTTCTTTGACCCGACGCAACTGGCCGAGTTCGCCAAACATGAAGTGAGGCTGGATTTCCTTGTCGAGTTCCGCTTTGCGTCCGAGACAATGCGTGTCTGGAACGGCAACACGGCGCTGGAAACCGGAGGCAATCGCTATGAACCGATGTATGGCTATGGCTCTATTGACGGCATCGGCATGGCTTCGACCACTGCCGCGCAGAACGTCACGTTCCAGCTTTCAGGCTTGCCGGACGCGACACTGAACTTCCTCGCCATGGCACTTGATGCAAGTGATGAGGTGGATCAGCGCATTGTCGTGATCTCAATCCAGCTTTTCGATGAGGAATGGCAGCCCCTTGGTGGTCCCGCGCCGATCTGGTGGGGCTTCATGCAGCCGCCCCGGATCAGTCGCACCGAAATGCAAGGCACAGAAGGCGCTATTCAGTCGATCAGCATGACGGCAGAAAACGCATTCTTCAACCGATCACGACCTGCTTATGGCCGCTATACCGACCGCGACCAACAGCGTCGTTCACCCGGAGACAAGTTCTGTCAGTTCATTGGTTCACTGTTGTTTAAATCCTTCAAGTACCCCGACTACGTTTTCCTATTTGGCATGGGCCTTTCTACGATGCTCGCCCTTTCGGGTATCGATGTGGGCCTAGCAAAGTACGGATAGCAAAAACCCCGCCGAAGCGGGGCAGGGTCAGGCGGCTTCAAGATGTTCGATAGCGTCAATTTCGGCCTTTTTCGCCTTCGCCTCATTCGCGAGGTCATAGGACGCCTGCATGTTCATCCAGAACTGCGGGGTAGTGCCGAAGAACTTGGCAAGCCGAAGCGCGGTATCCGGGGTGACAGGAGCATGCTCTGCGACAAGGCGCTCGATGCGAGTGCGCGGGATATGAAGCTTCTTTGCCAGCGTATAGGGCTTCAGATTAAGCGGAGCCAGGTATTCCTCGCGCAGGATTTCGCCGGGATGGACGGTAAAGCCAAGAGTGGTCATAGCTTTCTCCTCAATCGTGGTAATCGGTTATCTCAACATCTTCGGGGCCTGCATCGGTCCAGCGAAAACATAGTCTGAACTGGTCATTTATCCAGATCGCATGCTGACCGGCACGATCCTTGACCAAGGGGTGGAGTTTGTTGCCGGGCGGTGATTTCAAGTCATCAAGGGCGGCAGCGTTGTCCAGCATAACCAGCTTGCGCCGCGCTGCCTTGATGAGATCGGACGGAAATCCTTTCAGGGATTTGCCACTGGCAATCGCTGCTGTCAGCTTGTCTTTATACGATCTGATCATGACGTATCATTACACGATACGAGGTAGGGCGGTCAAGGGAAAAGTATCGCGCTACGATACGAATTGGGCGAATGGGCTATGGCGCAAAGGCCGGTCTTACTGCCGGCAGGAGGTTATTTGTCGACGTCGAGGGCTACTTGTCGTCAGTTGTTGGTTTGGATTCCTGCTGCTTGTAATAATCGTAAAGCTTGAGAACAGCGTCAATCGCATCCTCCGTTGGGATGTCGTTGTCCAGCTTTGAAAAGACGGTCCCGGCGTTCCACAATGAGATTGCCATATCTTGGAACATCTGCTGGTGTTCTGCGGGTGTCAGCTTCGGCTTTTGACCACTAGTAGAATCTCGAATATGTGCCACGACCATTTCAACGGCTGGTTTAATCTCGCGGTCGAAAATTACACCCATTTGGCATAGTCTTCGAATGGCTTCGGCTCTTGTTCTGATGCGGTTTTGAAAGCCCCAGTCATCAATTGCCCCGACTTCTGAAGGGGTCATGAGCAATTGAACGCGCTCTGTTTTGTTCTCAGCTTCTTCGGTCATGGTGTTGATCCTTTTTCTAGTGAAAACGGCTAGCGTTTCCGCTTATGAAAAGCAATAACAGCGATATGAGCATATAGCTGTTGACAAGCATAATGAGCTTATTCATATTACAGTTGTAGAGAACCAACGAAAGGAGCAGGAAATGGGTCTCAGAACGGAGCGAGTTCAGCTCCTCATGGAGCCCGGACTAATAGAGGCGGTTGAAGATTTTCAGTTTGCTCAGCGAATTAAGACGCGAGCGGAGGCAATTCGACAGCTTTTATGGAAAGGCGTGACCGAACAGCAAGAAAGCAAAAAGGCCGAGGCGCTTTGCAGAGCGTGATCCTCGACCTTTTCAAATCCCCACTACGAATAGGAATATGTTATGCACAATAGCACACACACCAATTCCGTATCAACTGTTGCATTAAATACCGAGATCGAGACTGATCCGGTTGTCTTCGAGCGAGATGGCGGCGTGTTCACAAACAGCCGTGACGTTGCCGCTTACTTTAGCAAAGAACACCGAGCTGTATTGCTTGCGGTAGACAACCTGTTAAAGGCAGAGCCAGACTTGGGTATGCATAGTTTTATGCAGACCCCATATGTTGAGCCTTCGAACGGCCAGACATACCGATCCTATGATATAGACCGTGACGGCTTCGCTCTGTTGGCTATGGGATTCACTGGCAAGAAGGCTCTTAAGTTCAAGCTTAAATACGTTGCTCAATTCAACGCTATGGAGCAAGAGCTGAAAAAGATGGCTTCGGGGCCGTCCCTTGGTTTTGCGAACGATGCGGCTGCTTTGCGCAATTATCTTATTACGTACAGCGAGAAAGTTATCGCGCTGGAAAGCCGGGTCGAAGAAATGATGCCAGCAGTTCAGGCACTGGAACAGATTGCCGAGGCTCACGGCAGCCTGAACCGGACGGAAGCGGCAAAGCACCTTGGCATCGCACCGCACCTTCTTTGCCGTTGGATGCGCACGAACGGTTGGACGTACCGCCGGCCAGGTTCCAAGGACGATATTGCATATCAGTCGAAGATCATGGCGGGTTACCTCGAACACAAGGTCACTACCGGGCCAAAAGAAGACGGAACAGAGTGGATCTCAACACAGGTTCGCGTCACTCCGAAAGGGTTGACAGTCTTGGCCAAGGCGTTCCCTCAGACGGTGAGGGCGGCATGATGGCAAACATAGCCCAACTGCATGCTCACAGCCCCGAAAATGCTCACATCAAGGCCCGTCGCTTAATGTCTCAGTTGTCCAAGGTGTTGGACGAGATCGACGGGTGTATTGAATACGCTCTCGTGCGTCCAGCGAGTAAGGCCGATAAAACGGGGCGCGGGTTTTTGGCTTTCGGGCCATACAATGAAGAGGAGGGCGCATAATGGGTATTCACGTTTCACGCCGTTCTTTTCTCCGTGCCGCTCCTATTGCGGGTGTGGCACTTACGGTTCCGGCTGTGGCTGTTGCTGCAAAATCGGAGATGACGCCCGACGAACGGATTGATGCAGCTCTTGCTGAAATCGTCATTGCCCTTCGGGAGCGTTATCCGAACTGCCCGATAAGGGCAGATGACATGGACAACCTCGACCAAGGCTGCATCACGATAATCACCCACTGCGGGAAAGATGAGCCCGGAACGGTAAACTTCCGGCGGCGCAGGCTACCAGCATAACAGAGCGCCCTACGGGGCGCTTTTCTATTTGCAACCTTTGCGCTTCTGCTGCGCCTCGATGGCGACTAGTTCGCCCTTGTGCTGCGCGACCCAGCTTTCACGGTCATTGCCCATCGCGCTACTCATCGGCACACCGATCAAGAACACGCCCATAGCATCTTCATTACGAGCCTGGTTTTGTAGCTTCACAGCATTTGCAAGATTGCTGGTTGATCTGGCGTGTTCTTGGGCAAGGCGTTCGCAGGAATAGCTCGCATATGTGTCGCTCGGCAACTGCATTGCTACAATCTGTTTTGGGTCTTTTGCGCACCCGGCAATGATGAATGGAAACAACAGGATAGATAGTTTTTTCATGAAGCCCTCCGGTTATGCCGTGATCTTGAAACATCGCTGAGAAGTTGTCCATGGGAATTACTGAATTTGTAGCTGCCGAGGCGCAAAAGCCTTTCCGGTGGGGAGAGACCGATTGTGTTTCGACCGTTGATCGCTGGATCAGGTCTTGCACAGGCCTGTCGCCGCTGGCTTGGGTGGACCGTGCGTATTCAGACGCCGAAGGAGCTGCATCGATACTGGCAGATCGTGGCGGGCTGGCTGTGCTGGTCAACCGGGCAATGCGCTCGCAAGGGTTCATTAAGACCGGCGAGCCTGTGGCTGGCGATGTCGGTTTGATCATCCATAACGGCAAACTGTGCATGGCGATCCATGTCGGAGATTGCTGGTTCTCGCACGATGAGCAGGGGTTCGTCGGAGCACCGCTCAATTCTGTCTGGAAGGCTTGGAGATTGTAATGGCCGTAGCTCTTTCGGGCATCATTGCGTCTGTGGTGGGCGCTGGCGCGCTTGGCGCTGCCTTGCAGACAGGTCTTGCCCTGATCACGCTTGCCGCCGGTACGACGCTTGGCAGCTTGGCTATTGGCCTGGGTATTTCTTACCTGGCATCGTCACTGTTTCGTCCAAAGCAACCAAAGCCGGAAGATGTGCAGCAGCAGGTTCGCCAGCCTACGCCGCCCCGCATTCGCCACTATGGCCGTGTCAAGACATCTGGCGCATGGATATTCGCCGAAACCCAGAGCGGCGGCTTCTTCAAGGTTCTCGCTCTTGGTCAGGGTCCATTCGATGCCATTGAAGAATTCTGGCTCGACGACCAGAAGATAGACCTGTTGCCCGACGGAACCCCTGTGCCACCAAGCAAGTACAGGGAAGGGACGGATAAGAAATCCCTCTTGCGACTGGAAGCACGTCTGGGCGCAAGTACGGAGGTGGCATATAGCGAGCTTGTTGCAAAGTTTCCGCAATGGACGTCAGCGCATCGAGGTGATGGCATAGCCTCCTTGCTCGCCTGCCAGTATGCAGTTGGTGACGAGTATTATCTAAGCCTCTTCCCGAACGGCGTGAACACGAACTATCGCGTCGTGGCTCGCACGTCTCTGGTCAAAAATCCGGTCACTGGCGCGGTCGCGTGGAACGATAACGCTGCAGCCGTAATCCGGGACTACATGACGCACAAGGACGGTATGCGCCTTCCTGAAAGCCTTGTATCAACTCCTCTGGCTCATGCCGGTTGGATCGCCGCATACAACCGCGCCGCCGAAGCAATCCCTATTGCTGCCGGTGGCGCCGAACCGCGATACCGTCTCTGGGGTTCATACAGCCTTGATGAGCGTCCGGCTGACGTATTAGGCCGAATGCTGGGTTGTTGCGATGGCAGGCTGGTCCCGACGCCAGACGGTGGCCTTACGCTTGATATTGGAGCGTGGTCCGAGCCGACAGTCATTCTGACGGCTGACGCCATCACTGGTTTCAGCGACGTGGGCCGTGGCCGTGACGTGATGACAACGGCAAACACGATCCGGGCCACATTCTTCGACCCCAACCAGGATTATCAGGCATCTGACGCCGACCCGTGGGCCGATGAAGATGACGTGTCCGAACGTGGCGAAGAAGCCAGAGATGTACAATTCAACATGGCTCCGTCACACAGCCAAGCCAGACGGCTGATGAAGCTCGAATGGTTCCGCGCAAATCCGAACTGGGTGGGGACGTTCAATACGAACCTGATGGGTCTCGCTGCATTCGGTGAGCGGCTTATCCGCATTCAATACCCGCTATTCGGCATCAACAGTGTTTTTGAAGTCCTTGATTTCAAATTCATTCTTGGTGAAGGCGGCATATTGCAAGGGGCGACTGTTCAGGTTCAGTCCATGCCTCAAACTGCCTATCAGTGGGATACCTCGCAGGAAGGCACAGCGCCTGTATCGGACGAGACTACTTCGGACGATGATTTGCCCATCCCAGACGCGCCAGACGTGACCATTATTTCAGGCCCTGCGGCAGAGCTGAGTTTCCCGCCCACTGGCAATCTATTGCTGAACTACATGGTCCGCTGGAAGAAAACGGCGGATACCGAATGGCGTGTAGCTGGGCCGCTCGAAAACGACGCGGAGAGCTTTGAAACGCCAACGCTTTCCGCATTGACCGAATACGAGTTCCAATTGGCCGTTCGCACCCAGAAGGGGCGCATTGGCACTTACTCAGCCAGCACGATCAAAACGACGCCCTGACCAATCCGACAACCTTAGAAATTCACACCCTGCCTTGGCGGGGCGTTTTGCTATGGAGCATTCGCATGACCGTTCGCACGATTGACGAGATTTTCCGTGATTTCGTTACCGATGGCGTTCCCGCATCCGGCCCGTTCAATCCTCACAAGCCGGATATCCGCGACACGTTGAAGGCGCTGACCGAAGGAAGTGAGAACTTTCCTGACAATCGCGTCATTCGATTGAACAATGCTGATGAGGGCACTGCCAACAATATTATAGTTACCGCTTCTGTTGTTATCCCTGCGGCGGCGTATCAGGTGCTCTATATCCTGAACGTTACTCAGGAGAACACCGGGCCAGTGACGGTATCAGGCGCGATCAATCGCGAACTGGTTACAAATATCAACCAGCCAGTGCCAGCGGGGTATCTTACGCCGGGTATGGCTGTTCTTTGCATCGATACTGGCTCAGAGCTTCGCATGTTGTCGTATGGCGACATGGAAACGTTGCTTAACGATGTTGAAGTGGCTCTCGCCGCTGCACAAGCTGCTCAGGCGGGAGCTGAAGTGGCTCGTGATGAAGCTGTGGCCGCTGCATCGGATGCCGTTTCGCAGGGCAATGTTCCGATCTATTCGACACGAAATGCAGTCGAAGGACTGGAAATTCCCAACGGTATGTCGGCTATTCGGACGAACGGCTTTGGCATGGTTGGCGACGGGGGGGCTGCTCTCTACAAGCGTGTATTCTCAGAACCCACCCACGCGGGCAAAGTCCAGTCTGCTGACGGTGCATGGTGGGAACTTGCAGAACTAGAAATAAACGCGAGGCAATTAGGCGCGAAAGGGGATGGTGTTAGTGATGATACTACGGCCCTACAAAATTTTCTAGATTGCACGGTTGCTTTAAAGGTGAACGGGAAAATCCCTTCTGGGAGATGGAATATCTCAGCTCCGGGATTGTTGTTAGATCATTCGTCGGTCGCCGGGGATTTTACACCGTCAATCTATGGTGAAGGCCCTCTGACACTATTCGTCTGTGCGGCTGGAAATTATACCGCTTTCGAAACTCGCGGGTACAATGCACCGGGTTCTGGTGCGAAGCTGCAAACGGTCGGAGGATTTACCCTTTACAAGCCAGCCGGTCTCGACGGCATCGGCTTCAAATCGACCGGGTTCTGTTTCGGTCGATATGAGCGCATCCGCACGATTGGCTTCAATATAGGGCAATCCTATGAGGGCGCATTCTCCTGCGAGATCGAGCAGCCTTACAGTTACAGCAACAATGTTGGTATGGATTTCATACCCGGAACCGGGGATACCAGCGATCCGGGCGGCGGTGTGTATTGCCCGAATGCTATCACCATCACCCAGCCCTACATATCGACAAATAACGTCCAAGGTCTTCATGTTCTTCGGCCTGCGAACTTCGCCGTTCGCGGCGGAAGCATCGAAAACAATGGTGTTCAAGGAACAAATTCCGCCGGTCTTTGGGCGGAAAACCCAGGCTATCAGGGCCGTCAGGGCATCATTCTGGACGGGGTTTATTTCGAGGACAACGCTGGAAAGGCCGATGTTCTTATCACCAGCTATGAAGGGCCTTCCGCCAATACGATCAAGGATTGCAATTTCGCCCGTATATCCAGTACAGCCTATACGACGAATAACATTCTGACTGACGTTACCGTCGATCTGCTTTTGCGGATGGAGGGTAATGGTTTTGGCAGCGCGGGGGATTACGTGCCGGACGAAAGTCGACCCTATGTTGCGTTCACGTCGCAGGCTCCGATCTATCGTGGTTTCGATACCAACCTGATCGTTCAGGATGTCGGCACACGCTATCTGAAGCGCCCGCAGTTCACGGCAACGGGAAACGCAGCCGATGTGACGATTAATACGGATCAGCAGATTCTTGCATTCCCCGCACTTTCCAGCTCCAGCCCGGATTATGTGTCGGCGTCAAATCGCTTCGTGGCACCATTCGACGGGCTGTACCAGTTCACGGCCACGCTTGGCCTCAATTCGGTAACGACCGGAGGTTCAATCGGCTTTGCGAAAAACGGCACGCTTTTAACCGAGGCAATCGTGCGCTTCACCGGCGTCCAACCCGTAAGCATTACGCGGGCTATTTCGCTTGCCGAAGGCGATTATGTCGATGTTCGGGCGCTGATGGATGCTGGATGGAGCTTCGATTATCGCGGGTTCATCTCGTCGTTTTCTGGCTACCTTGTCGGTTAAGGGGGCGGCTATGGACAACGAAGAATATCCGCCGCGCTACAGCAATGGCGAGCCAATCTGGTACCGTATCACTTAATGTGGTCCATTTTTGGTTAAGCTTTTGCTCATCTTCTGACTATGGAGATAAAAAAGGCAAAAGATAATTATATCAGATGCATCAACGAAGACAGAATGACAAGTTGCCGCCCACTGAGGCGGCTTTTCATTGCGAGTTTCCGCCTCCATCGTAGAAGAAATAAGCTGTTACGATAGCAGCAGCTAGCGCCATTAACGCCCACAATATCCATTCGATGTGATCGTAAATGAATGAGCCCATTGGTACCTCCTTAAGGGCTAACCCAAGAGGAGCGAGAATGTTCATTCAAATTTGGAAAGCCCCGGCAAGGTTTCGTTAACCGGGGCAGGCGCCTTGGGAAACCAAGCTGAAAGCAATGATAAGCGCCCGGTCTCACATTAAAGGCGCGATTGTTAACATTTTAATTCGTGCCCCCAAAAAAAACCTCGGTGCTGGGAAGGTCGCTACCGAGGTCGCGCTGTAAGGGAGGGTAACTTCAGCAGCGCTAATCGATCATCTCACAAAGTAAGGAAAACACAATGGCCAAGGGAACCTTTGCCAAAGCGATGCCGCATGTCTCAACGCCAGACCTGTACTACGTGTATCGCCCGCTGCTCGATCTGATCGGGTTCACCGAAGGGACCGACAAGGGCGACGGGTACAACGAAACCCTCGGCTATGGCGCTTATACCGGCGGCGATGTCGATCTGGTGAAAATGAGCCTGAAAGAGATTGACGATCTGCAAGGCAAGATGCTGTCGCACCCGAAGAACAAGCTGAATAGCTCGGCACTCGGTCGGTATCAGATCGTCCGTACCACGCTTCGGACAATCAAGCGTACCCTGCAACTGTCGAACAATCTTCTGTTCAATGAAGCATTGCAGGACCGATGCGCCTGTTACCTTCTCGGCGTTCGTGGGATCGACAAGTATCTGTCTGGCCGCCTGAAGGAAGACACGCTCATTAACAATCTGGCTCAGGAATGGGCAAGCCTGCCGACGACGAAAGACGTTGGCTACTACGGAGGCCAGCGGGCAGCGGTTAAGTCGGCACGTGTCCGGGAGGTTCTGGCAGAAGTCCGCAAGCGTCACGATCAGGCTCAGCCGAAAGAGATCGTTGCCGTTGAAGTAGATAAGCCCGTCGTTCCGCCAACCGTCGAAAAGGAAGTGAAGAAGAAGTTCAGCCTTGCTGGCTGGATTGGCTCGATCTTCTCCGGCGGCGGTATCGGTGCGCTCGGCCTTGCTGGCTTCGGCTGGCGTGAACTGATCGTTATGGGCGGTCTCGCGATTGTCGTATTGCTCGGCGGTCTGGCTCTCCGTGGCTGGATCGTGAAGGCGATCAAAGACATCAAAGCTGAACTGGAAGCGTCATGATCTGGGCGCTCATTCCCTCATGGCTGAAATACTCGCTCGCTGCCGTTCTGGCGGCGTTTTTAATGGCAGTAGGTGGTTACGCATACGGAACCATAAAAGAGCGCCAGCGAACCGCTGTGGCGGCGGCAGAAGCGACGGCAAAGGCAATCCAGAAAAGGGCGGACGTGGATGAGCAAATTATCGGTATGGATAGCTATAAGCTGTGCCTTGATCTTGGCGGGCTGCAGTCAGACTGCGAGCAATTGCGCGGGATGGAAACGGATCGGCCTTAAGCCGGGAACAGCATTGTTCCTAGCTCAGAACGATCTCCCAGCCGGTCGCGATATCGCAGGCCATAACGCATACGGAAAGTCTGCGGGGTGCTGGAAGTGACCACTCCCGTGCAAGACACACGCGACCGCGTTATCCGCCTTGAGGAACGACTGAAAGCGTTCGAAGAAAAGTTCGATGAGCAGTCGAACAAGATAGATGAGATGTATGAACTGCTCACGAAAGCGAAGGGTGCCAAGCTCGCCCTTATCCTGATCGCCGCACTGGCAGGCGCAATCACAACAAAAGTCATTCCCTTCATAAGCCAGTTCTGGCCTCGTTAACACTCGACAAGCGGCGGTGTAATGGCTCTCCCTTACGAAACCTTACAAGAGGCCGTGGATCTCGTACGAGAACATGGCACGATTATCGCGGCTTCCCGTGCATCGGGAATTAAGCGCACCACTCTTCAGGATCGGGTATTTAAGGCAAAGGCGGCAGGGCTTTTCTCCCCGGTCGAACCTATCCCCGGTTTCGATGTTTCCCGTTATTCAGCAACTGTTCGAAACGGACAGGTGGTCAGTGAAAGCATCCAGCAAAAGCCATCGGAGGCTATGGGCCGTTTTAATGTACCTGACGGACATTACATTAAAAATGTGTCTGCTCTTGTGGATGCTGAGGGGAACGTCAAGCAGCAATGGCTCAAAACGGGGATGGACCCGAATGCGCTTGATATTGTCGAGGCTGTTCGGGATGTGATTTCCGACTATGCTGGGGCGTCACACCTCATTCCAGAGCCAGACGTTTCGCACGATAACACGTTCACGGTGATACCGCTCCCGGACTGGCATATCGGGCTTATGGCGTGGGCCAGAGAGACGGGCGAGAATTACGATCTGAAGATTGCCCGTGAGACGATCATGCAGGCAATGGTCAGCGTCATCAATCAGTCGCCGCCTTCCTCACATGGCATAATCCTCGGCCTTGGCGATATGCTGCATTTCGATGGCTATGAGCCGGTGACAAGTCGATCCGGGAACTTCCTCGACGCTGACGGTCGATATCCGAAAGTGCTGCGAACCGCCCTCGACATGGTGCGGTCAACTGTCGATCTGGCCTTGCAGAAGTTCCGAACGGTCGAGGTCCGCATTCTCCCCGGCAACCACGACGATCAGTCTGCGGTCGCTCTCTCGCTGGCATTCAGCCTGTTCTATGAGAATAACGAGCGCGTCACCTTCGATGACAGCCCATCGCGTTTCTGGTGGAAGCGGATAGGCAAGGTTTTTCTCGGCGCCACGCACGGCGACAAGACCAAGATGCGCGATCTTCCTTTGGTCATGGCTGCAGATAATCCGCAGGATTGGGCGGACAGCACGTATCGCCGCGTGTACACGGGACATATCCATCATGAAAGCGCAATCGAGGAAGGTGGCGTGCTCGTCACCTCAATGCGCTCGCCTGTCGCCAAGGACGCGTATCACTCCTTCAGCAAGTACCGATCTGGACGTAGCGTATACTCGGACACCTATGACGTGTCCGGGCGCATGGCATCATCCGTTAAAGTGAATTTGTGAGATGACACCTAATGAGTTCGCCGAATACCTTCTTTCCAAAAACAACGGTAACGCGCTTCAGGCGCTCGTTGAAGCCTGCGAAAACATCGCTTGGCTTAACCGATACTGTGTCTCATCAGGATATATCCGCCGCAATCCGCGACCTCCAGCCGATCAGGCGAGGGGATGAGATATTCATCACGCTCAACGGTGAGGAAGTGAAGCTTTCACCAATGCAAGCGCAGCTTATCATGAGGGCGTGGGTGGAAGTGGTTGGCGGTGCCTTTGTGGCAGCAAAGGTGTGAAGGTCAGTTAAAATTCCTCAATGAAATCAATGTGCACTTATCCCACCACACCTTTCGTGCAAGTTATTGTTTTAATTATAAAAACAGTAAAAAATTGCAGTCCTGTCGGGATCGCCACCTTACTTTTCATTGTCGATTGCCACACCGCGCGCCAACGCCGCGAAACTCGCTTCGCGGCGTTGCTGTCTCTACCTGAATTGCCTGTTTACTGCCC
>Ga0180223_1001543_pt1 | contig 17335 bp, 29 predicted proteins | sample eDN5th30CKraftOP_FD_151337 | JGI IMG/M metagenome (GOLD analysis project Ga0180223, IMG submission 151337) | Enriched Organic Plus compost microbial communities from Emeryville, California, USA - eDNA 5th pass 30_C Kraft OP (version 2) (version 2) ...
TGGGCACGCCGGAAGTGGCGTTCGAGAAGAGCGGCGAAGTGACCTGGCGCGCCCAGGCCCAGGCTTTTGGCGAAACACAGATAACGCTCAACACCATCGACAACGCACTGCGTTTCCCCGGGCAGTACTTCGATGCGGAGACGGGGCTGTATCAGAACTACTTCAGGGATTACGACCCGCAGTTGGGACGGTATGTGCAGAGCGATCCGATTGGACTGGCCGGTGGAAAGAACGTCTACATAGTTTGGATGGCGAATCCTATGTTTTTTATAGATATATTAGGGTTGTCACCAATAAATCTTCCTAAGGGATTCACCGGGCGAGTTGACTCATTTAACTACAATGGAGGATCGTCATTTGAAATTCATGTATATGATCCCAAGGGAAGGGAGGTTGGTGTCATGGGGGCTGATGGAGAGTGGATTAATAAACATGGGCACAAAGGCCCCCCTCCCGGAGTTCCTCAAGAGGTTTGCAATGCCGCCAGAGGCCATGCTGTTGAACAAGCAAGAGCTCGTGGCACATTACCCCCTAAGGGTAGCGCTAATATTAAAGGGCCAAAATTTGGAGGGCGTGTATTAGCTAGAGGGATAGGACCTTTGATGATTCTTGATTTTGCTTTGCAATCTTACCTAGAGGTTAGAGATGCAGGAAATTGTCCTGACTGTATATGAGAGTGTTCTATGTTTGTTCTGTTGAGAGATCAGGGTGAATCGAGTGATTTTTGCTTAGGGCTTTCGAGGTACAGGAAGTATTTGCTATCTAATAAGCATAGGCTTCCGGCTTCCGCATATGAATTTGCAATGGCCGAGTGGCATTATAATTTCAATGATCATAGATGCCCACATGATTCATGGGTTAATGCTCTGAGTATAAGTGAGTCGTGCAGTGGGGTGCGCTCGGAGGTTAGAAGGACACAGATTTCGATTGAGTTGCTCGGGGCTTATCATGATGGAGTTGTGAAAATTAACTACCAGAATGTACTTGATTATACGCTTTCAAGTTATTCTAAATCTCATGGAGACTGGTTATATGATGAAGTAAGAGTCTCTGATAAAGGCTGCGTTGTGCATGAAATAGATCTAGAGTTTTCTCAGTGGAAAATCGAGTGCGAAGATATTAAGTTTGAGTGGGCTCCGTTTGCTGATGGAATTTGAATTCCTTTCGTGTGTGTATATGGTGAGTATTGGTTCTTTGATGAGCTTAAGTCATTGCATTCATCAGCCCTGGTTGAGAGGTAATTAAGAGGGTTTAGGTGCTGTAAGAGTGAGAGAGCATCTATAAGGAAGTTACCCTGTGAGGATGTTTTATGATTTACTCAAGAAATGGAAGGATTTTCGAGTACAGAAAGAGAATAGTTGCTCCCAGACGATTTTTTTTGACTTCGGTAGTTCTTTCCCCGTTCCTTGTCGCGGTTGTGGTGCAATTTTTTGGGGAAGCTGTGTTGCCAATATTGGTTTTTTTGTGGGCGGGGAATAACTTAGTGCTGCTGGCAAGGGTGCTTGCTTATAGCTCTTGTCCATGGTGTGGGGGAGCTTTTTACTGGAGAGGTGGGCGGGTTAACGGCGGATTTTCTATTTTCTATGTTAGGCGTTGTGTAAATTGTGGAGAGCCGAGGTAGGAACTCCTCAATGCTCCGAAAAATGATTTTAAGATGTATATAACTCATACAGTGATCCTGTTGGGAGTCTGAATGAACAGCCTCAGACGCCTGGAGCACATGCATGCCCATTTAACTCTCCAGCTTGTTACTTTGAAACCGAATGTGTCCAGTATAGTTGCATGGCGGGCGATTTTGATGTCAATGGATGCCAGGCGAACAATGCTGGATGGTATTTTACTTCCTTACCCCCATGGAATGAGTATTGTTTTTGGTCTAGGGAAGGTTGGAAGTATTGATTAGATTGCCGATGAGGTTGGTTGCATGAGAACTCCTGACTTTCTGCGTCTGGTGATTCGGGTGATTGCTGTTTTCTTATCTTTTCACGGGTTAGCTAAGGCTACTAGTTTGCTGAGTTATTTCTGGGGGCGAGCAGGAAAGCAGCCAATGTTGATTGATATTATGTATGTGCTTTGGGTTTTTCTGATTTTACTTTTGGCATTTCTGTGTTGGTTCTTTCCGAACAGGCTGTATTTTATTTTCACTGGAAGAAGGTCGGGTGATGGTCAGATTAAGGTTGGGTTTTTGAGGGGAGAGTTTGTGCTGTGGGGAGTTGGTCTGTATTTTTTTATAAGCTCTCTGCTAGATTTTATTTATTTTATTGGAGAGCTTTTAACTTACAGGTTTCTCTCAGGTTGGTGGAGCTCTGAACATGATGTCTACATAAATATTCTGGTAGGGTTTTTTGGGGTGTGCGCTGGGTGGGGGATGGTTTTTTATTCTAGAACAATCGTTGTCATCCTGACTATGCGTCGGTGAAGAGCAGAGTTGTAAATTTAGTTAAGCTAGGTGTCTATTGCTCTCTGTGGCGAAGTGAACTCATTTCCACTCTGTGCGCCAGATACCTAGGTACGCCAGCAGTGGCGTTCGAGAAAAGCAGTTGCGTATGAATTTTGAATGGCTAAATATTATAAAATATCTTTTCAATTAATCAGCGGTGAGTGGGTATATCTGTGTGATTTTCATGAGATTTTTATTGGTTAAATGTTTGGCTGCTATCTTTTGCAGTCAATGCTTTGGCGGCGAGTTGGAGGGGGAGTGGCGTGTGGATGTGGAGAGAGCTGGGTTAGGACAGGGTTCTGTATGTCGATATAATGTGTGAAATGGGCAGCGATGGAGGGGGAGAGTGAAAAGGATATGCTATCCATGTAACGGATTAATAAAGTCAGGGAAAATCATGGCTAGGAGCTCCCAGGATTTTTGTGTTGAGTTCTGCGTAGATAAGTCTCATATACATGCTGCCTTAAATGATTTAGAGTTTTTCTTGTTCGGGACCGGCAGAGATGTCGGCACCTTCAGGTTCACTTTGTCGAGTTGGCGAATGCTTCCATTCTTAACAGTGCATTTTTATTGTCTTGGCGTCGGCGGAAAGGCATCTATTTCAAATGATGTGGTTGCGTATGAGTTTTGATTTTCTCAATATTGTTAATGCCTTTGAAAGTAGGTGGTAGAGGGTAGGTAGGTTCGTGATAGGGGTGTTGTTTCCATGAGGCTCTTATTGATTAAATCATTGGTTGTTATCTTTTGTAGTCAATCCTTTGGCCGTGAGTTAGAGGGGGAGTGGCGTGTGGATGTGGAGAGAACAGCTTGGTTCAATAGCGTGGTCATGAAACACTCTGAGCTTGCTATACAGTTGCTAAGATGTATTGGGGAGGGTGAAAGTCTAAAAATTGACTCTGGGAAGATAGTCCATGTTGTAAAGGGAAGCGATTGTACGTACAAAGGAAAGAAAGAGACTATGAGGGTACGGTTCCTCTTACTTGTACCGCGTAATTTACTCTTCTGATAGGGTAACGGTCATACTGAAAAGTGATCCTCCGAAAGGCGATTCCGTTACGGTTATACGTTGGGTAAACTCAGATCTTTTCTGGCTTGATGAAATTTATGACGATGAGACACAAAAAGAACTGAGATATTTCTTTTACAGGAAGTAGCTAGAGTGACGTTCTAGCTGGATTTTGGTGGGGTAGAAAATTCTGCTGGATAATATTGATGCTGAACCGTGAGGGTCTTACTACGTCAGGGATTATGACCCGCAATTGAGGTGGTATGTGCAGAGTAATCCACTTGGAATAGATGATGGGCCAAATACCTACCTTTACGTAGCAAACTCTCCTCTTCTCTTCACGGACTCCCTAGGATTTTTCAAACAATGTATTCCATGGCGCTCAGAGGATGATTGGATACCTACTGGTCGACAATGGACCAATAACGATGAGATTGGTATAGCGGTGCCGAATTTCTTCACTATGACATTGAAATGCAAGTGGGTACGGGAGTGGTATTCTAAATTTGAGCGCAAGGTCGTTATAAAAAGTTATTGCATGGAATGTGCTGAATGCACTGGTGGGTGTGATTTTTATGTTGAGGAAAGAAACGAGGCGGAAAGAAAAACAGATAAGATTAGAGAAGAAAAAGAGGAGAATATTGGGTTGATCTCTGTGAGGTATGGAAACCCTTATCTTTGTACGTGTCGCTCTCCGTGGCGAAAGAAAATTATTTCTACTCCATGCGAGAGGTGATATGAGGCTGGCTTTCCTAATAGTGCCCTTTCTGGCAGCCTGCGGAATACAGAGCGAGGTTGTGAATTTTAAAATTGAATATCTGGATAATAAAACCCCAGAGTCATTTATTGGTAGAATTAATGAGACTCCTTATAGAAGTGAACATTACGCACTGATTATGGAATTGCCAAAAGCTCTTAGGGTTGGGGTTGGTTGCGAGAGGCTAAATACCTTGAGTTTGGATCCGGATATTTTGGTAAGAAGCCGCTTTGATTATAAAGGGATGGCTCAGGAGTTATATGCTTATACATATGTTGGGTATAAGGAAAGCTATAGTTTGGATGGAGAGGGTGATGAGGGGGTTTCCTTGTACTGCCACGAACAGAAGCTTGTATTGATAAGATTTTTTGGGGGGGAGGGAGAGAAATACTATGGTGATAAAAGCTATATTTATAAAGGAATATGGTTCTACTGAATATTATCGTATGAGTACGGCCCTGAGTGCCTATTATAAAGCTCGTTCGCTAATCTTTCTCGCGGATAATCGGATCAGCAAAGTCTTGTCGCCGAACCACAAGCCTCTACTTCTTAATACTGCGAAGAAGACTTGGCCGGCTTGTACGACCTAGCCGGCAACCTAGAACAGAATGCGCTTACGACCCCGCCGCGTCTTGGTGGAGGACGCTGCTGTTTACCCGGGCACAACGCCGCGACACCCAGGCCTGGAGCGTGAGCTACTTCGGCACCAGCCACCTGGGCACGCCGGAAGTGGCGTTCGAGAAGAGCGGCGAAGTGACCTGGCGCGCCCAGGCCCAGGCTTTTGGCGAAACACAGATAACGCTCAACGCCATCGACAACGCGCTGCGTTTCCCGGGGCAGTATTTCGATAGGGATTATGACCCGCGACTGGGGCGGTATGTGCAGAGTGATCCGATTGGACTGAACGGAGGGCTTAATAGGTACGCTTATGTAATTGGAAATCCTATTTTTCGCTCAGATCCTTACGGATTAAAGACAATTCAATGTACGAAGCCGTTAAATGCCTTGGAGGAAAAAATTGGTCCTGATGGCGCCAAAATAGCGCACGACTGGGTACCGTACCTTTACCATCAATACTCATGTGTTGTAGGCAAAGATGGGAAGGTAACGTGTGGGGGACAAGATGCAGCAGGCCGACCTTTATACGGACCAGGAAAACCAAGTCAGGATTCTTTGGAGGCTGGGAGAAAGGTGTAAAGAGATTGAGCCGGATAATGATTGTTTTGAACAGTGTTTAATTGGCGAGTGGGATAAGCCAAGACCGCAATATGGGATTCCTGTAGGTACTGACTGCCAGGAGTACGATGACAAGGTTGTCAGTGGTTGCCGAAAACAGTGTGACATCAAGGAGAAGAGATGGTGGCAGTGATTTTCAAGGTCGTTAAGGTGACTTGGCTTGCAGTGGCTTTTGCGATTTTGATTATCGAACTATTTGTTTTTGATGATAGAGCAGGGTGGGGTTCGGGTATATTAACCGCTCGGTACATGTTGGCGTTATCCTTTCCGAGCGGCCTTGTGGTGCCATGGACGCACGTTCTTTTAGATGAGGTATTTTCTATATATTTCGAGCTCTCTCGGGAATATCTTTTTCTTGTGTGGCTTTGTTTTTTTATCACCGGATACTGGCAATGGTTTAAATTGACTCCATATTTTGCCGGGCGAATCCGGGGGTTTATTAAGTCTAAAGATAGAGGCGGGGCTAGGAGAGTGGAAAGAATGGAGGAATGAGACGATTGTTTTATCTATACAGTGGGCATGTTGGAAAAAGGAAATCTTTACCAACAACTCCAAGGTTTTCTATGTCGAGCGTCACGGGCGGAAGTATCTAGCTCACATTGCATATATAAGTAATTTGGATTTTTTATTTGGTAGTGAGAAGGATGTCGGTAGTGTTAGGTTTTTCTGGATATTCTGGGGAGCCCTTCCATAAAGAGCACGCTGCAAAGCGATGGCAGCTGCGAGCGCCTGGTCGAGGTCGAGACGAACGGCCAGCCACTGGCCCGCTACCGCTACAACCCCCTGGGTCAGCGTATCAGCAAGACGCTGCTGCCAAGCGAAAAGACCACCTAGTGAAGAAGGCCTGGTCGGCGTGTACGACGCCCAGGGCAATTGGAGGTCGACCTCCAATTAACCCTTGGAGTCCTCAACAGAGAACTAGCCCTGGAAAAGGCCCGGGTGAGAATGGAGTAAGGCATCTACGAGATAAAGCGCAGTGTGAAAGGCATGAGTCTTATCCCCCGGATCGGCTTGATAGATATCCGCCTAATGCCAACAATGACCCTGTTGGGAATCTGAATGAGCAACCTCAAACGCCTGGAGCATATGCATGCCCATTTAACTCTCCCAGTTGCTACTTTGAGACTGAATGTTCTATGTATCAGTGTATGGCTGGCAACTATTATATAGATTCTTGTGGGTCGCAGAAATCTAATTGATATTTTACTAAGTCGCCCCGTGGGATGAGTATTGCATCTGCTATGGCGAAAAATGGAAGTGTTAAATTATAGATAATATTTCTGTGAGGTTTTTGTGAGTGGTGTGGTCTTTATATGCGTTGTAGTTAGGGGGTTGGCTGCTCTTCTAGCTTTCTATTGCTTGGGGCAAGCAACCAACCTAGTTAGGTATCTCTCTGAGGGAAGCCCTGTGGATGAGATTTATTTATTGTGGATTCTTTTGGCTTGTTTGTTTTCCATTATGCTTTGGCGGTTTTCGGGGGAGTTTTCTTCTGTTTTGTGGAGGAAGGAGTTGGTCGATAGAAACGCTTCCTCTGAATCCTTGTCAGGATTTGAATTTGTAGTTCTTGGTCTGGGTTTATATTTTTGGGCGTGTTCAGTGTTCGGTTTAGTAAGGTTCGCGGGAGATTTTCTGGTTATGGGGTTGATGTATAACATGTGGGGGCGCAATTTTTTCCTAAACATGTTGGTTGGTATGTGTGGGATTTTTATAGGTGGGGGGATGGTGGTTTTCTGTAGGCGAATTGTGCGTGTGCTCCGGTGCTAATTCGCTATGAAGGGGTTATTAAAAATATTGTATATATTTGTTGTGGCATCAATAATAAGTTTGTGAGGGTTGTTGTGTTTGGGTTTGATGAATCAAATATGTTGTCTGCTCTGTCTGTTGTAGACAGGATCGGCAGGCCGCCCTCTCGTGAGGTATTTCCACTGAAGTATTAACGCTTTCATGGGGAAGGCTGTTTGTATCAAAGTATTTCATTTGAGGGTTCAGTGATCTTTAGGGGGCGGAGTTGGTAGCCTTGGCATCTTCTTGTGCCTTGGGTGTAGGACAGGCTGCTCGGTGGGAAATTGTTGCGAGGTAACTATGAGTGAAGTGAATTGTGTGCGTATTGTAATGAGAGTATTGGCCATTTTTATAGGTTTCTATGGTTTGGAACAGGCCATTAGCTTGGCTCAGTACTTACGCAGTGAACAAAATTTACTGCTGGCAAAATTGTATGTGCTCTGGGTTTTCCTGATTTTCTTGTCTTCTGTCGCATTTTGGGTTTTTCCGAAAACGATATTTTCCTTTTTTGGGGGGGGTAAACAGATCATTTTGGTTGCGGCGCCGGCAATTGAGGTGATGGTAGTTGGGGTGGGTTTGTATTTCTTGGTTGAATCAGTTTTGGACTCCATATATTTCGTAGGGGATGTGTTGGTGTTCGGAGTTTCCACGGGAGAATGGGGAGTTAAGCGTGAGGAATATCTTAATTTGATTGTGAGTGTTTGTGGGGTTCTTATTGGAGGAGGGATGGCGTTTTGTTGGAGGAGGGTCGTGCGTGTGCTTCAGCGCTAACTTCATAGAATGGTCAGGTTCTACGAGAGGGGCGCTTAATATCAATTTTTCCTTTATGTGGGTTGGTAATTTTTATGCCGCTAACCAGTCGTTCGAGACGGTCGGTGATGCCGGCGTGACCAGGCTCAACAGTGGATTGTTGACGGGGTTGGGCCATAGCCACCAGACCACCGAAGATGGCACCTACTACTACCGGGTGGTGGCAGCGAATTCGCTCGGCTCGGAAAGTGCGCCGTCGGTGCTGCGCATGGCGGAGGCCGATCGCACCTTGCCCAGGGTCGAGGCGGTCGAATACGAAAGCCGCGAGGCGGTAGCCGCCGATGGCCGCCATGGACCCGGGAGGATCGATGTCCGGCTGCGCATGAGTGAGCAGCTACGTAATGCTCCCTTCTTCAGCCTGGATGTGCCACAGGGCGGTTCGATCCCCGTGCGCCTAAGCCAAGCGGCCAACGACTCGCTGGACTACCAGGGGAGCTTCGACCTGAGCGATGCCGTACCGTCCGGATTGCTCCATGCCCGGGTTTCGGCTTACGACCCGGTTGGCAACGAAGGTACGGAAATCGTCGAGGGCAAGACCCTGCGAGTCGACACCCAGGGGCCGGATGTCCAGTCATTGTCATTGCTGCCCGGACATCCCGCGGAAAACTTCGTAGCCGAAGCCGCGAACGCCTGGTCGAGGTCGAGAAGAACGGCCAGCCGCTGGCCCGCTACCGCTACAACCCCTGGGCCAGCGCATCAGCAAGACGCTGCTGCCAAGCCCACCTACTACTTCTACAACGAAGAAGGCCTGGTCGGCGTGTACGACGCCCAGGGCAACCTGGAACAGGAATACGCCTACGACCCCAGCGCGCCCTGGATGAGCCAACTGCTGTTCACCCGGGTGCAACGCCGCGATACCCAGGCCTGGAGCGTGAGCTACTTCGGCACCAGCCACCTGGGTACGCCGGAAGTGGCGTTCGAGAGGAGCGGCGAAGTGACCTGGCGCGCCCAGGCCCAGGCTTTTGGTGAAACACAGATAACGCTCAACACCATCGACAACGCACTGCGTTTCCCCGGGCAGTATTTCGATGCGGAGACGGGGCTGTATCAGAACTACTTCAGGGATTATGACCCGCGACTGGGGCGGTATGTGCAGAGTGATCCTATTGGGATAAATGGAGGGATTAATTATTATGCGTACGCTGAGTTAAATTCTGGGAGGTGGATTGATAATATTGGGTTGGTTTCAGCCTCTATAAGTGTAGGAGGGAATGCACCTGTTGTGAAGGGAGTAATAGGTATTGGAGGTGAGGGAGGCGTTATAGAGATTGAGTGTTGTAAATCTGGAAGGCTTCATAAGCAAAGGTGGGCATACTATGAAGGTGGGGTAAGTCTAGGAGTCTCTGCAAAACTAGGACCGAATGTGGCTGTGACATATAGCTCTAGCGATGTAGGAGATTGTAAGAAGCCAGAACTATATTTTTATTCGATACAGTTTCATGTGATTACGGTTTCGAGTAGTGGTGTAAGTATTGGGGCGTCAATTGGTTTGTCAGCAAGACTTAACTCCTTTGGAGATTACCTGCTTGTTGATGAGTTCGAGACTGAGACTTGCTGCTAAGGTTTTATATGAATTTGATTTTAATTTTTCTAACAGTTTTATTTGCTATTTTATTTAACCCGGCAAGGAAGAGTGTTTTTGTTTTTTGGGGATACTGTTTTTGGGTTTTTATTCTTCTTGGATGGCTTGTTATCTTCCCCGATAGGCTTTCTTGGGAGGTGATTATAAAGTACCTATTGCTGAGTAGTTGGATATTTACCTTTCTGTATAGACTTAGATGGAGTGATTTCAAGTTTTCAGATTTTTTTCTTGCAAGAACATACTTAAGTGTAGGGCCGCTCAAGGGCGGGAGAACCCAGAAATTAATTCTATATTCTTCGTTTTTATTGTTTTTAATGATGTGTTTGTTTGCCTCATTTATTAGGCTTTTTAGGGGAAATATTTAATTGGAACGTATATTGGAAATTATTGACCTGACGGACCTAGGCTCAGGCTTTTGGTAAAGCATAGATAACGCTCAACACCATCGACAACGCACTGCGTTTCCCCGGGCAGTACTTCGATGCGGAGACGGGGCTGTATCAGAACTACTTCAGGGATTATGACCCGCGATTGGGCGGTATGTGCAGAGTGATCCAATAGGGCTTTATGGTGGTCTGAATATCTACGAGTATGTTAGTCCAAACCCACTGGAGTATATCGATCCGTTAGGGCTTGTTCAGTGGAGTGGAACAGCTTTTTCTATGGGGGTGTTATAGGTAGTGGGGCTGTATTCGATATTTATACTCTGCTCTCAGAGTGTATAAATGGTAAGTATGCCTATGTCAGGGGCCATGCGTCCGGGGCTGCCGTAGGGTTTGGGTTGGCATTCACAGGAGGGGGCGGTTCAATTACTTTTTAGGATGGCTTGTCCGATATCAATCCTAATGTATTCGATGGCGAATATAAAAAGGTCTCTTATGGTGCGGCGCTAGGTGGTGGCGTTGGAGGGGGTATTGTACAGTTGGGTTCTGCCTATTCATCTTTTTCGGGCCTTGCTCTATCTCTTATTGGCGGAATAGACCTCAGCATCGTAGGTACTGCAGGTAGAGCCTGGGTGGTTGACCAGAAATTATTGATTGCGCTTGTGGAAAGCAAAAATGACGTGTGCTGGCATGGTGATGCTTTTTGTCGGGATAACTCTTTACTGCGCTAGGGTAAAAATATTTTTTGTATATCCAGGCATCAAGCCTCCGCCTGCAAAGGTGTACGAGATCGTCCTAATAGCAGTAGGGTGGGGGCTTTTTATCTTCTCCATAATTTCAGGGTTCTAAATTTCAAGTATTAACTTGTTCCGAGTGGACCATGATACTGCTGTTCACCCAAGCGCAACGCCGCGATACCCAGGCCTGGAGCGTGAGCTACTTCGGCACCAGCCACCTGGGTACGCCGGAAGTGGCGTTCGAGATGAGCGGCGAAGTGACCTGGCGCGCCCGGGCCCGGGCCCAGGCCTTTGGCGAAAGACAAATAACGCTCAACACCATCGACAACGCACTGCGTTTCCCCGGGCAGTACTTCGATACGGAGACGGGGCTGTATCAGAACTACTTCAGGGATTATGACCCGCGACTGGGGCGGTATGTGCAGAGTGATCCGATTGGAGTGGGGGGAGGTATGAATTATTACTTATATGTTAGCGCGCGAGCATTGATATTGAGCGACCGCTATGGTCTGCAAGAGTGTTGCGGCAATGAGGAGGCTCTTGTCGCGTGCTATGAGGATTCTTCCGGGGCATTTAGGGAGTGCATTGAGTTACATAGAGGAACTGGCGATATCTTAATAGAATTTTTCTGCTTGGTATCCGACCGCTTTCTTAAAAGGCTTGATTCTACTGGCCAAGTGGGGATTTATTGTGGCATGGAGAAAGGCAATGTTTTGACAGCGGGAGCTAAATTTTGCGAGGTGGGATACATTGCATCGATAAGACGTTGTGATAATGCTTTTTTGTGTGATTCTGAAATTTCCAGAGAGCCTGTTCCGGGCTTCAGGTGATACGATGAAATTTGTTTTTTATTTAATTAATTGTTTGGTTTCGGCATTGCTGGCAGGAGTCACTTATCAGGGAGCAAGTTCGATTTATCTTTGGGGTCTCATGGGTGGATGGGTTGGATATGATATTGTGGTTTCGTCTATCTTTTCCATTGCTATAGTTTCTTTTCAGTTTGCATTATTGTTTTTTTGGGTGCTTAACTGGCGGGAGCGAAAGATGGCTCTTGGCTTTTCTCTGCTTCTTGTTATCTTAACGCTTTTCTTGATGCTTGCGTATTTGTGGGGGATATATTTTATCAATTTGATTTTTTTATTTTCATCTTTTGTTTTCCAAATGGTGTTTTATATATTTCTGAGCCGTCGCCTGAATTGGTCGGACTAGGGTATTTGTCCTGCCTTGTGATTTTTCAGGCTATGGGTTTGCGGTCTTTCTTAGCTTTATTTGTAACGAAATGCTATGCCGATATCTTTTGCAGAGCACAAACAAAGATCAATTTACTAGAAAGTTTCTGTGTTTCCCGGGACAGTACTTCGATGCAGAGACATGGCTGTATCAGAACTACTTCAGGAATTATGACTCACGACTGGGGCGGTATGTGCAGAGTGGTTCAATTGGAATGCATAGTGGAATCAATAATTATGGATATGTAGGGTTGAATCTTATTGAGGGACTTGATGTTTTTGGATTGATTTCAGAAAGCGAGGGGGCACCAAAGTTGAATGTTGTAAGTCTGGAAGGATTTATAAAGAAATATGGAAATATTATGAGGCGGGGCTAAGTCTTGACGTTTCCGAAAGTTGGGTCCGAATGTGGTAATTGCATATAGCCCTGATGGCATCGGCGAATGCAAAAAGCCAGAGCCACCCGTTTACTCAATACAGATTCATAGGCTCACGGTCTCAAGTAATGGAGTAAGTGTTGGGGCCTCACTTGGTCTATCTGCTCGAATTAATGCTTTTGGTGATTACGTGCTCATTGATTAGTTTAAACTCAACGCTGCTGATAGGTATATTTATGGGGTTTGTTCTAATTGCTCTGACTGTTTTAGGGGTTTTTCTTTTTAATCCTATAAAGTCTGGCTTGATTTTTTTCTTAGGGTTCTGCTTATGGTTTCTTGCTCTGTTGGGGTGGTTGATATTTTCTGGGAACGATATTCTCTTTGGTCTTTTGTTGAAATTTCTATTTTTGGGTAGTGGGGGGATTATGGTTTTCTATAGGCTGAGATGGTCTGACTTTAAGTTTTCAGACTTGCTTTCTATTAAATCATGTTTTGGTGGGGTTCCTTTGAAGGGGGGACGTGTACAAAGAAATATTATGGATGCTCTGTTTTATTTTTTCATTTTTATGTGTCTGGTGGTTGCAATTGTTAGGTTTCTCTATCCTGAAGCTAAAGGCTTGTGAGTAGTGCTGTTTTGGGAGGAGAATGTTTGGGGTAATAACCCCTATCTTTGCGTGGCAAATACTGCTCTTTTCTTTATGGGGTCTCTAGGGACTTTTCAAACAAAGTATTCCATGGCGTTCCGAGGGTGATTGGATACCTACTGGTCGACAATGGACCAATAACGATGAGATTGGTACGGCGGCGCCGAATTTCTTCACTATGACATTGAAATGTAAGTGGGCACGGGAGTGGTATGTTAAATTTGAGTGCAAGGTCGTTACAAAGAGATATTGTATTGTATGGAGTGCACTGAGTGTACTGGTGGATGTGATTTTTATGTGGAGGAAGAAAGCGAGATAGAAAGGAAAACAGATAAAGCTCGAGAGGGAAGGGAGGAAAGTTACGGATGTATCTCTGTAAGCTATGGGCATCCGACTCTTTGTACATGTTGCGCTCCTTGGGGTGGGCGAGTCGAGCATATTAGGTGTGAGCGATAATATGAAGATAATCTTTTCTTTGTTTTTACTTTTGGGGGCATGTGGGTTACAGGAAGATCCTATCCAGTTTAGAGTTGAGTACTTGGGTGGAAAGAGCTTGCAGAGTTTTATAGATAATGTGAAAGAGTTTCCATATAAGAGTTCTAGGTATGAAGAGATTATGAATTTTTCGGCGTCTGAGTATTTGGGGGTAAGCTACGAAAAAATTAGTCTCATGGGTATTGAGCCAGATATTGCTGTGAAAAGCGAAGTGAAGAGTAAAGGGGTAGGTCAGATATCCTATGCGTATACGTATATTGGCTATAAAAGGAATCGAGATATTTATGATATGAGTGATGAGGGTATGTCATTGTACTTTCATGAGGGTAAACTTGTGTTGATTAGGATTTTTAAGGGGGGAGTAAGTGATGAGTATTATGGGGATAGGAATCATATTTATAAAGGGGCTTGGGCGTATTATTAGTTCGTCGAAAATATGTGTCTGCGTCGAACGGTGTATAAAACTCTAATGGTTCTAGTTTGTCCCTTGATGTTTGCAAGCTTGTTTGTCTTAATGTCCAGGAGAAAGTTGTGTGTTTTCGGGTTTGGTAGGGCTGTTTTCTTTATTGGTTTTTCTGTGATTTTTCATGGCTTGATTTTCTCAAATTATTTGTACCCTTTGCTTTTGGTTCCGAGGGGGCTTGGCTATAATTTTAGAATTTCTTTCTATGCATCTCTTGTCGGGATGATTCTTGTATGTCTGGGAATTTTTATCTCTATCTTCTGGAGTGGAACGGATAGATCTAATGCTTAGAGGCCTCCTAGGAGAGGGACGCTTCTATTCTGAAGAATAAACAACCAAGAGGCTTTGCAGTGAAGTTGACTTGGCAGGCCAGAAGTGGCGTTCGAGAAGCGCGGCGAAGTGACTTGGCGGACTCAGGATTTTATCAGTACTATAGACAGCTCACTGCGTTTCCGAGGCCGTGCTTCGATATAGAGAGGGCCGCGTCAAGGCTAATTTAGGAATTACAAGTCGAGTGGGAGCAGTATGTGCAGAGTAACCCTGCAAAGTTAGTTGGCTGGGACTTGGGCGCCAAACTGTGATAGGGGCTTTTAAATCTCCTTTCCTGTCTACGGAGCGAAGTGTCATCCAGCAACGGCGGATAACGCTTTGCGTTATGCGCCCTACGGTCGGGGGCGTTGCTCCGCGGCGGCGTACAGACGCTCGGCGTCGGCCACCAGGTATTCCAGCGCGCTGAAGGTGCCGTCCAGCACTTCCTCGGTGGGGGCGCCCAGGTCTGGTGCGCCGGCCAGCAGGTGCAGCAGATTGACCAGGGCCGCCTGTCGGGATTGCGCGGCGTCGTCTAGCCCCGGTGGGGCGGTGCTTTTCAGGGAATGGGTAGCACTTGGGCCGCAAGGTTCAAGGGGTTGTTTCCTAATCGAATGGGTTTCCGATTCCTGACGCCAATCAGGGAGGGCGGACCGCACAGGTTGGCGTGCCGGGATTAGGACCGGCGCATCCGAAGATGCCCCGCACGACCCGCCCATAACGCGGATGCAGCCATGTCAGGCGCCAAGCATCAGGGTGCTGCTCTGGAGCCGTCAATCGGCGGCGGGGAGAAGGAGGGGCGGAATCGTGTCGGCAGGAGGCGTGCTTATCAGACGAGGAGACGCTTTACTGCTTTTGCCGATCTTTCGGAGCCCGAACCTTCTGCCCAACCGATACTTCCGGCGTCTGCCGTTCCGCAGCAACGCTGGCAGCCGGCGGCGCCTGGAGCAACCGCCTGGCCAGCGGCAGGGCCTGTTCGCCGAGCAGCATGCCCAGCAGGCCGAGCAGGGCTATGGCCGGTGGCGCCGGCGAGCGCACGCCGCTCAGGGAATAGATGACGCCCACCAGCAGGCCGACGCCCAGGGAAAGGAAATAGGCTTTCATGCCGCGTCTCCCCAGGGCCCCGTGGGGGCTGGCCGCCACGGGGCCGCGGTGCTCAGCCCTGGTGGCCGCCGAGCATGGCCTTGGCGTACTGGATGCCGATGCCGAAGGCGCCGCCGAACTCGACCGAGATGCCGGTGGTGAGGTCGTAGGTTTCCACGCGGGCCCAGTCGCGCTGCAGTTCCAGCAGGTAGGTGAGGGCGGTGATCGGCCGGGCGCCGGCCTGGAGCATGCGCTGCACCGCGCGCTCGTGGGCCTCGGCGGTGCAGTCGCCGCAGGCGTCGGTCACCACGTAGACCTCGAAGCCCTGTTCCAGCGCCGAGAGCACCGGGCCGTTGCAGCACACCGAGGTCCACAGGCCGCACATCACCAGGCGCGCCTTGTCGGTGGCGTTGATGGCGGCGATGAACTGCTCGTCTTCCCAGGCGTTGGAGGTGGTGCGGTCGATGACCTCGGCGTCGGGGAAGGCCTCGCTGACTTCGGGGAACAGCGGGCCGGCGAAGCTTTCCCGGGAGATGGTCGAGATGACCGTGGGCACGCCGAAGCCCTTGGCGGCGTTGGCGAGGATCGCGGTGTTGGCGCGCAGGCTGGCGATGTCGATGGACTTGGTATTGAAGGCCATCTGCGACTGGTGGTCGATCAGCACCAGGGCGTGGTCCTGGGGGCTGAGCAGGGAACGGGCGGGCTTGGCGGACGCTTTGACGCTCATGGGGAAGTCCTCCTCTGGTGGGCTGCCGGCAGCCGTGGCTGCCGGTCTCCGCCGAGTCTAGGGACCTGGCACGGCGCCCGGGTGTGCGTTTGCGCGGAGTCGAATCCGCAGGATCGCGGATCAGCGGCCGGGCAGGGCGAGGGAGGCGGGGCGCAGTTCGCGGCCTTCGATGAAGTCGCGCTGGCGGACGATGGCCTCGGCGCAGTGCGTGAGGAAGGCGTACACCCGGCCGGACTTGCGGATGTCCGGATGGGTGAGCACCCAGAGTTCGTCGTGGACCTCCGGCTGCACCGGGCTGATGCGCACCAGGCCGGGCACCAGGTCGCCGTGCATGCAGGGCAGGAAGCCGATGCCCATGCCGGCGGCGATGGCCGCGGCGACGCCGGCCACCGAGTCGCTGCGGTAGCCGATCCGTTGCGGCGCGACGCGTTGCTCGACGAAGCCGTACGCGCGCAGGCCGGCCAGGCCGCGACCGTAGGACACCCATTGGCGCTGCCAGAGGTCGTCGAGGATGGGGGCGTGGCCGACGTAGTCGACGCGGCGCCCGTAGATGGCCCAGGCCACGGTCGCCACCTTGCGCCCGAACAGGTTTTCCGGCGGAACCAGGGTGGCGCGGAAGGCGATGTCCGAGTCGCCGCGTGCGAGGTTCAGCGGCTGGTTGCTCACCAGCACCTCGATGCGGATTTCCGGGTTGGCCGCCTGGAAGCCGGCGATGATCGGGGTGAGGAAGTCCAGCAGCAGGGCATCGCTGGTGGTGATGCGCAGGTCGCCCTTGTGGCCCTGGGCTTGGCTCGATACCCGCCGCGCCACGCTGAGGATGTCCTGCTCCAGGCGCCCGCCCAGTTCGACCAGCTCGGCGCCGGCGGCGGTGGGGGCATAGCCGCTGCGGCGCCGGTCGAAGAGGGCCACGCCGAGGGTGCCCTCCAGGGCCGCCAGGCGCCGGGAGACGGTCGAGTGGTTCAACCCCAGCGCGGCGGCCGCGGCCACCAGGCTGCCGCCTTCGCCGATCGCCTTGACGATGCGCAGGTCGTCCCAGGAAAGCTTGTGCAGGGGATCGGTCATGGGGTTCCTCGGAGGGTGCTCGCTACGGACCTGGAAGGTAGCAGCAAAAGCCCCGGGGATCGCCTACCGGCCCCGCCGGCCGCGTGGCTTCAGGGGCTCATCAGCCCGCGGATGCGCCGGGTGAGGTCGTCCAGCTGGCGCAGGGTGCCGACGTCGTGGGCGCGTTCGTCGTCCGCCTGCGACAGGCCCAGGGCGACGTTGGCCAGGGCGTGGACC
>Ga0180223_1001547_pt1 | contig 17266 bp, 16 predicted proteins | sample eDN5th30CKraftOP_FD_151337 | JGI IMG/M metagenome (GOLD analysis project Ga0180223, IMG submission 151337) | Enriched Organic Plus compost microbial communities from Emeryville, California, USA - eDNA 5th pass 30_C Kraft OP (version 2) (version 2) ...
CTGATCACTATCGCACACACCACCGGGTTGCCGTCGGGCCGGCCGGGAAGGCTGCTGCTTTGGCGAGGGCGCACGGTCGACGCCACCTTGACATATCAGTGGCAGCAGCCACGGAGCGCCCCGCAGCAGTCGTGCGCTTCCGGGCCAGGCGCGTTACTGGCTGATCACGCCGCACGCCACCCGCGCTCCGCCGCCGCCCAGCGGCAGCGGATGGTCGGAATGGTTGTCGCCCCCTTTGTGCACCATCAAGGCATGGCCGGCCACCTGGTCCAGCCTGGTCAGGCGAGGCGCCAACACGGGATTGGCGGCATTGCCTTTTTCGTCGACATACAGGGCGGGCAAGTCGCCCAGGTGGCCGTCTCCCCATGGCGTGCCGTGCTTGCCTGTCTTTTCGGGGTCCAGATGCCCGCCCGCGGCGCCGGCAGGCGTCACCTTGCCGTCCACCGTCCCGGGGCCGCAGCTGGCCTTCTCATGTACGTGAAAGCCGTGTATGCCGGGCGCCAGGCCTGTCAGCTGCGGCGTGAAGACCAGGCCATACTTGGTTTCCGAAACGACCACCTTGCCGACTTCCTGCCCCGTCCCTTTTTCGTTGACTTCGTGCAGGGTCACCGTGATGTCGGCATGCGCCGCGGCGGCCAGGCACAGGCCGGCGGCAGCCAGGGCCGCCTTGCGCTTCTGGCGCAGCGGCAGGGAAAAACGGAAAAGAGATGAAAGGCCTCGCGGGCGGCTGCACTGATTTGCCATGATGTCTCTCCTTTTAAGGTTCGCGATGAACACGCGCAACGGACCAAGAACAGGGTCTGCCCGTGGCGCGGGCAAGAGCCGTGCCGAAAAATTGGGCCCCGCCTGCCGGCCGGCTTTTCGCAGCGCGGCGCCGCAGGGACAGCATGGCGATTATTGACAAAAAGTATAATTTCCTGTAAGATTCATAACTTGTGCTCATAAATACTGAATGTAGGGGGGCCGTGGACACCGGCCCCCCTGAAAATCGGACCCGCATGCCTGCCTTGCGGCAAGCGCCATATGGACACTCGTATCCGTGTGCCCGAATGCGTGTTCGACACCGTCCGCCGCGGGCTGGCCTGGCCTGGCCCCGCGCGCGTTTTGCCCCGCCGCCGACAAGTCAAGCGGCTTGCGACGGGGCCAACCCCGCCGCTTTGCGACGCAGACCCTCCCATGCCCCGGCGTGCGGCGCTTTCTGCACTATGTTTACACCATGGGCCTTTATGCAAGGCCGCCCGCAGCATGGATTGCCGCGCCACGAGCGCGGCCCGGCCAAGTTCATTGCCGTCACCACGGCGTCAGGCGCGGGACACTTACAGGAGTTGAATTTATGGCAAAAGAAGAACTGTTGGAAATGAGCGGTTCCGTCACCGAAGTACTGCCCGACTCGCGCTTCCGGGTGCTGCTGGACAACGGCCATCCCATCGTGGCCTACACCGGCGGCAAGATGCGCAAGCACCACATCCGTATCCTGGCCGGCGACAAGGTCACCCTTGAAATGTCGCCCTACGATCTGTCCAAGGGGCGCATCACCTTCCGCCACCTTCCCAATCGCCAGCCCTACACGCCGGCCCGCAAGCGCAGCTGAGCGTCCTTTCCGGGTTTGCCGGCTTTAGTCCGACGGCGTGGCGAAGCGCTCCAGCGTTCCGCCATGGTCGGCGATGTCGTTCCAGCCGGCAAGCTCGAAATCAACCACCGCCAGCGCCCCCGGCGGGAAATCATGGCCCAGCCTGCTGAAGGCATTGCGCACGGCGTGCCCCACCAGCCTGAGCGCCAGCGTCTGCATGCCCGGGTTGTGCCCCACCACCATCAGGCTGTGGTGCTCGGGAGCCGTGGCCCGTATCACATTCAGGATGTCTGCCGCCTGGCATTCGTAGACGCGGCTTTCGAAAATCGCCGGCACCAGCCCCGGCAACTGCTTCTGCACCTGTTCCCAGGTGCCGCGCGTGCGTGTCGCGGTGGAAACCACGGCCAGCTGAGGCAGCAGCCCTTCTTGCGCCATATAGCCGCCCATGGCCAGCGCGTCCTGCATGCCGCGCTGTGTCAGGGGCCGCAGGTGATCGGGCGTGTTCGCTGGCCGGTCCGCTTCGGCATGGCGAAGCAGGAAAAGGCGGCGCATCACGGACATGGTTTTCATTCCTTGGAAGATCGGGTCAGTCGCGGCGCGGGCGACGCGCAAGCCCGTTACAGTAACGCAGACCCGCCACCGCCACAAGCCAGCACTTGATAGCGGGCTCCGCTTGCCGGCACAGCCCCGGACCGGGCCAGCGCCACCCCGCCCGCGCGCCATTCAATGGGCTCGAAAGCCGCCTCCAGGCCGTCCGGCCACGACGCTTTGCGGGCCAGCGTGATGTGCGGCCTGAAGGTCTCTTCGCGGTTGAAAGCCACCTGCCGCTGTTCCAGGGCGTCCGCCAGGACGTCCTGCAGGACGGACAGCGTCGGCGGCGGCGAGGACATGCCCGCCCACACGATGCCCTTGCGCTCGAACATGCCGTAGCGGTCCAGCGTCAGCGTCATGGGCGGGCAATCCAATAGCCGAGGCAGGCTGCCCAGCATGCCCACCAGGCTGGACGGCTGCGGGCCCAGGAAAGCCAGGGTAAGGTGCAAGTCCGCCACATGCGTCTTGCGGCCCGACAATGGCGCCTGCAGGGCCGCCAGCCGCCTTGCGGTGGCCGCGTCGGGCCACAGGGCGTAGAAAAGGCGCACAGTCTCCATGGTGCCCCCTCAGTGGCAGTCGGGCACGGTCTGGTCCAGATAGACCTCGAAGGCGATGTCGCGCGCCATCCGGGCCAGCAGTTTTTCCTGCCGGTGTTCTGACTGCCAGTTGCGGACCATGCGCTGGAGCAGGCCGGCCAAGGCCTGGTTTTCCTTGGGCACCAGGAACACCTGCCGCGCCGCGGGGCCCGGCGCCAGGCTGGCGGAAAACTTCTTCCATTCCGGGTACGCCAGCAAGGCCCGCAGCATCACGTCGTCGTGCACGGCGGCATCGCAGCCGCCCGTGCGCAATGCCAGCAGGGCGTCCGCCGGGGCGCGAAAGACTTTCTCGATGGCGCCATAGCGCTGTGCGATCTTGCCTTCGTACAAGCCGTCGCGCGCCAGGCATACCGTGCGGCCCCTCAGTTGCTCCCATGTCTTGATGTCGGTGTCGGTTCGCATGATGGCCATGGGACGTCGCAGCAGGCCGGTGGGAACCTCGATGACGCCGTCCGGCGCTGCGCGCCCTTCTGCTCCGGACTGGTCCGCCTGGGGCAGGTCCATCACGGCGAAATCCACGGCCTGCGCGCCGGGCGCCTCGTCCGCGGCCAGAGGCGCCGTCTGCGCCGTCAGGCCCAGTTGCCTGGCGACGTCTTCGATGAGAAAGGTTTCCGTGCTTTCGGGCGTGCGCACCTTGGCGCCGCCCACGAAGGGCGCAGGCACATAGCGCACCCCCGCCGTCAGCTTGCCCGGGTGCGCGGGCCGAGGCAGCTCGGCCGCGGCCATGCTGGCGGCCGCGCACGCCATGGCCGCCGCGGCCGCCAGCAGGCGAACAGGCAGGAGCGATAAGGCGGCACACACGGAGCGCATGACGGTCTCTACACGTACTGGTAGCGCAACAGCCGGCGCTTGAGGTTTTCAAGTATGACCTGGTCGATCAGCGTGGCCAGGATGGCGATGGCCAGAATATTGGACATGACCCCCACCATGTCGGCCGTCTCGCCGGCATAGGCCAGCGAACGGCCCAGGCCCTGGCCGAAGCCGATCAGCATCTCGGCCGAGATGAGGGCGCGCCAGGCGTTGCCGAAAGCCAGCTGCGCGCCGGTGATGAGTTCGGGCATCACCGCCGGCAAGTACACGCGCTTGAGCATGTCCCAGCGCGACGCGCCCATGACCCGCGCCGCCGAGACATGCACCTGCAGCACGCTTTCGGTGGCGTTCATGACGGACAGGGCGGCGGGAAAGAAAGCCGCCAGCGCAATGACCACGATAATGGGCAGATTGCCGAAGCCCATCAGGATCAGGAACAGCGGCACCCAGGCGATGGAGGGAATCGACTGCAGGATGATGATGGCCGATTTCAGCACTTCGCGAAAGAAAAACAGCACGCCGCCCAGCAGGCCCAGCCCCACGCCGAAGACCAGCGCCGCGCCATAGCCCAGCCCCAGCCGCGTCATGCTGCTGGACAGCAACTGCCGGAATTGCGCAGTCTGCACGTCGGACCACAGGCGCGCCGCCACGGTGGGCACGCCGGGCATCAGGAAGTCGGGCAGCGTCCAGGCGGATATCTGCCAGAACAGCAGGATGGCGGCGACCGCCACAACCATGGCGGCCGCCTTGCGGTAGCCGGAGAGTCGGGTTTGTGTACTCATTTACAGCTTGTGGTGCTGCTGCCAGCTCAGGTCCACGATGCTGGTCACGTCAAAGGGCGAGCCGTCGCGCGTCTTCAGCGCGCCCTGCCCCTGCATGATGTCGGCGATTTCCTGCATGCGCGCCAGTTCCTTTTCGGTCAGCTTGGCGCTGAAGGTCTGGCTCTTGATGGCATCGCTGATGACGGCCTCGCGCGGCACCTCGCCATGCTCCAGCGTCTTCAGCGTGGGCTCGGCGATGAAATAGCCGGCGATCAGCTTGGCCGCCTCGTCGGGCTTGTCCTGCAGCAGTTCGATGGCTTCGCGCTGGGCGTCCAGCGATTTCCAGACCGCTTCCTTGTTCTTCTTGAGCGTCTCGCCCGAAGTGATGACGACCATGCACGGAAAAGGCCAGACTTCGCCGATCTCGTAGATCTGCTTGACCGGCGCCACCAGCTTGGCGATGCTGGCCTGGGGCTCGAACAGGAAGGCGGCATCCACACGCTTGCCCACCAGCGACTGCACCGCCACCTGCGGGCTGACGCCCAGGATGTTCAGGTCGTCGGGCGCCAGGCCGGCGTTCTTGAGCACCACGCCGCGCAGCACGGTGTCGGCCGTGCTGCCCTCTTTCTGGGAAGCCAGGGTGCGGCCCTTCAGGTCGGCCACCTTGTTGATGCCCGTGTCGTTGCGCACTACCATGGCGTGGAAGCCGTGCTGGGCGCCGCCGACGACTTTCAGGTCGGCGCCCCTGGACGACCACGAGGCGGCATTGGTGAAGCCCAGCACGCCGGTGTCCAACTGGCCGCCGACGATGGCCTTGATGAGGTCGGTGCCCGACTTGAACTCCACCAGTTCGACGTCCAGGCCGTGCTTTTTATAGAAACCGCCCTCGTAGGCGGCGATGGCCTGGGCGTCGTCCATGACGCGCAGATAGCCTACCTTGAACTTCTCGGCCGCCGCCGCATGGGTGGAAAGCGCCAGCGCCGCCAAAGCGGGCACCAGCATACGCAAGATCTTCATACTTCTGCTCCTTCAAGCAATTTGGATACTTCCCCCTGTTCCGCATGTATGCCCAGCAGGCCAAGGATCTGGCGGCGCATGGAAGAGAACTCGGACAGGTCGTGGGTTTTTTCGTAATGGGCCAGGGCGAATTCCTGCAGCACCGTGGCCGGACGCTTGCTGAACACCAGAATGCGGTCGGCCAGGAACAGGGCCTCGTCCACGTCATGGGTAACCAGCAGCACCGTGGGTCCCGTTTCGCGAATGAGCTGGCGCAGCGAATCCTGCAGCGTCATGCGGGTCAGCGCGTCCAGGGCGCCGAAGGGCTCGTCCAGCAGCAATACCTTGGGGCTGGTGATGAAGGCGCGGGCCAGCGCGGCGCGTTGGCGCATGCCGCCCGAAACCTGATGCGGATAATAATCCTCGAAACCTTTCAGGTTGACCTTTTCCAGCCATTCCAGGGCCTGGCGGCGCGCCTGCTTCTTGTCCACGCCCTGGAATTCCAGGGCCAGGCCGACGTTCTGGGCCAGCGTCATCCAGGGATACAGCGCGTTTTCCTGGAACATCAGCGTGCGTTCGGGGTCGGGGCCGGCAACCGGCCTGCCGTCGGCCAGCATGGTGCCGGCGCTGGGCTTTTCCAGGCCCGCCGCGATGTGCAGCAGCGTGGACTTGCCGCAGCCCGAGGGCCCGACCAGCGCCACAAGCTCGCCCGACTGGATTTCACGGCTGAAATCCTGGATGACCTGAAGGTCGGAAAAACGTTTCTCGACTTGCTTGAATGAAAGCTTCATATATCAGTGACGGTAATCGACGCCAACGCCTTTGCCATGCCCGATGGCTGCTGCGGAACGGTGCCCGCCGCTTATGCAAATAAAGCATTTAATAAGGCATCAACGCCATTAATTGCGCATATGAAACTTTACTTTTCGAGAGGGCGGCGACCAACGAATTTTCAGGTCTTTGTATATATCCATAGGAAATATAGAAGCCAGAAATCCCGCCGCTACAAGTTATGAACGCACCGGGACGCATGGCTGGCGCCGCTTGCGCGCGAAGACACCGCCACGCAGCGCCGACCCGTACTGTCCCAGCCGGCGCTCACGTCAGCCGGCTTTTTTGTGGCGGCTAAGCAGCACATGCGCGAAACCGCCTATCACAACGCCCCAGAAGGCCGAGCCCAGGCCGAACAGGCTCATGTTGGAGGCGGTGGCAAGAAAAGTGATGATGGCCGCCTCGCGGTGCGGCTCATCCGCCACCGCGCCCACCACGTTGGCCGCGATGGCGCCCACCAGCGCCAGCCCCGCCAGCACGGCGATGAACTCCTTGGGCAGCGCGGTGAACAGCATGACGATGGTGCCCGAGAACACCCCGCCCAACAGGAAGAACACGCCATTGGCGACGCCCGCCACATAGCGTTTGTCGGACGCCTCGTGCGCGTCCCGGCCGGTGCACAAGGCGGCGGTGATTGAGGAAAGGACGATGGTGATGCCGCCAAAACAGGCCACGGCCAGCGAGGCCAGGCTGGTCGAGGCCAGTATGGGTCTGGCCGGCGTTTCGTAGCCCGATACTCTCAGGATGGCCATGCCCGGCAGGAACTGGCCGGTCAGGCTCACCAGCACCAGCGGCAGCGCCAGGCTGAGCGTGCTGCTCCATGTCCATTCGGGCGCAATGAAGGTGGGCGCGGCCAGCCTGAACTGCAGGTCGCCCAGATGCGTCAGGCCCAGCCCCGCCGCCAGCGCGATGCCGAACGCCATCACCAGCACGATGCAGTAGCGCGGCACCAGGCGGCGCAGCACGATGTAGGCGGCGATCATGCCCAAGGACAGCACGGGCATGGTGGCGGCCGAGCGGAAGGCGTTGGCGCCGAACTGGAACAGAATGCCGGCCATCATGCCGGCGGCGATGCCGCGCGGTATGCTGCGCATGATGCGGTCGAAATAACCCGACACGCCGATGGCGAAGATGACCACGGCGGCCGTGATGTAGGCGGCCACCGCCTGGTTGACGCTGACGGCCGGAAACAGCGTGACCAGCAGCGCCGTGCCGGGCGCCGACCAGGCGGTGATGATGGGTTCTTTGAATTTCCAGCTGAGCAATACGCCCGAAATGCCCGCCCCGAAAGATATGCCCCATATCCATGAGGACAGCACGTCCGGCGGCACGCCCGCCAGGTCGGCCGCCTGGACGAAAATCACGGCGGGTCCCGCATAGGCGATCAATACGGACAGAAAGCCCGCCGTTATGGCTGATACAGACCAGTCTTTGCGCAGCACCGCTACCCCCCTTGTTTGGCCGTCTGCCCGCCTTGGCGCCCTGCGGGCGCCGGACTTTTTCATTCTCGGCGGCAATGCCATTTTAAGGGTGCTGCGGATTTTTGCTATGGTGTAGGCATCCCGGCCGTCTGCCGTTCCGTTCCGCCTTCTTCCACATACTCGCCATGCCGACCGAACCTCCAGCCACACCCGCCTACTTGGGCGAAGACGCCGTCACCGGCTTTCATTCCCATGTGTATTTCGACGCCGATACCGTGCGGCAGGCGCGCCTTCTGTGCGAAGAAGCCGCGAGACGCTTCGGCGTCACCATGGGACGTGTGCATGAAAGGCCGGTGGGGCCGCACCCGGACTGGAGCTGTCAGCTGTCCTACGCCCCGCAGGCCTTTGGCCCCCTGATGTCCTGGCTGTCGCTGAACCGCGGCGGCCTGGTGGTGTTCACCCACCCCGTCACCGGCCGCGACCTGACCGACCACCGGGACCGCGCCATCTGGATGGGGGCCGTGCGGCCGCTGGACCTGTCCCGGCTGTCTGACTGAGACAGCCGCGCCTGTGTCCGGCTCATCCGCGAGGGGGGCCATGGCCCGGTCCGCACCGCGGGGACCGTCTTCGCTCATCCGATGACCATGGTACCGGAGACCCGCATATTCATTAAGCCGGCGCGACATGTCAAAAACTTATGCGCAGGCTTATTCACACAATATGTGGAAAAGTCGCCGCCGAATGCTAGGATAGCGGCTATGACCCCATGCCGGGCGTTCCGGCCCCGCCCCGACAGGGCCGCCGCGCCGCTTGGCCCGTTCAGCCTTGCCGAGGAACCGACCATGAGCCTGCGCCATCGCCGTGCCTTTCTTCTGGGCCTGTCCACTCTGGGCCTGACGGCCGCCTTGCCGGCGCTCGCGGCGCCCCGGATCAGGCCGGACCGCCAAAGCGCGCTGATCGTCGTCGACGTGCAGAACTGCTTCATCCCCGGCGGCACCCTGCCCGTGCGGGGCGGCGACGAAGTCGTTCCCCTCATCAACAGGCTGGGCGCCATTTTCCAGAACATCGTCATCACGCAAGACTGGCATCCTCCCGGCCATGCCTCGTTCGCCAGCGCCCACCCCGGCAAGAAGCCGTTCGAAACGGTGGAACTCGGCTACGGCGCGCAAGTGCTGTGGCCGGACCACTGCGTGCAGGGCACAGAAGATGCGGCGCTGCATAAAGACCTGAACTTGCCCGCTGCCCAGCTCATCATCCGCAAGGGCTACCACCCCGGCATCGACAGCTATTCCGCCTTCGACGAAGCCGACCACGAAACGCCCACCGGCCTTGCGGCCTACCTGAAGGCCCGCGGCATCCGAAGCGTGTATATCGCGGGGCTGGCCACCGATTTCTGCGTCGCCTGGACCGCCATGGACGCCCGCAAGCGCGGCTTCGACGCCTACGTCATAGAAGACGCCACCCGCGCCATCGACCTGAATGGTTCACTGACGGCCGCCTGGAAGCAGATGCAGGCCGCCGGCGTCAAACGGATCCAGAGCGCCGACCTGCTGGCCTGATCGCCTGTGCCCCGCCTCGTCTCCAAGAGGGGCGCTTTTTGCCGGAACATCCGGGCCTTGGAAAAAAGTCCCCCACGCCGCGCCTTCGGCTTGCTGCCCCCGAAGGGGGCGTTTCTGCCTTGGGGCGGCCCGGCGGCAAAAAAACGCGCCCCGAAGGGCGCGTGGCAAGCTCAACGACATGACGGAGCGGCTCAGGCCACGGCCTTGTCCTTGGCGGGGGCTGCGCTTTCCTCGTCCGGGGCCGAGCTGCGGATCAGGTAGTCGAAGGCGCTGAGGGCGGCCTTGGCGCCCTCGCCCGCGGCGATGATGATCTGCTTGTACGGCGTCGTGGTGGCGTCGCCGGCGGCGAACACACCCGGCACCGAGGTCTGGCCTTTGGCGTCGACTTCAATTTCGCCGTGGCGCGACAAGGCCACCGTGCCCTTGAGCCATTCAGTGTTGGGCACCAGCCCGATCTGCACGAACACTCCGTCCAGGTCGACCCTGTGCGGCTCGCCGCTGCTGCGGTCGGTGTAGCTCAGGCCCACGACCTTGCTGCCGTCACCATGGATTTCAGTGGTCTGCGCCGAGACGATGACCTTGACGTTGGACAGGCTGCGCAGCTTGCGCTGCAGGACTTCGTCGGCCCGCAGGGCGTCGCCGAACTCGATCAGCGTGACGTGGCGCACCACGCCCGCCAGGTCGATGGCGGCCTCCACACCGGAGTTGCCGCCGCCGATGACCGCCACGTCCTTGCCCTTGAACAGCGGACCGTCGCAGTGCGGGCAGTAGGCCACGCCGCGGTTGCGGTATTCTTTTTCGCCCGGCACGTTGATTTCGCGCCAGCGCGCGCCGGTGGACAGGATGACCGTCTTGCCCTTGACGACGCCGCCGTTGGCCAGCTTGACCTCGATGGACTTGCCCGGCACCAGCGCCTCGGCGCGCTGCAGGTTCATGATGTCCACCTCATAGGCCTTGACGTGCTCTTCAAGCGCGGCCGCGAACTTGGGCCCTTCGGTTTCCTTGACGGAAATGAAGTTCTCGATGCCCATGGTGTCCAGCACCTGGCCGCCGAAGCGCTCGGCCAGCACGCCGGTGCGTATGCCCTTGCGCGCCGCATAGACGGCCGCCGCCGCGCCCGCCGGGCCGCCGCCCACGATGAGCACGTCGAACTCGTCCTTGGCATTGAGTTCCTGCGCCTTGCGGGCGCCGGCATTGCTGTCCAGCTTGGACAGGATTTCTTCGACGCCGGCGCGGCCCTGGCCGAACAATTCGCCATTCAGGTATACCGTGGGCACGGACATGATCTGGCGCTCGTCCACCTCGTTCTGGTAGAGCGCGCCGTCGATGGCCACGTGCTTGATGCGCGGGTTGACGATGGACAGGATGTTCAGCGCCTGCACGACGTCGGGGCAGTTCTGGCACGACAGCGAGAAATACGTCTCGAAGCGATAGTCGCCGTCCAGGCTGCGGATCTGCTCGATGGTGGCGTCGTCCAGCTTGATGGGGTGCCCCCCCACCTGCAGAAGCGCCAGCACCAGCGAGGTGAATTCATGGCCCATGGGGATGCCGGCAAAGCGCAGGCTTATGTCGGTGCCCGGGCGGTTGATGCTGAAGGAAGGCTTGCGCGCGTCGTCGCCGTCCTCGGACAGCGTGATGCGGTCCGACAGCGATTCGATCTCGCGCAGCAACTCGCGCAACTCATGAGATTTGGCCCCCTCGTCCAAAGAGGCAACGATCTCGATGGGCTGTGTGAGCTTTTCCAGGTAGGACTTCAGTTGGGCTTTGAGGTTGGCGTCTAACATGTTTTGTCTTCTCTCATGAAGGTTGCGGTGCAAGCCCCGGGCCGCCCGGGCTTTTAGCCCGGACGCCGCGGCTTCATTTATGGGCCGGCTTGTGGCCGGCATGCCGGCGCAAGCGGCTTAGATCTTGCCGACCAGGTCCAGCGAGGGCTTGAGCGTTTCGGCGCCTTCTTCCCATTTGGCGGGGCACACTTCGCCGGGGTGGGCGGCGATGTACTGCGCGGCCCTGACCTTGCGCAGCAGCTCGGACGCCTTGCGGCCGATGCCGTTGTCGTGGATTTCCAGGGCCTTGATCTGGCCTTCGGGATTGATGACGAAGGTACCGCGCAGGGCGATGCCCTCTTCCTCGATCAGCACGTCGAAATTGCGCGCCAGGACATGGGTGGGATCGGCGAGCATGGGATAGTTGACCTTGCCGATGGCGTCGGACGTGTCATGCCAAGCCTTGTGCGAGAAGTGCGTATCGGTGGACACGCTGTAGACTTCCACGCCCAGCTTCTGGAATTCGGCATAGTTTTCAGCCAGGTCTTCCAGTTCGGTGGGGCACACGAAGGTGAAATCGGCGGGATAGAAGACCAGGACCGACCATTTGCCTTTCAGGGATTCCTCGGTCACGTCGACGAATTTGCCGTTGTGGTAGGCCGTGGCTTTGAAAGGTTTGATTTGGGTGTTAATCAAGGACATGTTTGTCTTCCTTTGTGGTTGAAAATCGGGAACGTGTTGCCAGTATAGGTGGCTCCAGTCCATGTGTAAAATTGATTGATTTTATAGGTTTGGTTGATTTTGGCTATTGCCCGCACATGGCTTCAGGTGCTGCCGGCAAGCGCCATTCCTCATGATACCCCAGCGACTTAAATCTGCAATACGCGCGCGCCATACTGTGCGCCGCGGCCCGCCCGCATTCCGGGGCGGCATTTTGCAGGCATCGCATGAACCACATCTTCACCCTGAAAAGAGGCTTCATTCTCTTCCTACTCGTCCTGGTTTTTTTCTCGGCCGTGGCCATGGGCGCCCTGCAGCATCTGCTGCGCAGCGCCGAACACTTGCGACGGGTGCAGGCCGATCGCGCCCGCGCCACCGAACTGGCCACCCGCTACAAAGACTACGCCCAGGCCCTCACACGCAATGCCATGGCCTTCGTCGCCAGCGAGCAGCCCGAGTTCGAGCAGGCCTACCGCCATTACACCGACCTGCTGCACGGCAAAGCCCTGGACAGCGAGGGCCGCGCCGAGCCCCTGATAGACCAACTGCGCGGGGCCGGATTCACCGAAACCGAGCGGGCCACGCTGGAATCGGCCTATGCCGGCACGCTGGCGCTGGCCGAGCAGGAAAACCAGGCCATCAATACCGCAAAAGGCCTGTTCGACGACGGCCAGGGAGGCCTGAAGATCGGCCTGCCCCAGCCCCTGCTGGCCAAAGTGCTGTTGTTCGGCCAGCAATACATTGGCGCGGCCGCCAGGCTGGCGCGGGACATCGACGATTTCGACATCATGCAGTCGAACCGCCACGCGGCGCAGCTGGAGGCCGCCGCGGCATCCAGCCGCCAGGCCGCCCTGATGGCCGCGGGCGCGCTGGCCGCCCTGCTGGCCTGCAGCGCGGCGGCCCTGTTCATGCTGTACCGCCTGATCAAAAAACCCCTGGACCAGGGTGTGCAGCTGGCGCAGCGCCTGGCGCGCGGCGATCTCGCCGCCAGTGCCGCGGTATCCCGGCGCGATGAGCTGGGCGAACTGCTGACGGCCCTGAACGGCATAGGCAAAGGGCTCCAGGAGGTCGTCGAAGAGGTTCACGCACGCAGCGGCCATATCGCGGCCATGTCTCGGGAACTGGCGGGCGGCAACGCGGACCTGTCCTATCGCACCGCCGAACAGGCCGCCAGCCTGCAGCAGACGGCGGCGGCGATGGAACAGCTGAGCGCCGCGGTGCGCCAGAACGCCGACCATGCCGGCGACGCCGCCCGCCTGGCGGCCGGCACGTCGTCCAGCGCCGCGCGCGGGACCGTGCAGGTGCGCCAGGCCATCGACGACATGGAGAGGCTGCGCCGCGGCTCCAGCGCCATGTCCGACATCGTCGGCGTGATCGAGGGCATCGCCTTCCAGACCAATATCCTGGCGCTGAATGCGTCCGTCGAGGCGGCCCACGCGGGCGCCCAGGGCCGCGGCTTTGCGGTGGTCGCCACCGAAGTGCGCGCGCTGGCGCAGCGCAGCGCCGCAGCCGCCGGCGAGGTCGATACGCTGATACGCCAGTCCCTGGCGCTGATGGACCAGGGCGGCCTGCGCGTAGGCGAGGCCGGCAAGGCCATGGACGAAATCGCTGCGTCGGCATCGCGCGCCAGCCAGCTGATGGACGAGATCAGCGCCGCCTCGCAGGAACAGTCCGACGGCATACGGCAGGTCACCACCGCCGTGGCGCAGATGGACCTCATCACCCAGCGCAATGCGGAGCTGGTGCGCCTGGCGGCCCAGGCCACGCTGGAGCAGCAGCGCCAGGCCGACAGCCTGGAGGCCGCGGTGGGCCGCTTCAGCATGCCGGCCGCCGGATCCGTGGCGCCGCCGGCCCCGGCGCCCGCCCCGGGCGCACACGCGCCGGCCAGGCCGCAGGCGCCGGCCGCCAACCCGCCCAGGGCGCTCGCCGCCGCCTAGCTTCATGGCGGCCCTGCAGGCCCGCCCCCCTCCCGCACAGGAACGGCGCGCTGCGCAAGCGCGCCAGGCCGCCTGTGGCGCCAGTCCGGCCAACCTACGCTAAAATGTCGTGTTGAGCCAAACACGCATATTCAGGAACACCATGGAAGCCGAACGCCAGAACCAGATTGCCGCCCGCATAGACGACTACGCCGAGCGCGAGGCTGCCTTACGGGGGTATCTTTGACTTCGATGCGAAGTCGGAACGCCTGCAGGTCGTCAACGCCGAACTCGAAAGCAGCGACGTCTGGAACGACCCCAAGCATGCCCAGGAACTGGGACGCGAGAAAAAAAGCCTCGAAACCGTCGTCGAGACGCTGACGCGCATCGGCCAGGGGCTGGCCGAAGCCAAAGAGCTCTTCGAGCTAGCCGCCGCCGACGACGATGACGACACCCTCGTGGCCATCGAACACGACTGCGACACCCTGGGCGCCCAGCTCGAAGAGCTGGAATTCCGCCGCATGTTCAACAACCCCGCCGACCCGCTCAACTGCTTCCTGGACATCCAGTCAGGCGCTGGCGGCACCGAGGCGCAGGACTGGGCGTCCATGCTGCTGCGCCAGTACCTCAAGTACTGCGAGCGCAAGGACTTCAAGGCCGAAATACTGGAAGAATCCCCCGGCGACGTGGCCGGCATAAAGTCGGCCACCATCAAGGTCGAGGGCGACTACGCCTTCGGCTTCCTGCGCACCGAGACCGGCGTGCACCGCCTGGTGCGCAAAAGCCCCTTCGATTCGTCCAACGGCCGCCATACCTCTTTCGCGAGCGTCTTCGTCTACCCCGAGGTGGACGATTCCATCGAAATCGAGGTTAATCCCGCCGACCTGCGCGTGGACACCTACCGCGCCAGCGGCGCGGGCGGCCAGCACATCAACAAGACGGACTCCGCCGTGCGCATCACCCACATGCCCAGCGGCATCGTCGTGCAGTGCCAGAACGACCGTTCCCAGCATCGCAACCGCGCCGAAGCCATACAGATGCTCAAGTCGCGCCTGTACGAGCTCGAAATGCGCCAGCGCATGGCCGAACAGCAAAAAATGGAAGACGCCAAGACCGACGTGGGCTGGGGCCACCAGATCCGCTCTTACGTGCTGGACCAGAGCCGCATCAAGGACCTGCGCACCAACGTCGAAATCTCCAACACCCAGAAAGTGCTGGACGGAGACCTGGACCCCTTTATCCAGGCCAGCCTGAAGCAAGGGGTATGACCGCAACCACGCATGCGCGCCGCCTGCCCAGCGGCGCGCCATCATCCACGCCAAATCACCGCCATCATGACTGAACCCACTTCCGCCGCCACGTCCGCCGCCGACGAAAACCATCTCATTGCCGAGCGGCGCGGCAAACTGGCGCGGCTGCGCGAGGAAGGCGTGGCCTACCCCAACGACTTCACGCCCGACAGCAAGGCCGCCGCCCTGCACCAGGCTTACGACGACAAGGACAAGGACGCGCTGGCCGAACTGGCCGCGCCGGCCAAGGTGGCCGGGCGCATGATGCTCAAGCGCGTCATGGGCAAGGCCAGCTTCGCCACCCTGCAGGACGGCACGGGCCGCATCCAGATATACCTGGACAAGAGCGCGCTGGGCGAAGACGCCTATGCGCGTTTCAAGACCTGGGACATAGGCGACATCGTGGCGGTGGAAGGCACGGTGTTCAAGACCAACAAGGGCGAACTTTCCGTACAGGCCTCCAGCGTGCGCCTGCTGGCGAAATCGCTGCGCCCCCTGCCCGACAAGTTCCATGGCGTATCCGACCAGGAACTGCGCTACCGCCAGCGTTATGTCGACCTCATCATGACCGAAGAAACGCGCCGCACCTTCGTGGCGCGCAGCAAGGCCATCGGCGGCATCCGACGGTTCATGCTCGACGAGGGTTTCCTGGAAGTCGAAACCCCCATGCTGCATCCCATTCCGGGCGGCGCCGCGGCCAAGCCCTTCGTCACCCATCACAATGCGCTGGACATGCAGATGTTCCTGCGCATCGCGCCCGAGCTCTACCTGAAGCGCCTGATCGTGGGCGGCTTCGAACGCGTCTTCGAGCTCAACCGCAATTTCCGCAATGAGGGCGTCAGCCCCCGGCACAATCCCGAATTCACGATGATGGAATTCTATGCCGCCTATACCGACTACCAATGGCTGATGGCATTCACCGAGTCCCTGATCCGCCAGGCAGCCGTGGCGGCCACCGGCAGCGCCCTGCTTACCTATCAAGGCAAGGAGCTGGACCTGGGCCAGCCCTTCGACCGCCTGACCATCGTGCAGGCCATCCTGAAGTATGAGCCGGGCTACACCGAAAGCCAGCTGCGGGACGAATCCTTTCTGCGCGCCGAACTCAAGAAACACGGCGCCGACGTACAAGGGCCCACGCTGGCGCGGGCCGGCCTGGGCGCCCTGCAGCTGGCCCTGTTCGAGGAAACCGCCGAAGCCAAACTGTGGAATCCCACCTTTATCGTGGACTACCCGGTGGAAGTGTCGCCCCTGGCGCGCGCCTCCGACACCCAGCCAGGCATCACCGAACGCTTCGAACTCTTCATGACGGGCCGCGAGATCGCCAACGGCTTTTCCGAACTGAACGACCCCGAGGACCAGGCGGCGCGTTTCCAGGCCCAGGTGCAAGCCAAGGACGCCGGCGACGAAGAAGCCATGTATTACGACGCCGACTACATCCGCGCGCTGGAATACGCCATGCCGCCTACCGGCGGCTGCGGCATCGGCATCGACCGCCTGGTCATGCTGCTGACCGACAGCCCCAGCATCCGCGACGTCATTCTCTTTCCGCATCTGCGCCCGGAGGACTGACCGGCGTTCATGGTTTGCAGCCAATAAGCCGGGGCATGGAACCGCCCCCGGGGACGGCGCCATGCCCCGGCAAATCCGTGCGGCGCAACACAAGACGGCCCGCTGGCCGGAGCCGGCGGGCCGTCTTGTCTTGGCTGTGGACCGCGACAAAGCCGTGGATGCCGGCAATGCCTGGCTGAATGCGCGGCGGCACCGGCCAGTGCGCCGCGCAGCACCTTGGAACCGTAAGCGCCTTAGAACCGCGAACGCAGGAACACCGAGCCGGTGTGGTCCGTGTTGCTGTCACCGAACTGGCCGCTGTAGCCCAGCCCCAGCGCCGTCTGCCGGCCTACCGCCACTTCGGCCCCCAGGTCCACCACCGCCGCGTTCCTGGCGATCGGCGCGCCCGATACCTCGAACGCGCTGCCCCCGCCCTGCACGAACGACACCTGGCGCGAGGACGTGATGTCCCCCGACGCATGGCGCCAGCCCAGACCCGCCATCAGCCGCGCCTGGCGCGCCCCCGCCTGCACCGTCGTGCCGCCCCGCAGGCCCAGCGTAAAGCTCGTCACGTCGTCCTTGCGGCTGTCGCCCGACAGCGCCGCCGCACCGCCGCTTTCCGTGAACGCATTGGCCTTCTGGCTTTGCCAGGCCAGGCCCGCATACGGCTCGACTGTACTGGACTGCCCCACCGGCAAGGCGTAGCCCAGCTCGGCGAACAGCTGCGTCGTATGCGCATGGTAGTCGGCCTTCAGCGTCTGGCTGCCCCCCACCGTGACGCCACGGCGCGTGTCGATGTCGTGGTAGGTGTAGGCCGCCCCGGCCAGCAGGTTCAGCCTGCCCTTGCCCTGCTGCCAGCTGTTGCCCGCATACAGCGCCGCCGTGTAGCTGTCCA
>Ga0180223_1001548_pt1 | contig 17259 bp, 29 predicted proteins | sample eDN5th30CKraftOP_FD_151337 | JGI IMG/M metagenome (GOLD analysis project Ga0180223, IMG submission 151337) | Enriched Organic Plus compost microbial communities from Emeryville, California, USA - eDNA 5th pass 30_C Kraft OP (version 2) (version 2) ...
CAATCGTCATCTGGGAGAACGTCCGTGGAGCATACTCAGCGCACGCCACTAGCGAAGTGGAACACGAACCGGGATTGCTGGGAGAGCCTTACGGACCCGGCCGACCTGCTCTCCGGGCTCTTCACCGTGTACTCGGCGACCTTTCCGATCTCGGGTTCGATGCGGAATGGGTCGGTGTACGCGCGTCCGACGCAGGTGCCCCGCATGGACGGTTCCGGGTCTTCGTCGTTGCCTACGCCGACGGCTCGCGACGCGGCAGCCTCGGGAGGTTCGACGCCTTCGGACGTGACGTTGACGGACGCGGTCGTGCGGACGGAGCTCGGGTCGCGGGAGAATCCGCGGCACGCGCTGCTGAAGACGCCAACGTCGCAGCTCGCGGTGAACGGCGGATCGCAGCATCCGGAGAAGCGGAAAGCGGGCGGGCATGGTCCGACGCTGGCAGACGAGGTGGAGCACCTGCTGCCGACGCCGACGCTGCAGGACGGATCGAACACGGCAGGACCGTCACAGCTCGTGCGGAACACCGTTCCGCTGAACACGCTAGTCACGCTCCTGCCGACCCCGAGCGCGTCGGTGACGAACGATGGCGAGGACACGACCTCGTGGCTGGCGCGCCGAGAGCGAGTGAAAGCCACGGGGGTGAATGGGAACGGCATGGGGATGCCTCTGACGATCGCGGCGCAGCTGCTGTCGAGTGGGGTCCCTACGAGTCCGCGATCCGACGCTGGGAGCGAGTTCTTGGACGAGTAGCGCCGGCGCCGACGAACCCTGATGGTAAGGGCGGTGCTCACCGTCTCGCGCCGGAGTTCGTCGAGTGGATGATGGGTCTCCCGGCTGGTCACGTCACCGGCGTTGGGATCTCACGCTCGGAGGAACTGAAGGCGCTCGGAAACGGTGTGGTCCCGCAGCAGGCAGAGCTCGCCCTGTCGATCGTGTGGCCTCGTCTCGTTGACGTGCGAGAGGCGGTCGCAGCGTGAGCGCACTGAGGTCGTTCTCGGCGCACTACCTGATCGGGGTGGATGCGTTCGGTGAGGGGTGCGCGTGCGGCGAGCGACGCCTGCACATCGTGGAGCACTTCGCCGACCTCGCGCTCGCTGAGCTTGAGGCGGAGGCAGCCTGACGTGAACACGACACCGAAGGCTGTGCTTGCCGAGCTCGACCGCCGCGACGGGCACGTGTGCGCGTGGACGGGTGAGGACACCGGCCGGCTGGTGCCTCAGCACCGGCAACGGGGCATGGGCGGCAGGGCCGGCCTGCACCGGCTGTCGAACCTGGTGTGGCTCGATTCGGTGATCAATGGGCTGATCGAGTCCGATCCGGCCTGGCAGGCCGAGGCGTTGCGGCGGGGGATCAAGATCAGCGGGTTCGCGGACCCGGAGGAGGAGCCGGTCGAGCATGCGGTGCTGGGTCGGGTGCGGTTGAAGGATGACGGCGCGTGGGTGCCTGACCGGGTGGTCCCGGTCGACGAAACATGGAAGGTGGTGAGTGGCTGATGGGGCGACCGAAGTCGAAGGGGCCGTACGTGCCGCTCGCGGCGCAGTACTTCATGGATGACGCGATCCTCGAGGCGGGGCCGGATGCGGAGCTGCTGTTCGTGCGGTGCCTGTCGTTCCTGGCGTCGGTCTCGTCGGACGGTTTCATCACCGAGCGGCAGATGACGAACATCGTCGGGAACGGTCTGCGGGCGGTCCCGCGGCGGGTGAAATCGCTTGTGGAAGTCGGTCTGATTGAGCCGGTTTCGGGCGGGTTTCTCGTCCGTTCTTGGCTCAAGTGGAACAAAAGTGCCGATGAAATCGGAAAGTTGCTTGCGAAAGACCGTGAGCGCAAGTCGCGGAAACTCGCGGAAGATGACGCTAATTCCGTACGGAATGACGCTGGAATCCAATCGGATTCCGAGGACCAGTACAGAGCAGTACAGAGCAGTACAGATAACTCACCTAACGGTGAGTCTTCGTCGGACGCCGTTGGCGCCGACGCGGCCGAGTACTCGGATGAGGTGAAGCGGCTGTGCGGTCTGCTGGCGGAGCTCGTTCGGGCGAATGGGCACAAGGTCGGCGCGGTGGGTGTCACGTGGTGGCAGGCGTGCGAGCGGCTGTTCCGCATCGATGGGTACACGGCGGAGCAGATCGAGTGGCTGATGCGGTGGGCGACGTCGGACGAGTTCTGGGCGGCGAATATCCGCTCGATGCCGAAGTTCCGGGAGAAGTTCTCGACGTTGAAGGCGCAAGCGCAGGCGAACCCGCATGGGCGCGGCCGGTCGTCGGCGCAGCGGCGGGAGCTGCAGGCGCTCGAGTTGGTGGCGCGATACGAGGAGGAAGAACGAAATGCAGAAGTCGGAAGCGGCGAAGGTGCTCACGTACGTGTCGGCGGTGGAGGGGCGGGAGGTCACGCCGCTCTCGATCGAGGCGTGGCATGAGTTGCTGGCCGATGTTGAGTACGTCGACGCGGTCGAGGCGATGAAGGAGCACTACCGGGCCGAGTCGCGGCGGCTGTGGCCGTCGGACATCCGACGCGCGACGGTCGATGACTTTGGACGGGACGAATGGATGCACCGGGCATGAGCGTGAACGTGGAGCGGATGGTGGTCGGGGCGGTGATGCTCGACGGCCGGATGATGCGGGAGGCGGCGCAAGAGTGCGCACCGGTCGACTTCGCTGATGGTCGTCTGGGGCAGCTGTTCGCGGGGATGGCGTCGATGTACGCGAACCGTGAACCGATCGACGTGATCACCGTGTCGGGGCGTCTCGTTGACTGGGGTGTGCGGGGTGTGTCGGTCGCTGACCTGCACGAGTGGGTGTCGGAGGTGCCGACGGCGGCGAACGTCGGGTATTACGCGGCGCAGGTGCGGCGGGCCGCGCTGCAGCGGGGCGCGAACGTGGTCGCGGCGCACATGCGGCAGCGGCTGGCTGAGATGGGCCCTGAGCTCGTGATCAGTCAGGCGTTGGAGGAGCTGCGGGATCTGCAGGAGCAGCACACGATCGACGAGCTGTCGGCGATGACGCTGCATGAGCTGCTCGGCGCGGACGTTGAGTACGACTGGGTGATCGACGGCCTGCTCGAGCGGCGCGACCGGCTGATGCTGACCGGTGGTGAGGGTGCGGGGAAGTCGACGTTCATCCGGCAGATGGCGATCACGGCGGCCGCGGGCATTCACCCGTTCCGTGAGTACCCAATCGAGCCGTCTCGGGTGCTGGTGATCGACGCGGAGAACACGGAGGTTCAGTGGGGTCGTGAGACGCGGAAATGGGCGGGGTCGCTGGATCAGCTCGGCGCGGGGGACCCTTCGGAACGGATGCACGTGTCGTGTGTCCGCCGGCTCGATCTGACGCGAGACATGGATCTCGGGATGGTGCACCGGCTGGTGGACCAGTACCGGCCGGATGTGCTGTTCATCGGGCCGCTGTACCGGCTGACGCCGCGCGCGATCAACAACGACGATGATGCGGCACCGCTGCTGGCGTCGCTGGACACGTTGCGGGATCGCGGTCTGGCGCTGGTGATCGAGGCGCATGCGGGGCACGCGACGAACGCGACGGGGGAGCGGGATCTGCGGCCTCGCGGGTCGGCGGCGCTGATGGGGTGGCCGGAGTTCGGGTACGGGCTGCGGCGGAACCGGAAGAACCCGCTGCATGTGGACATGGTGCGGTGGCGCGGTGACCGTGACGCGCGTGGGTGGCCGTCGAAGTTGGGCAAGTCGAACGTGCAGGGGCAGCAGCGGTGGCCGTGGCGGCCGGTGGATTGATCGAGGGAAGGGATCGGGAAGATGGCGAAGATCGTGGTGGAGAACGCGACCGTGGAGCGCGTGTTCGAGACACGCACGGGGTCGGTGGGTGTGTCGTTGAAGGAGTCGTACACGCCGAAGAACGGCGGGGAGGTGCGGCATTCGTGGTTCACGGCGTGGTTCGACCGGCATCCGCAGGTCGAGGTGGGGCAGGTGGTGTCGGTGTCGGGGTTCCATTCGGCGCGGACGCGGACGTATGACAGCGCGTCGGGGCCGAAGACGTCGGTGGATGTGTCGGTGAATTCGGCGCGGTTGATCGATTCGGCGCCGCCGATCGCGCCGGCGCCGTCGGATGGGTCGGATCTGGCGTACCCGGACGAGGTGCCGCCGGAGGACCCGTACGCGAGTGGGGGTGACCTGGGGTGGTGAGCGAGAGGCGATCAGTCTTCGACGGGCGCGCGGTGTCGGCGCGACAAGATGACGCCGACCACGACGAGTGCCGCGGCGATGAGCGGCATGAGTGGGGAGGCGCGGAAGTTGTCGGGCCAGAGCGCGAAGTAGACGATGCCGGCGAGCACGGTGAGTCCGGCGTAGATCAGGGTGTCACGCTGGCGGCCGACCCCGCCCATGAGGAGGGTGACAACGCCGAGGGCGACGACGACGAGCGAGACGATCGTGGACAGGGCCATGGCGGTAACTCTAGGGCTCTGCCTCGTCCAGTGCAGCCATCGCGCCGGAACGAGGTGCCTCGCAGGGACCGTATGCGTGCCGCCCTGGTGGCTGCTCGGGAGGCTCGGGAGGTGCGGTCATGACCCGCGCTTGCCTGCGAGGGTGCACGACGCCGGAGGGCGACCCCCGGGAGGCCGCCGCGGGGTCGTATCTCTGCGACCGGTGCGCACGCCGGCTACGGCACCACCTCGTCGAAGCCCCGGACCTGTGCGTCCGCATCCGGGCAACGATCGACCCGATGAAAGCGCAGGTGTACGACCGGGAGAAGCTCGGCGGACCGATGTCGTCGGAGTCGCGGCCGCCGATGTCGCTCGACGCCATCGAAGCCGCAGACGAGGTGTACGCGATCCTGACGTACTTCGCTGAGGTGTTCGGGGACGACATGGTGTACCGCACGCACACGTTCGCCGCCGGCGTCGACGGCCCGGACGTGTACCACCTGGCGAAGCTGCCCGCCGGCTACCTGCTCGAGCAGCTGCCCGGGATCGTGAACGACCACCGGGTGGATGGGTTCGCGCGCGCCGTGCTCGGGCCGGCCGTTGACGAGGACTCGTGGACGATCGCGATGGCGTTGCGGAGGTGGCCGGATCACATGCCGGACCGGTGGGCGAAGCAGCCGTGCCCGCGGTGCGAGCAGCGCACGGTGCGGGTGCGGGCGCCGCGGATGCTGGGCGACACGACGGTGTTCTGGTGCGCGAACGAGGCGTGCGCGTGGGAGCCGCCGGCGGATGAGGTCGCGCTGTGGTCGGAGTACTTCGGGATCAGGTCGCACGAGCACTCGTGGACGCATCTGCCGGAGTGGCCGGCGGGTGAGGTGCGCTGCGGGTGCGGGTCGCGCGCGGTGGAGACGGGTGAGGGGTTGCGGATGATCGAGGAGGCTGTCGCGTGAGCGAGGCGAATGGGACGCGCTGCTGCGCGCTATGCAAGAGCCCGTATGGGCATGTGGCGGCTGCGGGGCGGTGCTGCCACCCGCTGACGGCCGAGGAGCTGCGGGACGGTCTGCGGGCCGCTCAGGCGGCCGCAGGGCCGCGAGAGGAGACCGGACGATGACCATGCTGACGCTCAATCAGACGCTGCTGACCATCACGCTCGAGAACGCGAAAGTCGGGACGCAGATGGCCGCGGGGTGCATCGATGACGACGGTACGGCACGCGTCGAGCTCGTCGAGCGGCTCGAGGTGGGATGGCGGAACCTGACCACCAAGGAGCAGGCGACATCGATCGACCTCGCGCAGAAGTTCGACGACCTCGTCGTGACTCAGCTGCCGACGGCGAAGCACGAGGACCAGACGATCAGCGTCCCGCGCCCACACGTGCCGCATGGTCCGCGCGACGTGCCCGCGCACGTGGCAGACGCGCGATATCTTCGCGAGGCCGCGCATCACATCCGTGACGGGTACGCCGTCGGCGGGTACAACCTGACGAGCACGGTCATTCGGCTGCTGCTCGACGCTGCTGAAGCGCTCGAGTCCACCGATGGGTGACGCGTGGCTGACGCTCGAGGAGGCCGCGAAACGCGTCGACCGCGGCGGCAGCACGATCCGACGGTGGATCGCCGACGGGCAGCTGCGCCGCTTCCCGAACGGCCGCGTCCTCGAATCCCAACTGCTCGCCACGGATGCCCGGATGCGGGCGCGCGTGGGCCGGCCGTCGGGGCAGCGGGTGCCGCTCGTCGTCGACGGCCGTCAGGTCGGGCACGTGACTATCCGACCCGACGGGCAGATCAGCGGGAAGATCACCGACACACCGGAAACGTGAACATCGCGAACAGCGCTCTGGTAACATAGAACCGTCGAATTGGCCCCGAGATCAGGACTTAAAGTTCTGCTCGGGGCCTTCGTCGTATCCACCGTGCCCTCGGTGGCCGCGGGGCAGGGAACCGGTGGGGGATCGTGTGCCTGTCCCGCGAAGACTTCCTGGTGCTGTAGCTGCGGCGTCCAGCCAGGACCATCCCGTGGCGTAGCGCTCTCGCAGCGTGTCCGCGCGGGTACGGCTCACCGGTACCGTCTCGCCGCGGGAACCGGTCAGGGGGCAGGCGTGTCCACCCAACCCCTGCACGCATAGCTATCCGCTCAGCCCACCTGTGAGCTGTTGAACATTCGCGGCGACGTCGAGGGTGCCGGCGGTGGCACCGCCAATCCAGCTCACGAACGGGACGACGTTGCGAGCGGCACGGCGAATGCGGGAAGCCAAATCGCCGGACTGGCCTTGCTTATCGAGGTCGTCAGCGATTTGGTTCAGCACGCCGAAGAGTTCGTTGATGCGTCTGATGAGATCCACCCCGCCGAGCGCGCGGTGCTCGCTGAGCACAGTTCTGACTGACGTGGTCAGGTGGAACAGGTAGTTGCGGACGGGTTCGGTGAGGTCCATCGTCGGATCACGGAGCAGGTCCTCGACGGCGTCCAAACCGCTGGTGACACGGCCTTCGAGGTCGTGATCCATCCGCACAGCGAGTGTCGAATCGTCGAGCCGGTCGGCCAGCGCTCGAAGCTGATCAATCTGCAGCTCGGAGATGAGCTGCTGACGTGAGGATTGACCGGCACCCCAGGTGAGGTCTGGCGCGAACACGCCCCGGGCCCAGTAGCCAAACGCTCGCTGGTAGTGGTCGACCCTTCGGCCGGTGGCCTCCATCGCTAAGAGGGCCTGCCGCACCTCGCCGAGCAGCTGGGCCGCTTCGCTGTGCTTCACCCACTCCTCTGCCGCCGTCGCACCGTTGTTCATGCCGCGCGACTGATAGACGGTGCTCCCCTTCGCGACGCTCGCCCAGTCTTCGAGGATGTCGGCCAGGACCGATGCAGGGTTTGTCGCCATGAGCGAAGCGTAGGGCATGCGACCCACTCGAGGAGGCAGCGTGGGCACGATGTGCTGGCTCATCGTCCTCGGCGCCGTGGTCGCCATCGTCGCCGCCCCGCACCCTGAGCGGCACCGCTCACGGCCCGGCCCGTCGTGGTTCGACATCCTGCCGACGCTCAAGGCTGGTGGGCAGCGGGTGCGGCGGCGCCGCTAACCGCCGCGTGTCGCACCGGCCCGATATGGTGTCCGCATGACCACTTCCGCTGCATATCCGCGCCCGACCGATCGCCGGCTCGCGAAAGCGTTCGATGACGCGCTCACCCGCGGGTATGAGATCCGGTACGCGGACGAGACGCGGGTGGTCGTGTACCGGAAGAACCAGTGGGGATGCGGCGGCCTCCTCTTCCTGATCCTGCTCGGCGTGCTCACGGCGTTCATCGTCCCGCTGATCCTGCTGATCCTCGGAGCGTTCTCGCCCAGCGGGCAGACGATCACGTACGAGCTGAAGCCGAACGGCAAGCTCAAGAAGAAGACCCGAGCCGCATAACCTCACCTGCACGACTCCACGCCCCGGACGGACACCCCGCCCGGGGCGTTCCCATTCCCCCGGGGGAGGCGGCCATGGCAGCGAAACGCGCCCGCGACGGCAGAGGGCACCGTGCGTACCGCCGGCAACAGGCGGCACTGAAGCGCCGCACGAAGGAATACGACCTGCCGTGCGGGTACGGTTCCCCGTCCGGCTGGGGATGCGGTGAGCACATCGACACCGACCTCGACTCGAAACACGCGATGTCGTTCACGGCCGACCATGACGAAGCGCTCGCGAACGGCGGCCGACTCGTCGGGCAGGTACTCATCCCCATGCACCGCCGCTGCAATAGCCGGAAGAACGACCACGCCGTCGTAGAGATCTGGGAGGCATCATGAACACCAGCCACAAGGTCGACGTCATCGTCGCGACCGACGGTCCAGCACCTGAGCTCGACTACCAGGAGCCGGCCGAACCCATCGAGCAGGTCGATGTCACCCCCGACCCGCACCGACGCATCATCTTCCTCGCCGAGACCAAGCAGGCCGGGTACGACGAAGCCCGCGCCCTCGGCATCGAACCCGTCGCCGTGATCACACCCCGCAGCCTCGACGCAGCACGCGGCATCGAAGCCGACGCACTCATGGACTCGTCCACCCTGGCGCCGGAGATGCGGGACCAGCTACTCCCGCACGCCCTCCCATCCATCGCGACGACCGAGACCGACTGATGGCCGCCATCGCAGCGACCCTGACCGGACGCATACTCATCCAGATCGGGGACAGCGATCCTGTCGAGGTCGGCACCGTCGACATCCCGATCCACGTCAGCACTGCACCGACACCCGTGACACGCGACAACGTAGGCACCACCGAGCCCCACGAGCGCCTCACACGCAGTGTGACCGTCCCACCCGGGTACAGAGGCTAACCACCCCCACCCCAGACAGACACAACGCCCGGGCGCCGCTCAAAAAAATCCAGCGACGCCCTCCGGCTGCCCACCTCCCGCGCGTGCCTGGCAGTTTTCTCCCCGCTCCGTTTCGTGTTTCGCACTGAATCGAAGCTCGCACCAATTCGGAGGTGTTGAATGCCGCGTGCGAAGGCGCCGTGTGGGACATATACGGCTTACAAGCGGCACTTGAAGGAGAAGGTGCCGGTGGATAGTGCGTGCCGGGAGGCGCAGCGGGCTCATGATGCTGGGCGTTCGACGTCGGGTGCTGCTCGGGTGGCGAGGGCGGCGAAGGTCGCGAAGCCTGCGGCGGCGGCACCGGATGTGCCGTTGGCTCCGGCGCCGGTGACGGATGAGGGGCATGTTTCTCGCGTGGAGATCCTCAAGGAGATGTTGGAGGAGTCGCGCGAGCTCGTGAAGACGCTGCGTCGGAATGATCCTCAGCGTGCGTACCTGCAGATGCGGGAGCAGCGGGAGATTCTGCGGGAGCTGTCGGAGTTGCAGGGTAATGGGCAGGTGAAGGGGGTCACGCTGAATGACCAACTTGCCGAAGCTCGAGCTCGTAGGCTCGCAGCGGCCGAGGCTTCATAGGCTGCCGCCGCGGGCGGGGTCGCTCGGGGATGACGCGCTGGACCTGTGGTATCTCGCGGGGAAGCGCAGCGATCCGTGGCAAGCGCTGTCGCTCGACTCGATTTTCTCGGTTGATGAGGCCGGCCGGTGGGTGTGCACGGAGCATGGTGAGCTGGTCGCACGGCAGAACGGCAAGGGTGACGTGCTGTCGCCGGCGACGCTGGCGCACCTGTACTTGTGGCCGAAGCCGGATGGTGAGCCGAAGACGATCGTTCACACGGCGCACCAGTTCAAGACGGCGCGTGAGGCGTTCCTGAGGTTGCGGCGGGTGATCACCTCGTCGTCGGCGTTGATGGGTGAGGTCACTCGGATCTCGACCGCGCATGGCGAGGAGGGGTTCGAGCTCGCGAACGGTAACCGGCTGCTGTACCTGGCGAGGTCGGCGAACTCGGGCGTCGGCTTCACGGTCGACGTGTTGGTCGTCGATGAGGCGCAGCAGATGTCACAGGCCGCGCTGGACGCGCTGCTGCCGACGATGTCCGCGGTCGAGAACACGCAGATCATCTACACAGGCACGGTGCCGGATGAGCTGAACGACTCCGAGGTGTGGGAGGGTGTCCGCGATCGTGGCCGGTCGGGGTCGGATCCTCGGACGGGCTGGATGGAGTTCAGTCCGGAGGGGTCGGATGATCCTGATCGGGCCGAGCGGATCGATATCCGGGACGAGCGGAACTGGGTCGCGGGGAATCCCGGCCTCGGTCATCGGCCGGGGCTGACGCGGGAAACGATCGAGGATGAGATCTCGCGGCTCTCGCCGGACTCGGTGCGGCGTCTGCGGTTGAGCGTGTGGCCGAACCGGCGCCCGGTGCAGGCCGCGAAGCTGTCCGAGCTGGATCTCGATGTGTGGAAGCGGCATGCACGCGACGACGCCGCGGTCTCGGGCGATGGTGTGGTGCTGTCGCTGGCTCTGGGTCGCGGCGGCGGCTACGGCACGATCGGCGCGGCCGTTCGCGCTGACTCGGAGAGCATCGCCGTGGAGCACCTGCACACCGATCGCGGGACGCTGTGGATCGCGCCGATGCTGAAGAAGCTGAAGGCGGAGCACGGGAACGCGCTCGTCGTGCTCGACCCGAAGAACGCGGCGTCGGTGCTCGGTGCGCTCGAGGCGGCGGGGGTGAAGTACCTCGCGATGAATCTCGACGAGATCGCCGCGGCGCACACGCTGTTCATCGAGCACGTGAACGCCGGACTGGTTCCGCACCGGAAGCAGGACGAGGTGACGAAGTCGCTGGAGCTCGCGACGACGAGGAACATCGGCCGCGCCGGCGTGACGTGGGAGCAGTCGGACAAGACGAAGCCCGTCTCGATGGCGCAGGCCGTGACGTGGGCGCTGTGGGGCGTTCTGAAGGCTGAGGCGTCTCCGAAGAAGCGAACTCCGCCGCCGCCGGCTGGTGCGGTGCTGCGACGCGATGACGTCGCTCGAGACGAAGTGAACCTGGCGACGCTCCGGTTCTGACACATGAGGAGGTCCGCCCTTGCCCGAGATCGGATATCAGGCGGACCCCAGTGTGGTCACGTGGGGTGCGTTGCTGGCATGGACGTACGAGAAGAACCCTGACCTGCAGTGGCCTAAGTCGATCGATGTGTACGACCGGATGCGGCGCGAAGACCCGCAGGTGAAGTCGGTCGTGCGGGCGGTGACGCTGCCGATCCTCCGAACCCGGTGGGAGATCGACGGCACCGGCTGTCGTGAAGAGGTCACGGAGCATGTCGCGAACGACCTGGGTCTGCAGATCAAGGGGAAGGCGTTCAAGGCGCCACTGCGGTCGAAGGGCCGGTTCTCGTTCCCGGAGTTCCTGCGGCTTGCGCTGCTGGAGCTGGTGTACGGGCACTCGATCTTCGAGCAGGTGTACTCGTACGACGACGCAGGCCGTGCGCACCTCGCGAAGCTCGCGTGGCGGCCTCCACGCACGATCTCTGACATTGAGGTCGCGAAGGACGGCGGGCTCGTCGCGGTGAAGCAGAAGGGTCTCCCGGGAGGACTCCGTCAGGGGATGTTCGTCGGCCGATCGTTCGATGAGATCCGCATCCCCGTGGACCGACTGGTGGTGTTCGTCAACGAGCGTGAGGGAGCGAACTGGTACGGCGAGTCGCTGCTGCGCGCCGCGTACAAGATGGCGATCCTGAAGGACCGTGTGCTGCGCATCCAGGCGCTCACCGCGGAGCGCAACGGCCTCGGGCTGCCTGTGGTTACCTCCGCGGCCCCGCCAGAGGGTGATGACTTCGACGCCGCGGTGAATTGGCTGGACGAGCAGATCGCCGCCGGCCTGAAGCAGGCGAAGGAAGCTCGGGCGGGCGACGCGGCTGGCCTGTCTCTGCCACACGGGGCGACGTTCCAGTTGGTGGGCGTGAAGGGCAACCTGCCCGACACGGACGCCGCGATCCGTTACTACGACGAGCAGATCGCTCGCGCGGTGCTCGCACACTTCCTGAACCTCGGCACCGAGACGGGGTCGTGGGCGCTGGGGTCGACGTTCGCGAACTTCTTCACGGACTCGCTGAACGCGGTCGCGCAGCACATCGCCGATGTGACGAACCAGCACGTGATCGAGGACCTTGTCGATCAGAACTGGGGCACGCAGGAGCCGGCGCCTCGTCTGGTGCCCGCGGCGATCGGTGAGCAGCAACCCGTGACGGCTGAGTCGATCCGTGCTCTGCTCGAATCGGGTGCGCTGACAAAGGACGCGGAGCTCGAGGAGTTCCTGCGGTCGAAGTATGGGTTGCCGGTGAAGGGCGAGGCGTCAGTCCAGGACGAAGGCACGGACGCGGAGCGCTCCCGGTTCGTCGCGGAGACCGCGCAGAAGGTCTACCTCGCGACCGACAAGCCGCCGCTGCGGCAGGACGAAGCGCGCGACATCATCCGGCGCGCCGGAGCGGATCTCAGCGGGGATGGCCCGGACGTGAGCCGCATTGCATCGAACGAGCCTGAGGAGGCCGCATGAGCCAGAACGTGAACACGCCGACGCGGCCTCGGGCTGCGGAACGCGCGAAGGCAGACCGCCGCGACCGGCGGTACTGGGGCGACATTGAACCGCCGAAGTCGAAGGTCGAGTTTTTCAACGCGGTCACGACTGCATCGGCTGACAGCGACGCGACGGTCGCCACGATCCGCATGTACGGCCCGATCGACTCGTGGGGTGGCTGGTGGGGGATCTCCACCGAGGACGTCGCCCGGGTGCTCGACGCGCTTCCCGCTTCTGTGGAGCAGATCATCCTGCGCATCAACTCGCCTGGCGGTGAGGTGTGGGAGGCGATGGCGATCCTGAACATGCTCGGCGCGCACCGCGCGGAGGTCACTGCTGTAGTGGACGGGCTGGCAGCGTCGGCCGCGTCGTTCATCGCCGCGTCTTGCCCAGAGACGGTGATGAGCCCCGGCAGTCAGATGATGATTCATTCGCCGTCGTCGATCGCGTGGGGCAACGCCGCCGAGATGCGGAAGACCGCCGATTTCCTCGACAAGCTGCAGCAGTCGATGGTCGAGGTCTACGCCGAGAAGGCCGGAGAGAAGGACTGGGCGTCGCTGCTCGAGGCAGAGACGTGGCTGACCGCGGCGGATGCGGTGGAGCTTGGCCTCGCGGACCGTGTGGACACCGTGCCGGACGCCGGTACCGCGGCGACCGTCGGCGACCAGGAAGACGAGGCGGACATCCTCATCTTCGCCCCTGAGGACACGGTCACCGACCGGATTCGTGCTGCCGCGGCGTCCGCGCGTGAGACGGCCCCGAAGCCCCCGAGCTCGACCGAGCCGGGTACCCCCAACCGAAAGGAGACCGTCGTGGCACACGACGACCCCCAGGCTGGCGTCAGTGAGCGGCTCGGCGTGACCGATGCCGAAGCCGCGGTGGAGACGGCACCGGCCGCCGCCGCGACGATCGAGACGCCGACCAGCACCACCCCCGCACCGTCTGCCGGGCTGCCGGAGGGGCTCGTCGCGATCGACGCGACGGTCCTCGCGCAGCTGCAGGACAACGCCCGCCAGGGTGCCGAGGCGCGGGCCGAGCAGGACCGGGTGCGCCGCGACGGCATTATCGCGTCCGCGCTGCAGACCGGTCGTATCACCGCGGAGTCGCGCGACGTGTGGCGTGCGCGGCTCGACAAGGACGAGGAGGGCTTCGCCGAAGTCCTCGCCAGCCTCCCCGAGAACACGGTGCCGGTCGAGGAGATCGGGCACGCCATCGCGTCGGTTGAGTCCGACGACGCCTACCCCGCGCACTGGAAGCGCTGAAAGGAGCCATCATGGCCAACGAATGCATCCCGGCCTTCCGGCCCGGGGACGACATTACCGCCACCGCTGGCGGTGCGATCACCGGTAAGACGTTCGTCGACATCTCGGCTGCGCTGAATGTCGCGACCGGCACCCCGATCACGGTGGTCACCGCGACCGCCGCCGGCCTCTCGATCGGTGTCGCGTCGCGTGACACCGCGTCGGGCGGCAAGCTCCACGTCGTCCGCGGCAAGGGCTCGATCGTTCCCGTCACTGCTGGCGGCACGATCGCGGTCGGCGCCGAGGTCGAGGTCGGTTCCAACGGTCGTGCCGTCACGATCGCTTCTGGCAAGGCCCGTGGCCGTGCCGTGTCGGCCGGAACGTCCGGTAACGACGTCTTCATCGAGCTCTACTGAGAAGGGGGAGCACACACCATGGCAACACAGAACGCCGCGGCATACCCGCTCGCTGCGCCCACGGTCAACGGCTCCACCATCACGGTGGAGCAGATGCTGGCCGAGCCGACGCGCATCACCCGGTACCTGTCAGACATCACCCTCCGCAACTACATCTCGCCGCTGTTCTTCTCGAGCCCCGGCGGGGTCACGGGCGGGGCGGTCATTTACGACCAGCTGACGCTCAACGACCTGTTCCCGACCCGTGACGTACAGGAGGTCGCCCCCGGTGGCGAGTTCCCGATCGTCACCTCGGAGAACGGGGAGCCGAAGGTCGCGGCGGTCGAGAAGCACGGTGGCAAGTTCTTCGTCACCGACGAGGCACGCGACCGCAACGACGGCGGCGTGATCCAGCGTGAGGGCCGCAAGCTCATCAATGCGCTGATCCGCCGTCAGGACGCTCGCGCGATCGCGGTCGTGGACGCGGCGCTGTCGGGTCTCGGCTCGCAGACCGTCACCGGCGTGAACTGGAACTCCGTGGTCACCGCTGGCACCTCGGCGTCTTCCGCGTCGGCGTACCCCGCCGCGGACTTCGCGAAGGTGCAGCTCCTCGCGGACCAGCAGGAGCTGGGCGTCGAGATCGACACCTGGGTGCTGAACCCGGCCCAGCTCGCGCAGCTGCGTCTCGTCTACGGCTCGGACTTCGAGGCCGTGGCCGCGTCGTATGGGCTCACCTTCCAGGCGTCGAACCGTGTCACCGCGGGTACGGCGTACGCGATCGAGTCTGGCGAGGTCGGCGAGCAGCGGTTCGAGAAGCCACTGTCGACCGAGACGTGGCGGGAGCCGGAGTCGCAGCGCACGTGGGTGCAGACCGACGCGCGTTTCGTCCAGGTGGTCACGAACCCGTACTCGGTGTTCAAGGTCACCGGGCTCGCGGGCTGATGGCCGCCCGGACGATCGCGACCGGGATCGGCACGTACCAGAACCCGGCCGGCGTGTGGACGTTCGGTCAGCTCGGCGACGAGGTCGACGTGCACGAGGACGACCTGGAACGGTTCGACCGTCTCAACGTCATCCAGGGCGCGGAGCCCGAGCAGAAGCCCGGGCCCGTCGAGGGTCCGGCTGTCCCGGAGGGTGACCCCTCCGAGGAGTGGACCGTGAAGGAGCTCGAGGCGTACGCGTCCGAGCACGGCGTCGACCTGAGCGACGCGAAGAACAAGGCCGACAAGCTCGCCGCGGTCACCGCGGCTGCTTCGGCCTGATACGAAAGGGGGCGGTGGAGTGATCGACCAGAGCGACTTCCCCGAAGTCGATGAGAACGTGGCGCGGCGGCTGCTTGTCGCGGCGCGCTCCATCGCCCCCTGCATCGACTCGTTCCAGAACGGGTCGGACGAGTGGCTGAACGCGATCGCGATCCTGAAGGGCGTGCTCGCTGAAGCACCGGCTCCGGGGTCGCGGCGGGTCCGCGCGCAGCGGATCGGTTCGGCGTCCGTGGACTACTGGGACGCGAACACGTGGTCCCGGGAGGACCGGGCGGCGCTGCGGTCGCTGTGTGCGTCGGCGGCTCCGCTGGGCCTGCCGCGCGGCAGCTTCCCAACTGAGCGGCCTCTGAGCCGCATGTGGCCGGAGACGTACGGGTCATGAGCGGCATGAGCTTCCCGCACGGCCGCACCGTGTGCCGGCTGCGCGCCGGCATGGTCACAGACCCGTACAACCCGGATGTTCAGATCCCGGGCGACTGGGACAACCCGGACGTGCTCACCATCCCGGGCGCGTTCATCGCTCAGACATCCACGTCGATGCTCGGCGACGCGACCCGCGAACAGGCGCTCGAGTCGAAGTCGCTGTTCTGCGACGCCGACGTGGACGTGCGGAAGGGCGACCGCATCCGTGACGGCGATCCTGGCGGCCCGGTCTACAGCATCGACGGCATCCCGCCGGCGGCAGACACGAACCCATGGACCAACTGGACACCGCCGCGCGAGATCCCACTGACGAGAGCGGTCGGCTGACCGCTGAACGGAGGTCCTCATGGCACGCAACGGGGGTACCTCGTTCGAGCCGAACCAGCAGTGGTTCGACACCATCCTCCGCAGCGGCCCGGTGCAGGCGATCACGGACGCGGCCGCCGCCCGGGCTATGGCGAACATGACGGCCAATGCGCCGGTCGATTCCGGTGAGTACCGCGACGGATTCCACATCGAGCATCGCGACTCCCGATATCGGCGGGTCACACGCGTCGTGAACGACGACCCGAAGACGCTCATCATCGAGTCGAAGCGGGGCGTGATGGCGCGCGGCCTGAAAGCGACGAAGTCGTGAGGGTCACACCACCCGATCTGGAGGACTGGCTGGCCGGCTACGTGCGCGCACTGGCCGCGTCCGAGGGCATGACCGTGACGGTCGGCAACAAAGAACCCGCCGACCTCGCGCTGCCGCTCAAGCGGCCCGTGATCGTGATCCGGGACGACTCCGGGCCACGCCTCGACATCCCCACGTTCGACCGGTCCATCGGCGCATCGGTCCTGGCTGGGTCGAAGCAGAACGACAAGCCCGCGAACGATCTGGCGCGCTGGCTCGCCGGGGTGCTGTTCGATCTGGATCTGCCGCTCGTGCAGGGCACTCCGATTGCCGCGGTCGTCCCGGATGGCTGCAACGGCCCATATGCGGTGACCGAGGAGCTCGACGTCGCCCGGCGGTACATGACCGCCGAGTACGTCGTCACCGGCTCCTGGTGAGCCGACACCAACCCGATTCACCTGCGGACGCGTCGGCAGCCGACGTGACCGTCCACATGGCCCGGCGCACCGCCTGGCTCTTCCCAACCGAAGGAGAACACAATGGCTGCTGACGAACAGGGCAACGACCTCGGAGCGGTCGGCGTTCCGATCACTGGCATGGCCGCGTTCGCTCCGATCCTGGAGGCGAACGTCATCGCGAAGACCGCTCTCGGCGCGTCTCCGCTCGTGCTGCCCGCGGCGTTCAAGCGCCTCGGACTGTACAAGCAGGACGGTGGTCCTGCGCCCACGCGTGAGACTGACGACGCGCTCGAGTTCTTCCAGATCGGCTACACCCTCGCCGGCAACGGCAGCCGTGGTGTGACGATCGGTCTGGCCGAGCAGAACCCGACGGTGCAGGCGCTGCTCGAGGATGCGACGCCGGACGCGAACGGCGTCATCGAGGTGTCGTCCACCCTGCCGGACAACCGTTTCATCCTGCTGGTGGTGACTCGCTACCGCAACGGCATGGAGAAGCGTCAGATCGGTGTCGCGTCGATCACCGCGATCGAGCCGGACCAGCAGGAGCG
>Ga0180223_1001549_pt1 | contig 17258 bp, 12 predicted proteins | sample eDN5th30CKraftOP_FD_151337 | JGI IMG/M metagenome (GOLD analysis project Ga0180223, IMG submission 151337) | Enriched Organic Plus compost microbial communities from Emeryville, California, USA - eDNA 5th pass 30_C Kraft OP (version 2) (version 2) ...
CGAATGGCACACCCTGCACGAGCCCACGCTGCTCAATGCGGCCGATGTGGCGGCCTGGATAGCGCACCAGGCTTATCGCTGGACGCACGGCCATCCCCCGGCCGTCAAGGTGGTGGGAGACGCGCTGGAGGCCTATCCGCAATTGCTGTCCGGCACGCAGTTTTCCGAGGCGGCCCTGCAGGTGCGCCGCGGCGCGGCCTTGCGCGCCACGGCCGAGGCCGTGGCGCGGCTGGCCCTGCTGGCGTATCGGCGCGGCCACACCGTGCCGCCCCATCAGGCGGCTCCCCTGTATGTCAGGGACAAGGTCGCCTACACCTCGGCCGAACGCACGCAGGGGCATGGCGGCAATCCCAAGGCGCAGCCCGCCGCGGCGATTCGTCCCATGCGCGACGAAGATGTGGACGGCGTGGTCGAAATCGAGTGTTCGGTGCAGGCCTTTCCCTGGACCAAGGGCAACTTTCAGGATGCGCTGAAGGCCGGCTACGAAGGATGGGTGGCGTGCCGAGGCGAGCGCGTCGTGGGTTTCTGCGTCCTGATGTTCGCGCCCGACGTGGCCCACTTGCTGCTCATCGCGGTCCGGCCCGACGAGCAGCGCAAGGGCGTGGGCTACCAGCTGCTGCGTCATTGCGAAGCCCGGGCGCTTGCGCGCGGCCTGCCCGCGGTGCTGCTGGAGGTGCGTCCCTCCAATCGCTCCGCCGTGGCCTTTTACATCAACCGCGGGTTTCGGCAGATGGGCACGCGCAAAGGCTATTATCCCAAGGATCGCAATGCCCGGGAAGACGCATGGGTCATGGAAAAGCAACTGGCGCATGCAAGGGCGGCCAATGACTGAGACGCGCCGCCCGGGTGTGGCGGTTTCCGCCATTCAGCTGGCCTGGCTTGGCGAACTCGGCCTGGACAGGCGGCTGATCGCGCAGCTTGCCCAAGAGCCCGCGCCCCAGGCGCCCGTGCCGCAGCAGGCCCCGCCGGCGCCTGTCTCGGCCCAGGGCGTCGCCGAAGCGCCGCAGCGGGCAAAGGCTCCGCCGCAAGCGCCTTTGCGCCAGCCTGCGTCGGCGCCCTTCACGCCCGCGCAGCGTCCGGCCGCCCCGCAGCCGCCCGCGTCCCCGGCGCACATACCCCAGGACTGGGAAGCGCTGCAGGCGCACCTGGCGTCCTGCCAGGGTTGCGGCCTGCACGCGGCCCGGGCCACGGTGGTGCCTGGGGCGGGGGCCACGCAGGCTGTGGACTGGCTGGTGGTGGGCGAAGCGCCCGGCGACCACGACGACAGGACGGGGCTGCCTTTCCAGGGCAAGGCGGGCGAACTGCTGCAGGCCATGCTGGCGGCGGCCGGGCTGGCCGCCGATGGCAGTGTCTTCTACACCAATCTCATCAAGTGCCGGCCGCGCGGCAACCGCCGGCCGTCGCCCGACGAAATCGCCGCATGCCTGCCTTATCTGCGGCGCCAGATCACGCTGCTGCGCCCGGCGCGCATTCTGCTGCTGGGGCGTCTGGCAACGCAAGTGCTGCTGGGGGGCGAGACACCCTTCGAGCAGCGGCGGGGCCAGGCGCACGAACTCCTGGACGAGGCGGGCCGGCGCGTGCCGACGGCGGTGACCTATCATCCGGCTTCGCTGCTTTCGCGTCCGCAATACAAGCTGGGCGCCTGGCGCGACCTGCTGCTGGCCCGCGCGCTGGACAAGGCGCCCTGAAGCCGCGGCTGCCTTTTTGGCGTCAACAGGCCCTAGCGCAGGGCCTGTCCGTGGCCGTGCTGGCCGATCTGGCCCTGCAGCGTGGGGTCGGCCCGGTGGTTGAGGCGGCTCCAGTGCATGAACAGCAGCATCAGAATGGCCACCAGCAGGCCGAAGATGACGATGATGACGTTGATGGGCAGGTTCAGCCACAGCATGAAGCTGTAGACGGCCAGCATCAGCAGGATGTTCAGCTGCTCGTTGAAGTTCTGCACCGCGATGGAGTGGCCCGCCGACAGCAGGACGTGGCCGCGATGCTGCAGCAGGGCGTTCATGGGCACCACGAAAAAGCCCGACAGCGCGCCCACCAGCAGCAGCACGCCATAGACGGCCCAGGGCTCGCGCACGATGGGCATCAGCAGCACGGCCAGGCCCATCACCACCCCCAGGGGCAGCACCGACAGCGCCCGTTTCAGGGGCACCTTGCCCGCCAGCACCGAGCCGAACACCGTGCCCACGGCCGCCACCCCCATCAGTATGGAGGCCTGGTCCAGGCGGTAGCCCAGGTGCCGTGCGCCCCACTCGATGACGATGAACTGCAGTGTCGCGCCGGCGCCCCAGAACAGCGTGGTGACGGCCAGCGATATCTGGCCCAGCTTGTCGCACCATAGAATGCGGACATAGCCGCCGAACTCGCGCATCAGTTTCAGCGGGTTGGTCTGCTGCCGCGGGTAGCTGACGCCGGTGCGGGGAATGAGCAGGTTGCAGGCGGCGGCCAGGATGTACACGGCGCCGATGATCAGGATGGCGCCTTCGGCCCGGGTCTGGGCGATGTGCTGCATCCAGGGGTGGGCCAGCAGAAAGGCCGATACGCGCGGACTGACCAGCACCCCGCCCACCACGGTGCCCAGGATGATGGACAGCACCGTAAGCCCTTCGATCCAGCTATTGCCCTTCACCAACTGTTCGGGGGGCAGCATTTCGGTCACGATGCCGTACTTGGCCGGCGAGTACGCGGCCGCCCCGATGCCCACCAGCGTGTAGGCGCAGAACACCAGCGCCAATTGCCCTTCGGGATGCGGAGCCAGGGCCTGGTAGCCGAACATCAGCGCACAGCCCGTGACCTTGACGGCATTGGTGGCGAACATGACCCGTCCCTTGGGAAAGGAATCGGCGAAGGCGCCCACGAAGGCGGCCAGGACCACGTAGGCCAGCGCGAACCACCATTTCATCATGGGGGCCATCCAGTCCGGCCCGTGCAGGTCGGCGATGAGTGCTATGGCGGCTATCAGCAATGCATTGTCGGCCAGGGAGGACAATGCCTGGGCGGTCATGACGAGATAGAAGCCTTTTTTCAATCGAGAGTCTCTGCAGAAGGGATGGAGTAGGGTGGGTGGCGAGGCTTCCTGGCAAGGCCCTTGCCGCTTGTCTGTATAGGCGTTTTTTCTGGTTTTTTTTCGGGAAGAGATGCAATCAAATAACAAAAAGAGTTAATGAGTATAGCGTCACGCCCGTTTTACCGTATCGAAATTAAACTTGTAAATTGTTTGAAGGAAGGGCGGCGGCGGTGCGTTATCATACGCAGCAAAGCTTTCCAAGGGGGCGGCCCGGCTTGCCGGCCGCATGCAGCGGCCACGCCCCGGAGGCGGCGCAAGGCGGCGCCGCTTATTTCTCATAGCTCAATTATCGTGCGTTTGACTCAAATTAAACTCGCCGGCTTCAAGTCTTTCGTGGAGCCGACCGTCATCCCCACGCCCAGCCAGCTGGTGGGCGTGGTGGGGCCCAATGGCTGCGGCAAGTCGAACATCATCGATGCCGTGCGCTGGGTGCTTGGTGAAACCAAGGCGTCCGAGCTGCGCGGCGAGTCCATGCAGGACGTCATCTTCAACGGTTCGAGCAACCGCAAGCCGGCCGCCCGGGCATCGGTCGAGCTGGTATTCGACAATTCCGAGGGCCGCGCCGCCGGCCAATGGGGCACTTACTCCGAGATAGCCGTGCGGCGCGTGTTGACGCGCGACGGCACCAGCAGCTATTTCGTCAACAACCAGCAGGTGCGGCGCCGCGACATCCACGACATCTTCCTAGGCACCGGCCTGGGTACGCGCGGCTATGCCATCATCGGCCAGGGCATGATCAACCGCCTCATCGAGGCGCGGCCCGAGGAGTTGCGCGTCTTTCTCGAAGAGGCGGCCGGCGTCTCGCGCTATAAAGAGCGGCGCCGCGAAACCGAGAACCGCCTGAGCGACACCCGCGAGAACCTCACCCGTGTCGAAGACATCCTGCGCGAACTGACGACGCAGCTCGAAAAACTGGAAGGGCAGGCCGAGGTGGCGTCGCGCTACCGCGCCCTGCAGGAAGACGGCGAACAGAAGCAGCACGCCTTGTGGCTGCTCAAGGAAAGCAGCGCCCGCGAGGACCAGAAAGCCAAGTATCTGGCCATCGAACAGGCCCAGACCGAACTCGAACAGGCCATCGCTGGCCTGCGCGCGGGCGAGTCGGCGCTGGAATCGCGCCGCCAGGCGCATTATGCGGCCAGCGACGCAGTGCACGCCGCCCAGGGCCTGCTGTTCGAGGCAGGGGCGCAGGTCAGCCGGCTCGAGGCCGAGATCCGCCACGTCGTCGATTCGCGCAATCGCGTGCAGGCCCGGCGCGGGCAGCTGCAGCAGCAGATGCAGGAGTGGGCCGACCAGAAGGCGCACTGCGTCGAACAGCTGGCGCAAAGCCAGGACGACCTGGCCGCCGCGGCCGCCCGCACCGAAGAAACCCGCGCCCGCGCCGAGCAGGCCGAAACCGCGCTGCCCGACATCGAGTCCAAGGTGCGGGCCGCAAGCGCCTCGCGCGACGAAATGCGCGGCGCGCTGGCGCGCATCGAACAGAACCTGGCGCTTGCCGCCCAGGCGCAGCGGGATGCGGATCGCCAGATCGCCGCCCTGGAGCAGCGCCGTGAGCGGCTGGAACAAGAACTGCGCGGCCTGGACGAACCCGATCCGGCCAACCTGGAGCGCCTGGCGGGCGACCAGGCGGCCATCGACGAGCAGGTGCAGGAGGCCCAGGCACAACTGGCCGGCCTCGAAGAACAGCTGCCAGCGCTGGACGAACGGCGCTCCGCCGCCCATGTGGCCGCGCGCGAGCAGTCCCAGGAGTTGGCCAGGCTGGAGGCGCGCCTGGCTGCGCTGGCCAAGCTGCAAGAGGACGTCCAGAAGCAGGGCGCGCTGCAGCCCTGGCTGGAGCGCCACGAATTGTCTACGTTGGGACGCCTGTGGCAGAAGCTGCACATCGAAAGCGGCTGGGAGGCCGCGCTGGAGGCCATTTTGCGTGAGCGCATGGCGGCGCTGGAAATCCGCCAGCTGGAGCACGCGCGCGCCTTCACCGGCGACCCGCCTCCCGCGCGCCTGGCCTTCTACCAGATGCCGGCGGCGGCGCCCGCGCCGGCCGCGCAGCAGGGGCTCGAGCCGCTGGCCGGCCTGCTGCGCGTCACCGATCCCGACCTGCGCACGCTGCTGAATGACTGGCTGGCGGGCGTATATGTGGCCGGCGATGTCGAGGCCGCGCTTTCGCTGCGCGGGCAACTGCCGGACAACGCCGTCTATGTCGTCAAGGACGGCCATCTGGTGGACCGCCACAGCGTGCGCTTCTACGCGCCCGACTCCGAGCAGGCGGGCCTGCTCGCGCGCCAACAGGAAATCGAAAACCTGCAGCGCGAAATCAAGGCCAGGCAACTCATCGCCGACGAGGCGGTATCGGCCGTGGCCAAGGCCGAGGCGGCGTGGCAGCAGGTGTCCCAGGCCATGGCGCCGGCGCGCATGCGCGTGGGCGAGCTCACCCGGCGCCTGCACGACGTGCAGTTGGAGCATTCCCGCCTGCAGCAGCAGGCGCGCCAGTCCGGAGAGCGCGCCGGCCGGATTCGCGAAGAACTCGCCGAGATCGCCGTCCATGCCGAAGAGCTGCGCGCCGGCAAGGAAGAGGCCGAGGCCCGTTTCGAGACCCTGGACCAGGAACTGGCCGAGCATCAATCGCGCTTTTCCGATGCCGAGATATCCGGCGAGGACCTGGCGCGGCAGGCCGAGCAGGTGCGCCAGCAATTGCGCGACCTGGAGCGGTCCGTGCAGGAGTCCGAATTCGCCGAGCGCGCGCTGCAGACACGCATCGCCGATCTGCAGCGCAACCAGCAGCTTGCCGAAGACCAGGCCCGGCGGGCGCAGGACGAACTGGAGGGCTTGCAGGGCGAACTGTTCGAACTGGATGCCACGGCTGCCCAGGCGGGCCTGCAAGAGGCGTTGGAGCAGCGCGCCCAGCGCGAAGAGGCGCTGAACCTGGCGCGCATCGAACTGGACAACCTCGCCGCCTCGCTGCGCGAGGCCGATGAGGCGAGGCTGGCGCAAGAGCGTTCGCTGGAACCCAAGCGCGAGCGCATCACCCAATTGCAACTGCAGGAACAGGCCGCCCGCCTGGCCGTCGAGCAGTTCTCCGAGCAGCTCGACGCGCATCAGGTCGACCGCGAGGCGCTGCGCGGCGCGCTGGCCGAACGCTCCGAGGAATGGCGCCGCGCGGGCTGGCTGCAGTCCGAGGTGCAGCGCATCTCGCGCGAGGTCGACGCCCTTGGGCCGGTCAATCTGGCCGCGCTGGACGAGCTGAATACCGCGCGCGAACGCCAGAGCTTCCTGGACGCGCAGCACCAGGACTTGTGCAACGCCATCGAGACCCTGGAAGACGCCATCCGCAAGATCGACAGGGAAACGCGCGAACTGCTGCAGGAAACCTTCGATACCGTGAACCGGCATTTCGGCGAACTGTTCCCGCGGCTGTTCGGCGGCGGCGAGGCGAAGCTGACCATCACGGGCGAAGAAATTCTCGACGCGGGGGTGCAGGTCATGGCCCAGCCGCCGGGCAAGCGCAACAGCACCATCCACCTGCTGTCAGGCGGTGAAAAGGCGCTGACCGCCACCGCCCTGGTGTTTGCCCTGTTCAAGCTGAATCCGGCCCCGTTCTGCCTGCTGGACGAGGTCGATGCGCCGCTGGATGACGCCAACACCGAGCGCTACGCCAGCCTGGTAAGCAACATGAGCGAACAGACCCAGTTTTTATTCATCTCCCACAACAAAATTGCGATGCAGATGGCCAAGCAGCTGGTCGGCGTCACCATGCAGGAACAAGGTGTTTCCCGCATTGTCGCGGTGGATATCGAGTCCGCGCTGCAGATGGCCGAGGCTTGAGGGCAACCCATAGAACGTAGGATGCGACGGGGCGGATAATGAGTGATTTGCAGATAGGCCTGATTTCGCTGGGCGTGGTCTTGATACTGGTGGTGGTGTGCTTCAACTGGTGGCAGGACCGCCGAGTGCGCCAGCGCATGCAAGAGCATTTTCCCGAAGGCGACCACGATCCCCTGCTGGGCGGTCTGACGACCCCCGCGGGGCGGCGCGAGCCCGGCATCGGCGCGGCGGCGGCCGACCCGGCTTCGGACGACGCCGCCGAGGTGGATCCCGCCTGCGAGGCCGTCATCGATATCAGCTTCGCCCAGCCCGTGCCGGGGGCCGAGCTGCACGGCGCCGTGCACGCCATTCACAAGGCTGGCGACAAGCCGGTGCGCATATTTGCCGGGCGCGAGAATGGCGGCCATCGCGCGCATCTGCGCGAGGACGAGTCCTACGTCTCCATGCAACTGGCCGTGCTGCTGGCCAACCGCAGCGGCGCGCTTACCGACATCGAGTGGTCGCATCTGTGGACGCAGGCACAAGACCTGGCCGAACGCTTCGAAGGCCTGGTCGAAGGGCCCGAACAGGCGCAGGTGCTGGCACGCGCGCAGCAGCTGGACGAGCTTTGCGCCAGCCTGGACGCCCAGGTGGCCCTGGCGATCCGCCTGGAGGCGGCCCTGCCCGTGCAGGACGTGGCGCGCGTCGTAAAAGAGGCCGGTTTCCTGACGCACGGCAGGCAGCTGGCCTGGATGGCCGAGTCCGGCGTGCCGCGCTTCACCTTGCTGTTCGACGGTGTGCCCGCGGCCGATGTGCAGTCGGCGGGCGTCGACCGGCTGGACCTGCTGCTGGACGTGCCGCGCAGTGTCCCGGACGAGCAGGCATTCAGCCGCATGGCCTGCGTGGGCCGCGACCTTGCCGCCCGCCTGCGGGCCACGCTGGTGGACGAGCAGGGCCGGCCGGTGGCCGAGGGCGCTGACCATACTGTCGATGTCAAGCTGTTCGAGCTGTACAACAACCTGGAGCGCGCCGGCTTTCCGGCGGGCACCGAACGCACCATAAGGCTGTTTTCGTGACTTCCGGCCATTCCACGACAGACTCCATACAAGAAAGACTGCGCACCCTGCGGGAAACCATTGCCGGGCACAACCATCGCTACTATGTACTGGATGCGCCCGTCGTGTCCGACGCGCAGTACGACAAGCTCATGTCCGAGCTGCAGGAGCTGGAACAGGCCCATCCCGAACTGATCGTGCCCGATTCCCCCACGCAGCGCGTGGGGGCCGAGCCGCTTGCCGCCTTTCACAGCGTACGCCATGCGGTGCCCATGCGCTCGCTGGGCAATGCTTTTTCGGAAGAAGACATACTGGCTTTCGACAAGCGCGTGGCCGATACGCTGCGCGGGGCGGGCCTGCTGGCCGAGGGCGGGCACGTCGAGTACATGGCCGAGTTCAAATTCGATGGCCTGGCCATAAACCTGCGCTACGAAGGGGGCGTGCTGGTGCAGGCCGCCACGCGCGGCGACGGGCAGGTCGGCGAGGACGTCACCAGCAATATCCGCACCATGCGATCGGTGCCGCTGCGGCTGCACGGCCAGGCGCCCGATGTCCTGGACGTGCGCGGCGAGGTGCTGATGTATCGCGCCGATTTCCAGAAGCTGAACGATGCCCAGCAGGCGCGCGGCGACAAGTCTTTCGTCAATCCGCGCAACGCGGCGGCGGGCAGCCTGCGCCAGCTCGACCCGCGCGTCACCGCGACCCGTCCCCTGCGGTTTTTCGCCTATGGCTGGGGCGAGGTCAGCGGCAGCCGCCCCGACACCCAGGCCGGCATGCTGGACTGGCTGGAGCAGCTGGGCCTGCCCGTCAACCGCGGCAGGCGCATTGTCCATGGCGCGCAAGGGCTGCTGGACTTCTACGCACGCATGGTGCGCGAACGCGATGCCCTGGCATTCGACATCGACGGCGTGGTGTACAAGGTGAATTCGCTGCAGGGGCAGGACGTGCTGGGTTATGTCGCCCGGGCCCCGCGCTTTGCCGTGGCGCACAAGTTTCCCGCCCAGGAAGAAACCACGCTGCTCACCGGCATCGAAGTCCAGGTGGGCCGCACCGGCGCCATCACGCCGGTGGCGCGGCTCAAGCCGGTGTTCGTCGGCGGTGTCACGGTCACCAACGCAACGCTGCACAATGAGGACGAAATCCGCCGCAAGGATGTGCGCATCGGCGACACCGTCGTCGTCAGGCGGGCGGGCGACGTCATACCCGAGGTGGTGGGGCCGGTGCCCGAATTGCGGCCGGCCGATGCCAGGCTGTTCGTCATGCCCGCCGAATGTCCGGTATGCGGTTCGGCCATCCAGCGCCTGGAAGAAGAGGCCGTGTCGCGCTGCACCGGCGGCCTGGTCTGTGCCGCGCAGCGCAAGCAGAGCCTGCTGCACGCCGCCGGCCGCAAGGCGCTGGACATCGAAGGCCTGGGCGAGAAGCTGGTCGACCAGTTGGTCGACAGCGAACGCATCAAATCGCTTGCCGACCTGTTTACATTGAAAGTCGAAGACCTGCTGCTGTACGAGCGCATGGGCCGCAAGTCGGCGGAAAACCTGGTCCAGGCCCTGGACAAGGCACGCGCGCCCACTCTCGGGCGCCTGCTGTTCGCGCTGGGCATACGCCATGTGGGCGAGACCACGGCGCGCGATCTGGCCATGCATTTCGGCAGCATAGAGGCCGTCATGCAGGCCGACGAGGACGCCCTGTTGTCTGTCCGCGACGTGGGCCCGGTCGTGGCGCATTCCATACAGCAGTTTTTCGGCGAGGCCCACAACCGGGAGGTCATCCAGGCCCTGCTGGACGCCGGCGTGCGCGCCGTCGCCGAGGCCGCGCCCTCGGGCGGCTTGCCCCTGAACGGCAAGACTGTCGTCCTGACAGGCACGCTGCCCACGCTCACGCGAGACGAGGCCGCGCAGCGGGTGCTTGCGGCGGGAGGCAAGGTAAGCGGGTCTGTTTCCCGGAAAACCAGCTATGTGGTGGCCGGAGAAGAGGCGGGCAGCAAGCTGACCAAGGCGCAGGAATTGGGCGTGCCCATCCTGGACGAGGCCGGCCTGCTGGCGCTGCTGTCGCAGCAATAAGAATTCCGCCGGGTGCGGCGCAGTCTTGCGGACCGCCCCGCGCCCGGCGAAGCGGAACGCGTCCGCCGGCAGTGCCTGGCGGGCGGCAGGACGCCGCGGACGCCTTGCCGTTTACTTGATGGAGGCGGACTTCATCAGGCTTTCCTGGTATTGGGCCAGCTCCTGCTGGCGCAGCATTTTTTCAAGCTGTGGCTTGACGTCCTTGAACGCGGGAAAGGTGATGGGACGCGAGTCTTCCATTTCGATGATGTGCCAGCCGAATTGCGTATGCACCGGCGTGCTGGTCATTTCGCCTTTTTTCAGGCTTTCGACGGCCTTGGCGAATTCAGGCACGTAATTGCTGGTGGGCGCCCAGCCCAGTTCGCCGCCTTTCTGGCCGCTGCCCGGATCGACGGAGTCTTTCTTGGCGGCCGCCTCGAAGGAGACCTTCTTGGCCTTGATGTCGGCGATCAGGCCTTGCGCGGCCTTTTCGTCTTTGACCAGGATGTGACGCAGCTTGTATTCCTGGCGTCCGGCCTGTTCTTTTTTGATGCGGTCATATTCGGCCTGCATCTTGGCGTCGGTGATGGGGTTTTTCTTCAGGTGCTCGGCCATCAGGGCGCGCACCAGTATGCCCTGGCGGGCCAGCTCGATCTCTTGCACGACCGCGGGCTGCTTGTTGATGCCGGCTTTCTCGGCCGCCTGCACCGCCACCAGGCGGCCGACCATTTCCTGTTTGACCTGTTCGCGCAGTTGGGGGGAGTCCTGGGCGCCCTGGCTGATCAGCAGGCTGACGAACTGGTCCAGTTGCTGCTGGGTGATGGCCTTGCCGTTGACCGTGGCCACGTTCTGGGCGTAGACAGGGGCGGCGATGGCGCATGCCGCGGCGAACATTGCGAGTCGTTTCATAGATTGCCTTTGCTTAATTCGCGCTGGCAACGATTGCCAGCGCATGGATGGGATGGGGGATGAGGTCTTGCAGGCGGTCGTACACCAGGCGATGGCGGGCCAAAGGCGCCAGGCCCTGAAACTGGCTGGACGCGATGATGACGCGGAAATGGCTGGCGCCGTCCCGCGCGCCGGCGTGGCCGGCATGCAGGTGCGATTCGTCGATGATTTCCAGCTTGGCCGGCTGCAGGGCGGCCAGGCGCTGCCGGATGAGCGCGGCGCGGTCGCAGGAGGGCGTGGTCATGGGGTTTCCTTGCCGTCTTGCCGCGGCAGCGCGGCGGCGTCTTCCTTGATGTGCCGGCCCAGCCAGATGGACTGCGCGACGACGAAGGCCAGCATCAGGGCCATCAGGCCGAATACCTTGAAGTTGACCCATTGCGATTCGGTGAAGCGGCCGGAAAAGGCCACGTACAGATTGAGGGCGCCCGACAGGATGAAAAAACCGGCCCAGCTTGCATTGAGCCTGTTCCAGACGGCATCGGCCAGGCGTATCTGGCCTCCCATGATTCTTTGCATGAGGTTGCGTCCGAATATCCACTTGCCGCCCAGCAGTATGCCGGCGAAGAGCCAGTACAGCACCGTGGGCTTCCATTTGATGAAAGCGTCGTTGTGGAACAGCAGCGTGGCGCCGCCGAAGACGACGATGACTGACAGATTGATCCAGTGCGTGGCCTCGATGGCCTTGCGCCGGGCCTTCAGCCAGGCAATTTGCGCAACGCCGGCCGCCATGGCGACGGCCGTGGCGGTGTAGATGTCGGAGAATCTGAACGCCAGAAAGAACAGAACCAGCGGAAACAGGTCGAACAGGAGTTTTTTCATTCGGCGGGTTCGAATTTCAGCGACAGCGAGTTGATGCAGTAGCGCAGGCCCGTGGGCGGCGGGCCGTCGGGAAACACATGGCCCAGGTGGGCGTCGCAGACATTGCACAACACCTCGGTGCGCACCATGCCGTGGCTGAGGTCGCGTTCCTCGCGCACCAGCGCCGGGTCCAGGGGCTCGAAATAGCTGGGCCAGCCGCAGCCTGCGTCGAATTTGGTATCGGAGGCGAAAAGCGGCGTGCCGCAACCCACGCAGCGGTAGATGCCGGGCTGCGTGGTGTCCCAGTAGCGGCCGGTGAAGGGGCGTTCGGTGCCCTTTTGCCGAGTGACGTAGAACTCTTCGGGCGTCAGTTGCACGCGCCATTCGTCCTCGGATTTGCGGATTTTCTCCATGTTGTCTCTGTCTGTCTGTTTCTATGCTCTATGTTAATCGACTTTCGCCGGGCGCGGCGGTTCCCTCATTTTGGGATTTTTTTGTCTGCCATACCGGCTTTCGCGGTGTTTCGCGTCCTTGCATTGGTATTGAATTCACTAACTTATTAGTGTTTTAATAGGGCGCTTGCGGCAAGCTTGCGTCTATGCAGGGAATCCCCTAAAAGACTTTGTATCTCTTTCTCTCCATAATGCAAAGCTGATAGAAACGGGCTGAAATGTTTTATAGGCTAACATTTGAAATGTTTAATACAAGGCGGCCGGGGTATCCCGCTGTGGGGCATGTTCTCGCTTCGGCGGGCGGGGTCCGCCGGCCTATCGGCAAACCGGCGCAGACCGGTGCACAATAACTAGCTGCCACGGGGCGGCGGGCTTCTCCCAGTCCCCAATTCATGGTGTAGTAGGATGGATTCGACAATAATATTCATATTGCTCCAGGACGGCGTCTTGAATGGCGCCGTTTATGCATTGCTGGGCCTGGCCCTGGTGCTCGTATTCCTGGTAACACGGGTGGTGTTCATTCCCCAGGGTGAATTCGTCGCGTACGGCGCGCTGACCCTGGCATTCATGGTCAACGGCAGGGTGCCCGGCACGGTGAACCTGCTTCTCATCATCGGCATCCTGACCTTTCTCGTCGATCTTGCCAGCGCGCTGCGCAGCCGCGATTGGGGCCGCCTGCCCCGATCGGCGCTGTGGTCGCTGGCGCTGCCCATCGTGCTTTATCTGGCGGCGCCGCACATCGTCAGCACGACCACGCCCTTGTGGGTCAATGTGCTGTTCTCGCTGGCCCTGGTCATTCCGCTGGGGCCCATGCTTTACCGCCTGGTGTATCAGCCGGTGGCCGAGGCCAGCGTGCTGGTGCTGCTCATCATCTCGGTGGCAGTGCATTTTGCGCTGGCCGGCCTGGGCCTGGTGTTCTTCGGCGCCGAGGGCTGGCGCACGCCTCCATTCATGGAAGGCGACGTGCAGTTCGGCGCGGTGTCGTGGTCGGCGCAGACCTTCTTCGTGCTGGGCACTTGCGTGGCGCTCATACTGGCCCTGTGGCTGTTCTTCGGCAAGACGCTGTACGGCCGCGCGCTGCGGGCCACCGCCGTCAACCGGCGCGGCGCGCGCCTGGTGGGCATCAGCACCAATATGTCGGGCAGCCTCACCTTCACGCTGGCGGCCGCCATCGGCGCACTGTCGGGCATGCTGATTTCTCCCGTCACCACCATCTATTACGACACGGGCTTCCTCATCGGCCTGAAGGGCTTCGTCGCGGCCATCGTAGGCGGTCTGGTCAGCTATCCCCTGGCCGCCGCCGGCGCACTGTTCGTGGGCATCCTGGAAGCCTTCTCGTCGTTCTGGGCAAGCGCCTACAAAGAGGTTATCGTGTTTACGCTGATCATCCCTGTATTGCTGTGGCGTTCGTTCGGCACGACGCATGTCGACGAGGAGTAACGCCATGAACCGCATCATTCTCGTCGTATTCCTGGCGGTGCTGGCTGTGCTGCCCCTGCTGTCGGCCACGCCTGAATTCTGGATCACCCAGCTCAATTACATCGGCCTGGCCGCCCTGGTGGTGCTGGGGCTGGTGCTGCTGACCGGCGTGGGCGGCCTCACGTCTTTCGGCCAGGCGGCCTTCGTGGGCATCGGCGCCTACACCACCGCCTATCTGACCACAGCCATGGCGTGGTCTCCCTGGCTGGCGCTGGTGGCCGGCCTGGTCATCACTTTCGCCGTGGCCTATATACTGGGCGCCATCACCCTGCGCCTGTCCGGCCATTACCTGCCGCTGGGCACCATCGCCTGGTGCCTGTCCCTGTACTACCTGTTCGGCAACCTGCAGTTCCTGGGCCAGTACGACGGCATAGCGGGTATCCGCGCCATCAATTTCCTGGGGCTTTCGCTGTCGGGCGGGCGCGACATCTATTATCTGATCTGGGTCATCGTGCTGCTGTCCATGTGGGCCACGCGCAACCTGTTGGACTCGCGTCCGGGCCGGGCCATCCGCGCGCTCAAGAGCGGCAGCGGCATGGCCGAGTCCTTCGGCGTCAACATGGCGTCGTACAAGGTCATCATCTTCGTCTATTCGGCCCTGCTGGCCTGCCTGTCGGGCTGGCTGTACGCCCACATGCAGCGCGCCGTCAGCCCCAGCCCCTTCGGCCTGAACTATGGCATCGAATACCTGTTCATGGCGGTGGTGGGCGGCGGCAGCAGTGTGTGGGGCGCCATCGTGGGCTCGGGTCTCATTCTCACGCTGAAGGACCAGATCCAGAACGTCCTGCCGCAAATCGTCAAGACCACTTCCAACTTCGAGCTCGTGGTGTTCGGCGTGCTGATGGTGCTGGTGCTGCAATACGCGCGCGACGGCGTATGGCCCATCATCGCCTCGTGGTGGGCTTCCATCACCGGCCAGGACAAAAGCAAGCGCCGGCGCGGCGCGCCGCCCGAGGCGCCCCCCCTGCCGCAGCGGCAGCGCCCGGAACCGGGTTCGCTGGTCCTGCAGGTGGACGCCGCGCGCAAGGAGTTCGGCGGGCTGGTGGCGGTCAACGACATCAGCTTCAGGCTCAAGGCCGGTGAAATCATGGGTCTCATCGGCCCCAATGGCGCGGGCAAAAGCACCACGTTCAATCTCATCACGGGCGTGCTGCCCACCACCAGCGGCGAAATCAAATTCCTGGGGCACCGCCTGGACAAGCTGCCTTCGCGCGAGATCGCCAGGCTGGGCGTGGGCCGCACCTTCCAGCATGTGCAGCTGCTGCCCACCATGAGCGTACTCGAGAACGTCGCCCTGGGCGCCCACCTGCGCAGCGGCGTGGGCGTGCTCGAGGCGGCGCTGCACATCGAGCGCAAGGACGAGGCCGCGCTGCTGCACGAGGCGGCAAGGCAGCTGCAGCGGGTCGGCCTGGGCGACTATCTGTACGAACAGGCGGGCAACCTGGCCCTGGGCCAGCAGCGCATCCTGGAAATAGCGCGCGCGCTGGCGGCCGATCCCGTGCTGCTGCTGTTGGACGAGCCGGCCGCGGGCCTGCGCTACAAGGAAAAACAGGAACTCGCCAAGGTGCTCGACCAATTGCGCCAGGAAGGCATGAGCATCCTGCTGGTGGAGCACGACATGGATTTTGTGATGAACCTGACAGATCATCTGGTAGTGATGGATTTCGGCACCAAGCTGGCCGAAGGCCTGCCCGCCGACGTCCAGCAGAACCCCGCGGTGCTGGAAGCCTACCTGGGCGGCATCGACGACGACCTGCCGCTCGACGACGGCAACCCCGCTTTGGCAGGGGGCACGGCATGAACACGACCACCACGCAGCCGGTGCTGCAGATTGACAATCTCTCCACTCAGTACGGCAAGGTCAATGCGCTGGCCGGCGCCCGGCTGACCGTCGCCAAAGGCAGCATCGTCACCGTCATCGGCGGCAATGGCGCGGGCAAGTCCACGCTGCTCAATTCCATCATGGGGTCGCTGCCTTCCACCGGCCACAGTTCGGGCTCCATCCAGTATCTTGGCCAGAATGTCGGCGGCTGGCAGGTCGAGCGTCGAGTGGCCGGCGGCATGTCGCTGGTCCCCGAACTGCGTGAGCTGTTCGGCAGCATGTCGGTCGAAGACAATTTGCTGCTGGGCGGTTTCCGCCTGTACCGCGCCCGCCAGGCAGGCTGGAAGTCCAAGATGGACGAGGTGTTCGACATCTTCCCGCGCCTGCGCGAACGCCGCCGGCAGCAGGCCGGCACGCTGTCCGGGGGCGAGCGCCAGATGCTTGCGGTGGGCCGGGCCCTGATGGCCCAGCCCCAACTGCTGATGCTGGACGAGCCCAGCCTGGGCCTGGCGCCGCGTATCGTGCGCGAGATCTTCCAGATCATCGCGCGCCTGCGCAGCACGGGGGTCTCCATCCTGCTGGTCGAACAGAACGCCCGCGCCGCCCTGCAGGTGGCGGACTACGGGTATGTGCTGGAAACGGGCGAGGTGATTCTGGAAGGCTCGGCCAAGGAACTCAGCGGTAATCCGCGCGTCATCGAAAGCTACCTGGGACTGGGGAGCAAGGGCGCGCAGGCGGCCTGAGGGCTTGGGGTTCCGGACGCTTTGTTGCCCGGTTCGCTGCCATGGCCCTCGAGGGGCCGTGCAGTGCAGGAATCGTACTTGCGGTCGTTGTTTCTTGAGCCCCTTCTTATCGGTTCTCGGGAGGGGTCTTCATGGTTCTGACATGGTCGGCAGGCGGTGATGGTTCTTTAGACGGTCCTCGAACTTCTTGTCAATGGTTCTTTCGACGGTCGCCGGTCATGGGGTACTGGTTTTTTAGACGGTCGCCAGTTATAGGGTATTGGTTCTTTCGACGGTCATCGGCTACAGGGTGTTGGTTCTTTAGACGGTCGCCGGTCACAGGGTGCGGCGTCATCCGGTCGGTCGGCCGGTTCGGCGCCTGCGCGCCGAACACCGCATCGGCTTGCTCGTCTGGCGCGTACGCGCCTCCCTTCGCCTACGCCTCGCTCGTGCCTCCAACGCCCGGCTGGCGCCACCCCCTGTACCCGCCGCCCTGCGGTGGGGTTTATTGAACCATTGCTGCCACCAGAGGGGTGCTTGGCCTTCTGGCGTGTTGCCGGTGGGGCTTCAGAAGAGTTCTGGCGCTCGCTGCGGCCGGCCCCTACGGCGGGCCGGCCTTCGCCTCGGGCCCGGGATTGCCACGGGGTGGCGGTGGGGTGCCAAGGCCATGGGGAGGCGAATTCAGCGGCGTCTTGCCAAGGGCAATCGTTCTGATACAGGCCAGAGAGAATGGCGGCATTGCCATTGAAGCCTCCCCCGGCCGTCTCCCACCGCATCGATGCCCCCCGGCTCGTGGCGTGTCATCACTGTACCCACCACCCAGCGCAAGCCGTGGCGTCCCCGCGGCCCGACGTCGGGCCGCGCCATCGGGGCAAGGGGAGACGGCGCCCAAGTTCCACGGCAATGCCACAAGGGCCATTGGCCCGGCCCGGAAACCTGTTCGGCAAGAATGATACGCCAACCCGAGAAAGCGGTGGCCAAAGAGCCAATGCCACCCCGATGCATACCCCGATCCGATGCGAGGCCGGCCCGCCGTAGGGGCCGGCCGCAGCGAGCGCAAGAGATCTTGGCCCCCAAGCGTTAC
>Ga0180223_1001550_pt1 | contig 17251 bp, 17 predicted proteins | sample eDN5th30CKraftOP_FD_151337 | JGI IMG/M metagenome (GOLD analysis project Ga0180223, IMG submission 151337) | Enriched Organic Plus compost microbial communities from Emeryville, California, USA - eDNA 5th pass 30_C Kraft OP (version 2) (version 2) ...
CGTGATCTGTATCGCGCGATGGGGGCTGGCACGCCGCGCGCTGCCGATCCCGACCCTGCCACGCCGCGCGCTGGCAAATCCGATGGGCCTGCATTTGAAATCACCGCTGAACAGCAGCGCAGGCTCTCAGCCCTGACCGTCTGAAAGGAACAGACATGAATATGATGACGAACTTGCGTGGCATCGCCGCGCAGGGCCGGGGTCTCGTTGCCGTGCGCGCCGAAGCCCAGCCCAAGAAGCCCGCTTCGCTTGATGACGTGCTGGTCACGTTCGAAGCGTTCAAGGAAAAGCACAGCGAGGAACTGGCTGAGATCAAGGCCGGCAAGACCGATGTGCTGACCAAGGAGCATCTGGAGCGGATCAACGCGGCGCTCAGCGAATTGCAGTCCGCCGTGGACGATCAGGCGAAGATCAACGCCGCCGCCAAGCTTGGCGATGGCGCGATCATCGGTGATCTGAAGGCCGACCCGGAATATACCGCGGCGTTCAAGGCCCACATGCGCAAGGGCGACCGCGCGCCCGCCGACATCCAGGCGGCGATGTCCAAGGGCACCGATGCAGACGGCGGCTATCTCGCTCCGGTGGAATGGGATCGCACGATCACCAATAAGCTGAAGCAGATCAGCCCGATCCGCGCTCATGCTCGCGTGATTACGATTTCTTCGGCCGGCTTCAAGAAGCTGTTCAATGACCGGGCTGTTGGTTCGGGCTGGGTCGGTGAAACGGCGTCGCGGCCCGCCACGACCACACCGACGATCGGTTCGCTGGATTTCACCACGGGCGAAATCTACGCAAACCCGGCGATCAGTCAGCAGTTGCTCGACGATGCGGCGGTGGATCTGGAAAGCTGGCTTGCCGATGAGGTTGATACCGAGTTCGCGCGACAGGAGGGTATCGCGTTCCTGTCCGGCGACGGCACCAACAAGCCGCACGGCATCCTGACCTATGTCACCGGCGCAGCCAACGCCGCGCGGCATCCGTTCGGGGCGATTCCGGTCGTGAATAGCGGCGCTGCTGCCGGTCTCACCTCCGACGGCATCCTTGACCTGATCTATTCGCTCCCGAGCGAGTTCGTGGCGGGCGCCAAGCTGTTCATCAATCGCCAGTCGATGTTGGCCGCGCGCAAGCTGAAGGACGGCAACGGCGTCTATCTGTGGCAACCCAGCTACGCGTCGGGCCAGCCGCAGACGCTGGCCGGCGAGACGGTTGTGGAGGTGCCCGGCATGCCCGCGATTGCCGCCAACGCCATCGCCGCGCTCTATGGTGACATGGACGCCACCTATCTGGTGATTGATCGCGTCGGCATCCGCGTGCTGCGCGATCCCTACACCAACAAGCCGTTTGTCCACTTCTACACCACGAAGCGGGTCGGCGGCGGCGTGCACAATCCTGAGCCGATGCGCGCGCTCAAGATCGGAACCGGCGAATAATTCTTTTCTTCCGGGGCGGCTTGCGTCGCCCCGGTTGATCGAAGCGACGCTGCCCGCGCCGTTTCGGTCAACCGAAGGAGACCCCCTATGACCACGAAGAAGACCGAGGCTGACAAGCCCGCCAATGAACAGGCGAACATCGCGCCAGCCACCGGCATCGCTCCCTCTGGCGCGCCTGAGCAGGTCGTGCCCGACGTCGATCTGGATCATCCCGCCGTGGACAACGATCCGCGCGCTGGAACGAGCGTCGACCAGAACCGCATCGACTTCAACGATCCGACGCTTTCCCAGAGCGAAGCGGTGGAGAAGAACCTTGCCGATCAGGCGGGCGAATAACCCGTAACCGGCGAGGATTTCCCATGACCGAGCCGATCAGCCTTGAGGAAGCCAAGGCGCAGTTGCGCATTCTTGACGACAGCGAAGATGCGTTCCTGCTGTCCGCGATCGAGGACGCACGCGGCTGGGTGGAAGCCTATACAGGGTTGATCCTGACGCGCAGGGCCGTTGTGGTGGCCCTGCCGTCATTCTCAGCGGCGCTTACCGTCTGGCCCGTCGTTTCGGTCGACAGCGTGGGCTACATCGACAGTGCCGGCGCGGACACGGTGCTGTCGCAGGCTGATTATAGCCCTCAGCTTGCCAAGCGCCCGGCGCACCTGATCGGAAAGGCATTCCCCCCCATCTATGCGGGGAGCGCCGTCACGGTCGTGGTAACGGCGGGGTTCTCTGGCCCGGATGCGATCCGGGCATTCTCGCCCAATCTCATGCGGGCCATGAAATTGCTGGTGGCGGGGTATTTCCGTGACCGCGAGACGGGCGGGCTCGCGGGCGACGTGGAGGAAAGCGCAAAGCGCCTCTGCCGACCTTTCAAGCGGTGGACCGCCTGATGGGGGATATTCATCTCAACGCTGGCGACCTGAGGCACCGCCTTCGCATCGAGCGGCCGGTGGCGGACGACAGTTTCGATGGCGCCGGTTCGGGCGAATGGAATCTGGTCGCTGAGGTATATGCCAGCGTGCAGGACGTGCTTCCGAGCCGCGCAGAGGCAAGCCGACTGGCGGGGACCGGCGGTTTCGACATGTCGGCGCGCCCGGCGCGCGTTCGCATGCGTTATCGTGATGGCATCACGTCAGACATGCGCTTTGTGATGGGCAACCGCATTATGCAGATCGTATCCGGCCCGGCTGAGCTTGGCTGGCGCGATGGCATGGAGTTCATGGTCGAGGAATATCGACCGGCAGGGAACCCGGCCTGATGGCCTCCATGAAGGGCCGGAGCGAGGTCAAATCCTTCATCGCTGGTATCCCGAGCGACCTAGCAAAGCTGTTGCGCGGTGCCGGCCGGGCGGGCGCGAAGGTCATCGCGGACGAAGCAAAGGACCGCGTGATTTCCGATGAAGTCAGATCGGGTATCAAGGTCGCGACGAAAGCCGAAGACGGCCGGATCATCGCCAAGGTGCAGGTCAAGGGCAAGTTCGCCTTCATCGCGCCCTGGCTCGAATATGGCACTGATCCGCACTTCATCAGCGTGGATGACAGCCAGCGCGGCGGCATGAGTGTCCGCAAGGTCAACGAGCGGGTAAAGGCCGGGTCGCTGGTCATCGGCGGGAATTTCGTGGGGTCGACGGTCCATCATCCCGGCGCCAGGCCGCATCCGTTCCTGCGCCCGGCTCTCGATACCAAGGAAAACGAGGCCCGCAATGCGGCCCAGCATTATATCAACAGCCGCGTCGGCCGCACGGGCATCAAGGGCGGGCCTGAAGCCGGGGATGACGCATGACCGGAGCCGACATCATCGGCGCGCTGCTGCTGGCAGACGCTGCCGTAACCAATCGGGTTCCTGTTGGTCGCATCAAGGCCGGGCGACTGCCTGAAGGCGTTGATCTGCCCGCGCTGCTGGTGCGCGTCATCAGCATCGTGGACCGACATGCGCTGGTTCGATCGGGCTGGGAGCGGCGCACCGCGCGCGTGTCCGTCACGGTGCGCGCGGCGAGCTATCGCGATCAGAGCGAAATCATCGAACTGGTGCGGCAATGCTGCGCGGGCCGCGTGGGCAATATTGGCGGTGGAACGCGCGTGTCGATCCTTACCGCCGGAACCGGCCCCGATGTCAGCGGGCCGGGGAACAGCTTTGAACAGGCACAGGATTTCCGCGTCAGCTTCGACGCGCAAGTGTGAGGAGAAGACCAATGAGCGACAAGAAGGTTGACGCCTTTATCGTGAAGAATTTTCGCGATGCGGGCACCGAAGAACAGTTCACCCAGGGCGCCGTGACGCCGATCAGCGAAGGCGCGTTCACCAACTACGCTGCGGCCGGACTGGTTCGCAAGCCCACCGCTGACGACAGGAAGTCGAGCAGCGCGGCCGCGAAGTCCGACGCCTGACCAGTTCGTCCGCCCGCGCGGACGTATCCCGCCGGATAATCCGGCTTGCCACACAGGAGAAAGACCATGGCATCAACGACTGCTGCGGGCACGACGATCGGCATTTCGGCCGCTGCCCCCGCAACTGAAGACGAAACGGGCTATGCTGCCCTCACCTTCACCTTGATCGGCGGCGTCGAACAGATCGGCGTGATCGGCGCGACCACCAATAAGGTCGAGTTTCAGCCGCTCAGCGGGCCGAAGGAAAAGCACAAGGGCTCGACCGACTACGGATCGCTGCAACCGGCCATCGCTCATAATGAGGAGGATGCCGGTCAAACGCTCCTGCGAACCGCTGCGGAGCCGGACAATAATGCGCTCTATTCGTTCGAAGTGACCTATCCGACTGGCGAAAAGCGTTGGTCGCAGGGTCGCGCGTTCGGTTATCCCGAAAATGTCGGCAATGCGGACAGCATCATCATGGCAAATCCGACCATCGAGTTTAGCAAGAAGGTCGTGAAGGGCGCCGCCTCCTAAATCCCGGCCCAGCCGGTCCACGCGCATCAGTCCGTCTCGCATTTCGCGGGTCGGGGCGGGCTGATGCACCCTGAAATCCCGTGAAAGGATAGATTATGTTTGATATTTCGACGTTGGCTGTAGCCGACACTGCTCCCATCCATCTCAAGGGTCCCGATGGCGAATATCTCTTCGCGAACGGTGATCCTGAAAAGCCCGTTCGCATCGTCATCTACAGCCCCGGCTCCAAGCAGTTCGCGGCGGTTGAAGCACGGCAGACGGCCCGCATGATCAAGCGGATGAACGACAATGACAGCAAGATGGTGGCACCGGCCCCCGGCCAGTTCGCAACCGAGCAGGCCGAAGACCTTGCGAGCATCACCGTGGCGCTGGAAAATTTCACCTACTCCCCCGCTGGCGACAAGCAGGGTCAGGAACTGTTCTTTGCATTCTATTCCGACCCGAAGCTGGGCTACATCGCGCAGCAGGTCGCGAAATCGCTGCGTGATTGGGGAAACTTCAGGCCCGCCTCGAACGCGGGCTAAAACTCTACGTCCAGCAAATGGCGTGGCTCAACGCCACGCCCAAGCCGCCAAAGGGCACGAAACGGGCCGAGCAGGACGAGGCTCCTCAACTGAGCCGGATTGACGAGATGAAGCGGCAGAAGATCGTGCCGTCCATGCCTCCCAATCCCGCTCCACATATTATCAACCGGCTTATCGAGATCGGGTTGACCGAAGCAGCCGGCATGGGCGCGGCACCGCTGTCATGGCAGACGATCCGGGCATGGTCCGAAATGACCGGCGTTCACCTTTCACCTTGGGAGGCCCGGCTGATCCGGTCGCTATCGCTGGAATATCTGGCGGCAGGCCATCGCGCGGAAAGCGAGAACTGCCCGCCACCGTGGCGAACGGAAGTCACCGCGCAGGAGCGCGAGATGGAGGTCGCCCGGTTGCGGATGGTGCTTGGGTGACTCGACTTTTCCAAGTGTTTCCGCAATGGAAGCATTCGGAGGGGTCTGGATTAATGGTCATGTTGCTGAAGGGGAATGGCCGGTTCGATTTCCGGGTTGTTGGGGAAAGCTATCGGCAAGCTAATCTTAGATTGCTTGCCGGGCCGGAGGCCCCGGACGGCCATGATCTAGACTGCCTCGCTGCATTATTATTTCAAGATAGTAATCCTCATGATCCGAATGCGGTTGCGGTCTTTATCGTTCACGCCAGCCAGAAACTTACGATGGTTGGCTATCTTGCGAGAAAGGATGCTCGCGCATATCGGAAGTGTGTAGAGAAAGTGGGCGGCCAAGATCCCCAAGGCATGTTATGCCGCGCGAGGATCGTTGGCGGCTGGAATGACGGTTACGGCGATACGGGGTATTATGGCGTCAGGCTGGACTTGAAGCTGCCACTATCGTTCGGGACTGCCGCTGCTTGGAAAAACTGGTCTCAGAGGCTGCTGTGATGATAATTCGATCTCTCCCCCTTTTTACGGCAGCATTCTGGCTTACGGTAACTCCCGCCACAGCTGCGGACCAGTTCGATCTCATCTGCAAAGGGCGGGAGAAGACGTCGACATTTGGCAAGTGGAGTCCTGCCGAAAGCCGCTATCGGGTCGATCTTGTATCTAAGACCTGGTGCAGGGGTGATTGTAGCAAGACGGATGCAATCCAATCGATTGATCCGTCCCGTATCACCTTCACAAACACCGTAGAGCCCGACAGTGGAGCAGGAACCACGCTCCACTGGATTGATCGAACAACTGGAAAATGGACTGACGTTCGATACAGTTCGTTAGTGGCTTTCAGGACCGAAGGCATCTGCGAGGCCGCGCCGTTCAGTGGATTTCCGGCCCAGAAATTCTAGTCAATCAACCCTTGTTTTAAGCGGTGACGCGGTTCTGTCGGCGCGCTCCCCTTCATTCGGAAGGACGCAGAGCCCATTCGGGCACATCCATCGCCTTCGCTAGCTTCGCTACGGTCGCCTGACGCAGCTTCCCTTTGCTGGCTTCCATGCGGGCAAGGGCAGGCTGTAACATGCCAGCGGCCTCGGCCAATGCATCCTGCGTCATGCCGCGATATTCGCGCCACGCGGCCACGGGTGATTTCCCGTCCAGCATGGCGTCGATCACTTCGGAGGGGATGGTGAAATCGCTTTCGGCAAGCGCCCGATCGGCCGCCGCGATGTCAGCGGAGTCCAGCAGGGCCAGATAATCGGCCTCGGTAATGACCACCAGCGGCGTTCCGTCCGGCGCGGTGATCTTCTGGGGGTGATAGGTCATCTTCTGTCCTTTCAATCGTAAACGCCGCCACGCGGGCCGATTTCGATGATGGCAAGAACCACCATGTCCATCGAATAGATCACGCGCCAGTCACCAACGCGCAGGCGATTATAATCCGATCCTTTGAGCGCCTTCACATTGTTGGCGAGGCTTTCGGGATCGATTGCAAGCTGTTCGATCTTTCCACGGATCAAGCGGGCCGTGTTGGCGGGCATTTTGAGAAGTGCTTTCGCCGCCTGCTTCGTGAATGTGATCTGCCGTTTGCTCATAACATTTCTATAACGCTGAATATAACATTCGTCAAATGAAAAGTTATATCCTGATCCCTAACCCGAACCTGTGAGGTCGCTGATGGCGGACAGTGAAGTCCCGACACTTGAGGTCGGGTTTGCGATCGATTTCTTCGACAGCTTCGGTCAACTCAAGTCGCTGGATGATCTGATTGGGAGCAGCGCGGCCAATGCAGTGCGCGAGTTCCAGCGGGTCGAGGCTGCGACGAAGGGGGCGGTCAATCTGAGCGGCGCAACCGCGCAGATGACGACATTCGGCAACACCGCCTCTCGCGAGCTTGCGAACGTAACGCGCGACACCAACCGGGTTGAAAAGGCGGGCGAGGGCATGGTCCGCCAGATCGAACGACAGATCGAGGTCTTCGGAAAGAACGGCTCGGAAATCCGTCAGATGCGCGCGGAAATGCGCGCGCTGGAGGCGGAGGAACGCGGACTTACGGAACTGGCTTCGCGGCTCCGGGCCGTCAGCAACGAGATGACGCGGTTGGAGCGTGGAACAGGAGCAGCCGGAGCCGGAGCCAAGCTGGCTCTGCATCAAATGCTCAATTTGAGCTATCAGGTTCAGGATTTGGGCGTTCAGTTCGCGATGGCCGCCCAAAGCTCTGCCCCGCTGAAACTGGGCATGATGGCGCTGCTGCAACAGGGTAGCCAGATCGCCGGTATCAGCCAGCAGGCAGGCGTGGGCATTGGTGCGATGGCTAAGCAGATGCTGGGCGCGGTCGGTGCGTTCCTGCTTGCCAGCCCGGCCATTCTGGCGACTGCGGCAGCGGCGGGCGTAGCGGCCACGGCGGTCGGCCTGATCACGGCGGAAATCAACAAGTCCTCTGACGTCACGGTCACATGGAAGGATGTCGTCTTTGGCGCGTGGGATGCCGCAAAAGCCTATCTGGAGGGCGCGCTGACGCAGGCTTTCCAGTATTTCGGCATGTCGGCGGAAGACGTCTGGAACAAGATCGTCGAAATCACAAAGTGGGCGATCAACCGGATTATCGGCATCACAGCGCTAGCACCGCGAAACCTGATCGCGCTGTTTAGCGGCTTGCCCTCCGCGATTGGTGACGCCTTCTATTCCGGCGTGAATATCGCGATCAAGGCGCTCAACTGGCTGCTGGAAAAGGGCATCGGCGCGATCAACAGTTTCGCGCAGACCGTGAACAAGATTTTGCCCGATGCATTCCAAATTCCAACGATCAGCGCCTCAGACGTCAAGATCAAGGAAATCGAGAATGTCTACGCCGGGGCTGGACGGACGCTGGGCAAGGCTCTGAAGGACAATATCGTCGACGCCTTCACGGGCGATTTCATCGGCGGTGCTGCATCGGTGATTTCGCCCTATGCGGTGGCGCGCGCCCGCTCGCGGGAGAATTCCGCTAACAACAGCACCGACGCAATCGAACGGCAGGTTGCGCTTGCAACCGCAACGACAAAGACCGCCAAGGCCCAGGCGCAGCTTAATGCGGTGAAGGCGCAGGCCGCTGCGATCGACAAGATGGCCCCCGGCGAGAAGAAGGATGCGGCTCTTCTCAAATACAAGCAGGATCTGACCGCTGCGGAAATCGGGCTGTCAAAGGCTCGCGAGGCGGATGCTGCCGCCCGCAAGGCCCAAACCGCAGCCGACAGGGAGGCGAGGAAGGACGCACGCGAAGCCGCTCGCGACGCGGAGCAGATGGCCAATTTCCTCACTGAGAGCCGCATGAAGGCGCAGGGCAATGTCTGGAAACTCGCGCAGGAGATGGAGAAGCGGCAGCAGGATTGGGGCAAGGGCGATCAGACTTGGGGCAAAACCGATATTCAGAAGCAAAATCAGGCCGTCAAGGACGCGCAAGCGGCTGCGGAAAACATGAAGGACTTTATGGAGGCCTTCATTCGCAGCCTCGACGCCGTTTCGGAGCGCGTGGATGAGGTGGCCGCCAATATGCGCCGTGCCTTTGGTTCAGTCGGCGGTGCAATAGGCGATGCCATCACCGTTCTCGATGAATATGGCAAGCGCCAGAAGGTCATCGACCGGGAACGCGACCTCATCAACGCTCAAGACACGGTTGACCAAAAGCGTTTGGGGGAACTGCGCAAAGCAGAGATGGTGAACCAGCTCTCCGGCATGATCGCCCTGACCGGCGCGGCAAAAAATCTCTTCAGCGAGCATTCAAAGGGTTACAAGGCCATGGCCGCAGCGGAAAAGGCGCTGACGGTCATCCAGCTTGCGCGCACCGCTGTGGATGTCGCAGGTGGCGCGGCCCGCATGTTCGCCACACTTGGCCCGTTCGCTTTTCCGGCCGTCGCTGCGATGCTGGGCGTCATGGCGGCGCTGGGCTTTAGCGGCGGGTCTTCGCGCAACACCCTGCCGAAGTCCAACGAAGGCACCGGCACCGTGCTAGGCGACGTCAGCGCCAAGTCGGAAAGCATCCAGCGCTCGCTTGACGCCCTGAAGGACGTGGACACGGTGATGCTGGGCTACTCGCGTCAGATGGCCGCATCGCTCAAGTCGATCGAGAGCCAGATCGGGGGCTTCGCCTCGCTGCTGGTCCGCGCGGGCAACATCAATGCGTCGGACGGGGTGAATACCGGCTTCAAGACCGACACGACCGGCAACGTGCTGTCGGGCATCCTGACGGGTGGCGGCATCCTGTCGAAAATCCCCCTCGTCGGCGGCATTTTCGGCGCCATCGGCGGGCTGGTGAAGTCCCTGTTCGGCACGAAGACCAGCGTGATCGGCAGCGGACTTTATGGCGATGCGCAGTCGCTGGAAGATATTCTGTCGGGCGGCTTCGACGCCTCCTATTACAGCGACATCAAGAAGAAGAAGAAATTCTTCGGCCTCACCACGTCAAAGAAATATTCGACCCAATATGCCGAGGCCGATCCGGCGCTCGAAAACCAGTTCACGCTCATCCTGCGCCAGTTCAACGACGCAATCGCCTCTGCGGCCGGGCCGCTGGGGGTGGCAACCGACGAAGTGCAGAAGCGTCTCAACAATTTCGTGGTGAACATCGGCAAGATCGATTTGCAGGGTCTTACCGGCGAGGAGATCGAGGAAAAGCTGAACGCCGTGTTCGGCGCTGCCGCCGACAATATGGCGAACGCAGCGTTTCCCGGCATGACACGCTTCCAGAAGGTGGGCGAAGGCGCATTCGAAACGCTGGTGAGCGTTGCTTCCACCGTGGAAGCGGTGACGGCCTCGCTCGACCAGTTGGGCTTTGCGATCAGCGGCATGAGCATCGACGTGAAGATGTCGATCGCGGACCAGTTCGAAAGCGTCAGCGCCATGAACAGCGCTGTCGACGCCTACTTCGAGAGCTTCTTCACCAAGGAAGAACAGGCCGCCGCCAAAACCGCGCAGTTCGCCCAGGTGTTCGAAAGCCTGGGTCTAACCATGCCTGCGACCATGGAGGCGTTCCGCGCGCTGGTGCAGGCGCAGGATCTGACGACGGCGGCAGGGCGGGAAACCTATGCCGCGCTGCTCCAGCTTGCCCCGGCCTTTGCCGATCTGAAAACCTCGCTGGAGGGCGCGAAGAGCGCGGCCGATATTCTGGCGGAACGGCAGGATCTGCAACGCCGCATCCTTGAACTGAACGGCGACACCGCAGCCCTGCGCGCGTTGGAACTGGCGAAGCTCGATGTCAGCAACCGGGCGCTTCAGCAGCAAATCTACGCGATCGAGGACGCGCAGGAAGCCGCCAAGGCAGCGGAGCAATTGCGCGATGCATGGAAGTCCGTGGGCGACACCATCATGGATGAGGTCAAGCGGCTGCGCGGGCTGACCGGCGGCAACGAGGGCGGCAGCTTCGCATCCATCATGGGCCAGTTCAACGCGGCGACCGCTGCGGCGCGCGCCGGGGATCAGGACGCGGCGGGCACGCTTGTCGGCCTGTCTCAGTCCCTCATCAAGGCGGCGGAACTGTCCGCAACAAGCCGTCAGGAACTGGATCGCGTGCAGGCCCAGACCGCCGCGAGCCTTGAGCAGACCTATGCCGCGATCAACGCCTTCGCGAACCAGAGCGGGGCTGATGTGACCGCGCAGACGCTCGCCGCTGCGGCTGCGGCCGCACAGGCGTCGAGCGGCACGGACGCGGCCAATGACGATCTTCTCTCCGAGGTGAAAGCCATGCGCGAAGAACTGGCGGGCCTGCGCTCCGAGAACAAGGCGGGCCATGCCGCGACTGCCAGCAATACCGGCGCGGTCAAGCGGCATCTCGACAATGTGACCCAGCAGGCGGGTGGCGACGCGATTTCGACGGTGAAAGCGGCATGAAGGTCATCACGGACAGCGCCACATTCGACCTGGGCGCAACCGAGGTCACGCCGACCATCGGCATCACGGATTACAGCCGCCGCGTCACAGACGATTTCGGCGTAACGACGATCGTCAAGCGCGGCTATTCGCGCACGCTCTCCGTTCGCATGGCGGTGCCGTTTGATCAGGTCGACACGCTGCAACGGCGGCTGGCGGATCTGCGCGCCACATCGGCTCTTTGGGTTGCCGACGAAAGTCTGGACTGGCTGAGCGCGCGAGGCTTCTATCGGGACTTCTCGATCGATGTCGCGATGCCGCCGCTCAGCTTCTGCACGCTGACGGTTGAAGGGCTGGCCGCGAACGAGGTTGTTGCGGATACCGGCGTCGATCCAGCGCCCGACGGTCGCACGTCGACCCTTCGCCTGCTCCAACCCATCGAAATCACGGACGCGAGGCTGACCAGCAGCAGCGTGGCCGAAAATGACTATCCCGCATGGTCGGCCGCGATGAGCTATGCGGTCGGCGCGCGCGTGATCCGCGCGCATCGCATCTGGGAAAGCCTTGTCGCGGCGAATGTCGGCCATGAGCCGGTTGCCGGAAGCGGCTTCTGGCTCGACACCGGCCCGACCAACCGCTGGGCGATGTTCGATCAGGCGCTGGGCACGTCGACGGAAGCGACCGGCTCCATTGCCGTGACGCTCAATGCCGGCACGGTGCAGGCCGTGGCGCTGCTCGACGTGGTTGGCGCCAGCGTGCGGGTGCAGGCGGGGAGCTATGACCGGACGCAGACCGTCGGCCAAGGGGCGGTGACGTTCCTTGACATGCCCACCACGACCGGCGCGGTTCAGGTGACGATCACGGGAAGCGGGACTGTGTCAGTGGGCACGCTGCTTATCGGCAAGCTGGTGTCGCTCGGGATCACCGAGGCATCGCCCACAGCCGGGATTACCGACTTCAGCCGCAAGGAAGTGGACGATTTCGGTGAAGTGACGATCGTCGAACGCGCATGGGTCAAGCGCATGGCCGCGCGCGCGCTCATCCGCACCAGCGCCGTGGACATGGTGGCGAACCGAATCGCGGACGTCCGCGCCACGCCTTCGCTGTGGATCGGTGATGATGGGCGGGACAGCCTGACCGTCTATGGATTGTTCAAGGATTTCTCGATCGAGGTCGGGGAGAATGTCAGCACCTTGTCGCTCTCGGTCGAGGGGCTGAGCGCGGCGGCGAAGCTCGATCCGGTCGATCCCGACATCGATGTAAGCTGGCCCGACATCAAGGACGACGATCCGGCGCATCCCAAGCCCGAGGATGGGGCGACCAACAGCCGCGACCCGGATTCCCCCCTCGGGCCTGACGGCAAGACCGTTGGCGACGTCCTTCTTGAAGTGAACGGCAAGATCGACCGCATTCTCAACCCGCCGACCATGCCGGGCGTTCCCGTGCTGACCAGCCGCCTGAAGGTGGCCCCGGACCAGACGCAGATCGTCATCCTGCGCGCCGCGTGGACGGCCGCGACCAGCCCGGACCTTGGCGGCTATATCGTCCGCATTCAGGAGAACGGCTCGGATTGGGTCGAATATCCCGTGGGCAAGGGGGAGACCCGCTGGGAAGGCGTGGCGAACGCCTATACCGTCTATCGCTGCCAGGTCTGCTCGATCGATACGCAAGGCAATCGCTCGTCTTTCACGCTTCCCATTCAGGAGATCACGACAAGCCGGGACACGACGCCTCCCGCTGTCCCTACCGGCCTTTCCGCTTCGGTATCGCTGACGTCCATCTTCCTTGAGGCGGTGGCCCCGGCCGACGCCGATCTGGACGCGATCGAGATATGGGAAAACGCCGTCAACAGTTCGGGGACTGCCGCAAGGCTGACCACGGTCAAGGCGCGGCCGGGGGGCACCGTTGCCTATGCGCGCGGTGGTATAGGAACCGGCGTCACGCGCTATTACTGGATGAAGGCGGTCGACACGTCGGGTAATGTGTCAGGGTTCAGCGCTGGTGTCTCAGCGACCACGCCCCGCGCCGTGTCGGACGACATTGCCGACGGCATCATCTCCAACCAGAAGCTGATGAACGGCCTTGCGGCGGTCGAGACGGTCACGGCCCTGCCTTCGACCGGAAACTTTCGCGGCCGGACCGTCATGCTCCAGAGCGACGGCAAGCTCTATCGCTGGAACTCGACGGCAACGACGGGCACGGCGAACTGGTCGGCCAAGGTCGACACGACGGACCTCAACGGCCAGATCACGAATTTGCAGATTGAGACGATCGACGCGGTCAAGGTCACGGGACAACTGACGAACGCGCAGATCGCTGCGGTCGACGCGGCGAAGCTGACAGGCCAGATTATCGCGACACAGATCAGCGACAATGCGATCACGACGCCGAAGATCGCGGCCGGGGCTGTTACCACGAACGAACTGGCGGCGGGCTCCGTCATTGCGGACAAGATCGCCGCCGCCGCCGTCACGACCGCCAAGGTAGCAGCCGGGGCGATTACCGCGCTTCTGCTCGCCGCCAACGCCGTGACGGCCGACAAGATCGCGGCCAACGCCGTGACGACAGACAAGCTGCTCGCCAATTCCGTCACGACGGCGAAGATCGCGGCCGGGGCCGTTACCGCGAATGAAATCGCGGCGGCGACCATCACCGGCGACAAGATCGTTGCGGGCACCATCAGCGGCTCGCTGATCGCGGCCAATGCCATCACCGCCCGAAATCTGGCGATCGGGGATTTTACCAACAAGGTCATCAACGACTGGTCCGGAGTGACGTTCGACGGGTGGCGCACGAACGGCCCTCTTGTCGATGTTGTCGAAGACAATCGGGCCCCCACGGTAGCGGCCGGGTTCAGTGGCGGCGTCCTGCGCGCCCAAGGCGGTGAGGATCGCTGGGTTACTTCTGTTCTGATTCCGGTCAACGCCGGTGATGTCCACTACCAGTCGATGTGGGTCTATCGGAACACCAGCGGCGGTGTGAACGACACCACGGTCTACATGCAGTCGCGCTATACGATTAAGGCCGAAGACGGCTCGACTTCTTACACCTACTTCACTTTAAGCCTCTCATCCGGCACGAACAACTGGCAGTTCATGTCGCGGACCACGACGGCTCCCGCGAACGCGATCTACCTTGAGTTCTTCATCAGGACGGCGGTGGGCGGTGGTTCGACGCCCGCCACCAACTGGTTTGCGCGCCCCGTGCTGCGTCAGATGATGAAGGGCGAACTGATCGTCGACGGCACGATCCTCGCCCAGCACCTCGCGACCAACAGCGTCACGGCCGCCAAGATCGCGGCCGGAGCGGTAACGGCGGATTCCATCGCAACCAACGCCGTCACGACTGCGAAGATCAACGCTGGCGCCGTCACAGCCAACGAGATCGCGGCGAATGCCGTCACGACAGCCAAGATCGCCGCGAACGCGGTCACGGCCAATGAAATCGCGGCGAACGCGGTCACGACGCAGGCCCTCGCCGCGAACGCTGTCACGGCCGACAAGATCGCCGCGAACACGATCACGGCATCGAAATTGATCGTTGCCGATCTTTCCAATCTGGTCATCAATAACTGGACGGGCGGTGACACAGATGGGTGGGGCGGTTCAACCACGCTCAACATATTTAATGGATGGGGCGATACCAATTTCATCAATGCCGGCATTCCCGGTTACGGGATCAGGCAACCGGGTGATGGCGGATGGGTCAGTTCCAACGGATCGACCTGTTCGACAGGCGAGAAATTCTACGCCGAAATCTATGTTTATCGGAACGCCGCACTGGCGGCCTCGCAGACGCTATTGCAACTGCGCTGGCTCATAGCCAATTCTGACGGCTCGACATCGGTTGCGTATTCCTCGGTGCGCGGCACCACGACGACGGGCAGCTTCATCAAGCTCGCTGGCATCGTCGAGGCTCCGGACAAGGCCGTCAATGTTTCGATGTGGATCAGGCCGACCACAAGCAACATTTCATCCTCCGCCTATGTGGCGATGGGACGCCCCGTCCTGCGCCGCGCCAGCAGCGCGGAACTTATCGTCAACGGTTCGATCACGGCGGACAAGATCGCGGCCAACACCATCACCGCGACAAGCGGCATCATCGCCAACGCCGCCATCACAAGCGCCCACATCGAAAACCTGACCGTCGGCACGGACAAGATCGCCTATTTCGCGGCGCAGAAGCCCTATTTCGCTGCGCTCGCGTCGGACCAGGCGCTAATCAGCACGGTTGAAACGCCCATCCTCTCTTTGGCCATCACGAAAGCGATTTCCGATAGCGTTGTCGATATCGAAGCCAACCTTCGTTTCTATTCCACCGACGACATCCGCGCCACCGCCTTCCTGTATGACGGGTCAACGCAACTCGACTTCATCAATATCTATGTAAACGGGGCGGGAAAGCTGCTTCATTTGCCCGTATCCCTCTCCTTTGTGGACAATCGCACAGGGACGGGAAGCCGGTCCTATACCATCAAGGTTGTGAGGGACGGCGGCGCAAGCAACGTCACTGTGCGCGCTAAATCCAACCTCAACATCGTGGAGATAAAGCGATGATGCGGCATGTCGCCATATTCTCGGTCGCGAGCGGACATGCGCTGCGCACGCTCAAGGTTCCGACCGATGCTGTCGAAGCTAATGTGGGCGAGGGGGAAACCGCCTTCGACGTCACTGAGGATATGGATGACCTTTCCCTATGGCGTTTGGTCGATGGCGAACTGGTCGTGTGCGAAGCCGAACCGGACCCGGCCGAGGACTGGATGAACGTCAAGATCGATCTGGACGCGACGCTCGCTGGCGGTTTCCCCTCGCAATATGGGCCGGTCGATCTGCGCCCAGGCGCGAAGCAGGTCATGATGATGGCGGTGGCGCTGGGGCAAGGGATCGATCTCATCCTCCTCGACAACAGCATCGTCACTCTGACCGCCCCCGAACTTTCCGATCTGATGAACGCCGCATTCGCTTGGGAACAGGCGCAGATCATGGCGACCCAGGCACTCAGACCTCAATAAAAGGAGAATTCCATGCTGCACCTGAAGACGGACAACAACGAACGCCTCGAAATCCCCGAAAGCGCGATCATCGCGATCACGCTGCCCAGCAGCGGCGACGCCCCCAGCGGCATCATTTACGACATGGGATCGGGTCCGCAGAGCGATCATCTCTCCGACCAATATGGCTATCTGAAAAAACTGGTGGTCGATGCCGCCGCGATCGTCAATCCGGTCGAGGTCCGCGTAATCGAGAAGCACCAGGTCGGAGAGGGCGAGGAAGCCATTATCGCTCACCGCGAGGGCAAGCTGTTTTTCAGCCGTCTGCGGATCAACGGACGGCGGGAGAAGAAGGGCGATCCCAACGGCGCCAATGCGATCCTCTTTGTCGATCTGCTGGGCAAGCCGATGGCGATCGAGGTCGCGGATACCCTGGACGAACTGGACGGCGTTGAGGGGGAGCGGAAAGCCCCGGCCTCGACGGCTGGGGCTGGGGCGAAGGGTGCCCGTGCTGCCAATAACGCATCCCGCAAGTCGAAGGCCGTTCCCGTCAAATCTGAACCCGAAGCATAAGGAGAAACGACATGACCAACCCGACGGACAATCTCCCCGAAGCCTATGAGACCGTGCAGACAGCGGAAAAAGCGCTGGCCGAGACGGTGATCGCGAATATCGAGACATTCCACGACGCCATCCTTGCCGCCGCCACGGTCCTGCCATCGCAGGCGAGCAATTCGAACATCATGACCCAGATCGGCGCGATCACGAGCTATTTCTACAGCTTTGAGGCCATCGCGAACGATCTGAAACGGACCTGCGGCCTGCTGCCTCCGTCCGGCGACGAAATGTAAGCTCAACGGCAGCATCGCGGGGGACCGCATCATGGCACAAGGAAATGCGGCGATGACGCCATGGACTGAGGCGTTGATCGCCAAATATGGTTGGATATGGCTGGGCCTGACGTTCGGGCTGGCCGCGAAATATGCGCTGCTCATCAAGCGGGGGGTGAAGATCAAGCCGGTCCTTGTGCTGGCGGACCTTCTCCTGCTGCCGATGGTCGCGCTCATCGCCTTCTGGCTCGTCAGTCAGGCGGGCGTGCATGGCGAAGGCGCGGCGTTGATGACGGCGGCGGCTACGGTCGGGGCTGATCGCGTGGTGAAA
>Ga0180223_1001551_pt1 | contig 17249 bp, 17 predicted proteins | sample eDN5th30CKraftOP_FD_151337 | JGI IMG/M metagenome (GOLD analysis project Ga0180223, IMG submission 151337) | Enriched Organic Plus compost microbial communities from Emeryville, California, USA - eDNA 5th pass 30_C Kraft OP (version 2) (version 2) ...
CCGTCGCGGCTGTGCCGTTTCGCCGTGCCGGATGAGGCACAGGAGGCATCATATTTCGCGGCATCCGCCAGAATCTCCAGGCGCTCGCTCAAACTCAAACTGGACATATGTTCTGTATATGTTCCATTCCGGTAATGAGCAACCGAGCGCTGCACCTTTTCCCTCTGGCGAGGCCTAAACCTGACTCGCACGATGGGCGAAATAGAGTTAGCCTGCATACTGATATAATTAAGGAGACAGTCGGAATGGCTGCACGTCTGAAACAAGGAGAGAACGTCCGACCAGCATCGAGCGAGACGGAAACAAGTGTGGAAAGCCCGCGGGGTTACACTTCAGCCGCCCAAGATGCCCACTTCCATGCACTTATCGAACTTCCGGCGGCCCTCGAACTCATCCTGGACCCCGCTTGCCTCTTCGGGAGCGACGGGCCGGCCATATGCTGCAACGATGCCTGGAGAAGCGGCGTCATTGAAACCCCGGAGGTTTTCGCTCCGTCCGGCTGGATGGATCGGCTCCATCCTTTGGAACGCGAGGGCGTGGAAGCTGGATTGAAAGAGGCGCTGGCAGCGGCAAGAAACTTCGAGGCGGATGTCCGCCTGCGGGCTTCTGACGGCGAGTATCGCTGGCATATGCTGCGCGTCCACGCCCATGACGTGCGCGATGGCAAGCCCCAGTTCTGGCTTTATGTGCTGACCGATATTCATGCTCGCAAACTGCGCAAACAGGATCTGGCGAGAACCATCAAACTTCAGGCCGGTATGCTCGATGTGAGCGTGGACTGTGTGAAGGTCATTCAGCCGGATGGACGACTATCCTATTTGAACCGCGCGGGCTGCATCGCTCTCGGCGTGGACAAGGACTCCGGGCTCGGGATGGAATGGCTGCCGCTGCTTGGTCCAGAAGTCAAGGAAATCGGTCAAGCCGCGCTCGATGATGCCAGACGTGGCTTTAATGCGCGGTTTCCGGGTTTGAGCTGCCTTCCCGGCGAAAAACCCCGCTACTGGGACAATATGCGGACGCCACTTCTGTCGCCGGACGGGGACGTCGAAGCGATCCTTTGTGTGTCACGCGACATCACCGCGCAGCGGGAAAGCGAGGAGCGCATCGCCCTGCTCATGGGGGAACTCAATCATCGCTCGAAGAACCAGCTTTCGGTCATGCACGCCTTGATCCGCCGGACCGTGCCGGACACGCGCGCACCCTGGCTGCGCACGCTGGAACAGCGGATGACGTCTATCGCCAGGAGCCAGGACTTGCTGATCAACGGCGAGTGGACCGGGACCACCATTTACGACCTTGTCGTGTCACAGACTGCGATCGCCGGTGATGTACTGGGCGAACGCCTTTTGCTGCAAGGCGATCCTGATCTGCGGCTTCATCCCGGAACAGCCGAAACCATCGGCCTTGCGCTTCACGAACTGACGACGAATGCCGTCAAATACGGCGCCTTGTCCAGTAGTTCAGGGCGCGTGTTTGTAAGCTGGTCCATCCGGGACGGCGATGGTTCCCCTCATTTGTGCATCGACTGGCTGGAAAAAGGGGGCCCGCCGGTCAAGGAACCGGAACGCAAGGGCTTCGGTTCCCTCATCATTGAACGCAATCCGCGCGTCGTATCCGGCGCAAGGGTGAACTGCCACTACTTGCCCACAGGGGTCGTCTGGCACTTTGAGGCGCCCGCGCGCAGCGTCCTGGCTGGCTAGCCGGAGCGGTTCAGGAAAGGGAAACGGTTTTTGGCCACATTGCGCAATCAATCCGTCGACATCGGCCGCCTCCGGCAAATCATCGCCGGGCTGTCGGAAGGCGTGATCCTGGCGGATGATGGCGGCGCGATCCTCTGGGCGAACGACGCGGCGCTGAGAATGCATGGTGTGGCAGAGGTGGAGGCGCTTGGGGACAACGTGACTGGCTATGCCAAGCGTTTCCAACTGCGCTATCGCAACAATCATATTCTAGGGAAGAAGGACTATCCGCTCGCTCGCGTTATCGCGGGCGAAGAGTTCTCCGAAGTCATTGTTGAGGTCACGCCCGCAGCCGACGATGATGCCGGTTGGCTTCATCAGGTGCGGAGCCTCGTGCTCTCCGACGAGAAGGGTAAGCCCGACCTGTTCGTACTGGTGATGCAGGACGTGTCGCTTCGCTTCGAGGCCGAGCAGCGCTTCGAGCAGACCTTCAACGTCAACCCGGCACCGGCCTTGATCTGTCGGTTGGCCGATCATCGCTACGTCAAGGTCAACCAGGGCTTTCTGGACATGACCGGCTTCACTCGCGACGAGGTGCTGGGGCAATCGCTCTACGATATCGACGTGCTGCAGGACGCGGCCGATCTGGACACCGCCAAGGAGCGGTTGCGCGAGGGGCGGACCATTCCCCAGATGCAAGCCGACCTGTCCCTGCCCGATGGCGGCCGCAAGCTCGTGATCGTCGCGGGCCAGCCGATCGAACTCGACGAGCAGCCATGCATGCTCTTCTCCTTCGCGGACCTTGAGCCGCGGCGTCAGGCGGAGAACCAGTTGCGCGCCAGCGAGGAGCGGTTCGTCAAGACCTTCCGACTTGCCCCCGTCGGAATGATCATCACCACGCAGGACGATCATTGCCTGTGCGACGTTAACGATGCCTTCTGCCAACTCACCGATCATTCAGCCGACGAGGTGACCGGGCAGGCTTTAGCGACGATCAAGCTATGGGAGCCGGCATCCTTCCTCAAGGAAGCCGGGAGCGTGCTTGCGGAACGGAGCGGTTTTCGTGGGCGCGACGTGCGGGTAAGGACCAGGGATGGCGGATTTGTCGATTGCCTGGTCTCGGCGGAAGCCATCCCGCTGGGCGATGCGATGTGCGTGCTCTGGGTGATTCAGGATATCCATGAGCGCCGACATAGCGAATTGGAGCTGATCACGGCGATCGAGGCGGTGATGAAGGACACCAACTGGTTCAGCCGCACCGTGGTGGAGAAGCTCGCCAATCTGCGCTCGCCGCACCCCCACGCCGCGCCCGTCGAGGTCAGCGAACTCACCCGCCGCGAGAAGGAAGTGTTGAGCTTGCTCTGCGAAGGGGGTGACGATGTCGCGATCGCCAAGGAAATGGGCGTCTCGCGCAATACCCTCAGGAACCACATCGCGCGCGTCTATCAGAAGATCGGCGTCAACCGCCGCGCCGCCGCGATCCTCTGGGCGAGGGAGCGGGGTTTTCCGCTCGCGCGGCCGATCCGTTAAGACGCTACTAGTCCTGCGCTACTACACGATTTGGTCCGCGCGTATCTTTGGCGCTCGCATCTTTCAGCTCAAATGAAGGCAATGGCGCCGCTTGTGGTGAGCGCGCCCGCCAAGGAGACGGAGATGGACAGCAATCGCATCAAGGGCGAGGCTAAGAAGGTAAAGGGCTCGATCAAGGAAGCCGCCGGCAAGATCACCGGCGACCGTTCGCTCGAGGCCGAGGGTGTTGCCGAGAAGGCGGCGGGCACTGTGCAGTCTGCGGCTGGCAAGGCTACCGACAAGATACGTGACGCGGTTCGCAAGTAAGCGGCTTTGCAGGGACGCTGCCCATATGGGCGGCGTCCCGCTCAGCCCTTCACCGACACATCGACAAGGAGCCAACGATGATCGCGCTGACACAATATGCGCCGGCATCGGATCGGACGCTCCTGCTTCAGAGGCTCGACATGCCTACGCTCCACGAAGACATCGCCTACTACCGGCGTCGATTGACATATTGCACTGAACAGGCGGAGCGCGCGAACTGCTCCTCTTCGCGTTGCGCCCATGAAGAGCTTGCACGGCTTTACCAGGAAAAGCTGGTCATGCTTGGCGCCCCGCCCGTTCCCGGCATGGACGCTCCCGTTTCGAGCGTGCCGGTCAAGACACCGGCCACGATATCGGACCCGATCCCATGAGATCGGCTCTGTTCCTCATGGTCAGCCTGAGTCTGCTGTCCGCCTGCCAAGGGCCGGAGCAGAAGGCGGGAGCTGAAAAAGACAAGGCGGCGACCGAAGCGGCCGGCCAACCCTATAGCGGCGACGGTCCCAATGAGCGGGTCGGCTCTGCGCGCGAACGCGCCGCGAAATCCGCAAAGGAGGTGCGCGATGCGGCGGGAGACGTGCTCGACCGTCAAGCCGACAACATCCGCAGCCAGGCCGACATCGCGGCCGAGCGGCTGGATCAGCAGGCGAAGTCCGTGCGCGATGCGGCGGACGAACATGCCCGCGAGCTTGAAGCCCAGGCCGACGCCCGACGCCTGTAAACGGTCACATCATCATTTTCATCACATCGCCGGGGATAGTTTCCCCGGTCACGGAGGATCATTGTCATGAAGAAGCACATTCTCGTCGCGGCTTTCGCCGCATTGATGCCAGTCGGCGCGTTCGCGCAAGACGTGCCGGCAAGCGAGCAAGCGAGCGATGCTCCCACCGCCCCGGACGACACGCCAGCCTTCGGTATCGAACCCTATTTCGGCGTGCTGGGCGGCTATCACAGCTTCGACAAGCAAAGCGAGTTGGGGGTCTCGCCGACCGGCAGCCGCATGGGCGGCGCGCTGATCAGCGGCGTTGCCGGCGTCAATATCCCCTTGGGGCCGGCCTTTGTCGGCGTCGAGGGCAACGCCACCAAGGGCTTTAGCGACATCGACTGGGAATATGGTGTCAAGGGCCGCATCGGCGGACGCGCCGGCGAGAGCGGCCTGATCTACGCTTCGGCCGGCTATCAATGGGTCAACGGCAAGCGCGGCTTTTCCGACCAGAAGGACTGGATCTACGGCCTCGGCGTCGAGGTCGGCCCGAAGGACATCGGACTGGGCGGCATTACCGGCAATAGCGGCGTGCGACTCCGTCTTCAGATGGACACCTATGACTTCGACAGCCTGCGGCCGATGGCCGGCGTCATCTTTCATTTCTGACGGCTTGGTCCGCCGCAATAAACCCATAGCGAAAACAGGAGAGACCAATGTCGACTTCCTATGAGTCCGCGACCGTGCCTTATGATAGGCCGGCCGCCTTGCCGTTGCGTTCGCGCTTGTCGTGGCCGGCGATATTTGCGGGCGTAACCCTGGCGATCGCCATCCAGCTCGTGCTGGCCCTGCTCGGCACAGGGATCGGCTTCAGCCTTGTCGATCCCGTGAAGGGCACGACACCCGGAGCGAACAGCTTCGGAATCGGTGCTGGCCTATACTGGGTCGTGAGCATGATGATCTCGTTGGGCGCCGGCAGCTACGCGGCGGCTCGCGTAGCGGGCGCTCACGACCGCTTCGATGGGCTGGTTCACGGCCTGACGATCTGGGGCCTGACTTCCATCCTCACCGTCTATCTGATCACCTCGGCTGTTGGCGGCATCATCGGCGGCGCGTTTCGCACCGTTGGCGGGGTGGCATCGACCGCCGGTCAGAGTGTAGGCGCGGCAGCCCCCGTCATTGCCAGGGCTGCGAGTGTCGACGATATCGATATTGGCAATGAAGCGGCCGCCTATCTGACGAGCGTTCCAGCGGACCCGGCAGCGATGTCGCCGCAGGAAGCGCAAAAGGAGGTCGCCCGGCAGTTGCCCGACCTCGCGGCGGGCGGCACCAAAGGCGCGCAGGCTGAAAGCCGGATCGTGGCGATCGTCGCCGCGCAGCAGAAGATCAGCGCCGCCGAAGCTCGCCAGAAGGTCGAAGCCGCCAAGGCGCGTTTCGTCGCCGCCAAGAATGATGCCGTCGAGACTGCGAAGACGACCGTCGATACTGCTGCTGGCGGTGCTGCCGGCACATCATTCCTCGTTGTCCTCGCGCTCATCATCGGCGCCGCATCTGCCGGTTTCGGCGGTATCGTCGGCGGTCGCCGCGAGCAGATCGTTGTCCGCCAATAGGCCAGGAGTGCCACGGCTGCCGCTCGACGAGCCGGCAGCTGTGCCAGACAGGAACCTATGCCGAAATGACGTGTTCTATGTAGTAGAAGAAGCGGGACCCCGGGTGATCGCCGATGATCATCGCGACCGGGGTTCTCGTCAGATCGATAATATATAGGGGAGAGCCAAGATGGCTGAATCCGAAGTTTCGCCCAGCCGGACGAATTCACTTCATCATCATGCGCCGGGATCGGGGCAATCGTCACCTGAAACCACTCTCGGCATTGGTGGGGAGCTTCACCAGAATGTTCCCGCCGGCGCCGACCATGAAGATGGCATTTCCCACTTGACCGATAATTTCGGCCATCGCATCGCCGACAACCAGAACAGCCTGCGCGCCGGCGAGCGCGGCCCGACGCTGCTGGAAGATTTCGTCCTCCGCGAGAAGATCTTCCACTTCGACCATGAGCGCATTCCCGAACGCATCGTTCATGCGCGCGGATCGGGCGCGCATGGCGTGTTCGAATGCACGAAGGCGATCCCCGATATGACCAAGGCGTCAATCTTCCAAAAGAAGGGCGATAGCTGCCCGGTCTTCGTCCGCTTTTCGACCGTGGCGGGCGGCGCGGGATCGATCGACACACCGCGCGACGTGCGGGGCTTCGCGGTCAAGCTATATACCGATACGGGCAATTGGGATCTGGTCGGCAACAACATCCCGGTCTTCTTCATCCAGGATGCCATCAAGTTCCCCGATCTGGTCCATAGCGTGAAGATGGAGGCCGATCGCGGCTATCCGCAGGCCGCCTCGGCACATGATACCTTCTGGGATTTCATCGGCCTGATGCCCGAATCGATGCACATGATCATGTGGGCGATGTCGGACCGAGCGATCCCCCGCTCGCTCAGGATGATCGAGGGCTTCGGTGTTCACACCTTCCGCCTCGTCAATGCGAAGGGCGAAGACCATTTCGTCAAGTTTCACTGGAAGCCGGTGCTCGGCATCGAATCCACCACATGGGACGAGGCGGTGAAGATCGCCGGGGCCGACCCCGATTTCCACCGCCGCGACCTGTTCGAAGCCATCGAGGCCGGCGACTACCCGCAATGGGATCTGGGCGTGCAGGTCTTCGACGAGGCATGGGCGGCAAAGCAGCCTTATGACGTGCTCGACGCGACCAAGCTTATCCCGGAAGAAGAGATTCCGGTCGAGATCATCGGCCGCATGACGCTCAACCGCAACGTCGACAATTTCTTCGCCGAGACCGAGCAGGCGGCCTTCCTGCCGACCAACATCATTCCCGGCATCGACTTCACCAACGATCCGCTGCTGCAAGGGCGTCTCTTCTCTTATCTCGACACGCAGAAGTCGCGGCTCGGCACAACCAACTTCCATCAGATCCCGATCAACGCGCCCAAATGCCCGTTTCACAATTTCCAGCGCGACGGGATGATGCAGACGCTGGTGCCTACGGGCCGCGCCAACTATGAACCGAACAGCCTGGCCGAAGCGGGCGAGGATGCGGGACCGCGCGCCTGCCCAGAGACTGGTTTCACCACTTTCACCGTCAATGATGAGCGCAATGATCAGGCGCAGAAGTTGCGTATTCGCGCGGAACTGTTCGCGGATCACTATAGCCAAGCGCGGCTGTTCTACCGCTCCCAGACAGAGAATGAGCAGGCGCATATCGCCTCGGCGCTGGTGTTTGAACTGTCGAAGGTGCAGCTTGATCATGTCCGCGCGCGCGTCATCTCCAGATTGCGGAACATCGACGAGGATTTGGGGAAGCGGGTGGCTGACGGGCTGGCCATCGACCTGCCCGAGAAAGCGAAGGCGGCTAAAGCGCCCGTCGATATGCCTCCCTCCGACGCGCTCTCCATCCAGAAACGGGCGAAAGACACGCTCCAAGGCCGCAAGGTCGGCATTCTCTTTGCGGAAGGGTCGGACAAGGCCACCATCGACACGCTCAAGGGCGATATCGAGAAGGCAGGCGGCACCGCCTTCCTGGTTGCACCGAAGGTCGGCGGCATCAAGGTCAAAGGCGGCATCCTGAAGGCCGATGGGCAGCTTGCCGGCTCGCCTTCCGTGCTGTTCGACGCGGTTGCCGCCATCCTGACGCCTGACGCCGCCGAAAAGCTGACCAAGGACGGAGCGGCTGTCCAGTGGTTCATGGATGCCTATGCTCATTGCAAGACCATAGCCCACTGCAAGGGCACGCAGATCCTGCTCGACAAGGCCAATGTCGAGCAGGACGACGGCGTGGTTCCGGTTGAGAACTTCATGAAGGTTGGCGTGAAACGACACTGGGCGCGCGAACCCAAGGTGCGCGATCTCGCCTGAAAGGGAGGACGGACATGGCAGCTCAAATCACCATGGACGATGCCCGCTCCTCGCTGCCGGAAGCTGGCGAGCCGCTTGTCATAGCCATTTACGAACAGGCGGAGGAAACGGGCTTCGACATCGCCGTGAATGAGGCGAAGGGCGGCCGAAATCGAGAGTGAGATGGTGAAGTGCCGCGGTTTTGCGGGTGGCTTCTCTCCCCCCTCCTATTTTTCCTATTTTCGGGCCGCGCGCGGTTTTTGCTGTCCTACAGGGAACCATATGGGATAAATGATTCGCCTTTCCGGGGACATGGGGACAGGCGGGCATGGACATTGGGACACTGATCGAAGAGGTGATCGAGCGCGAGGGCGGATACAGCCATCATCCGGCCGATCGCGGCGGGCCGACCAACTGGGGCATCACGCAAGGCGTGGCGCGGGAGAACGGCTATGCGGGCGACATGCGGACAATGCCGCGCGCGGTCGCGGAAAGCATCTACCGGCGGCTTTACTGGGAACGGCCGGGCTACGCCTTCGCCGCGGAGATCGCGCCGGACGTGGCGGCGGAGCTGTTCGATACCGCGGTCAACATGGGGCCGGCGGCGGCGACGGGATTCCTGCAACGGGCGCTCAATGCGCTGAACCGGAACCAGAAGGATTATCCCGACCTGACCGTCGACCGGCGGATCGGCGCGAAGACGCTCGCGGCGCTGGGCGCTTTCATGGCCCTGCGCGGGCGCGGGGGCGAGCGCGTGCTGCTGAAGGCCGTCGAGGCGTTGCAGGGCGAGCGCTATATCGCGCTGGCGGAAAGCAGGCCCGCGAACGAAGCCTTTCTCTATGGATGGCTGGCGAACCGGATCGGTTAAGGAGAGGATGCCATGAGCAGGCAGGAACAGGCGATGGACGCGGACGACGCCTGGGTCAGGCGGGCGCGTCCGGCCTTTCTCTATGTGATGTACGGGCTGCTGCTGTGGTCGGTGCCGATGGGGCTGATCGCAGGCGTCCGTCCGCGGATGGCGGCGGCCATCGTCGAGGGGATGCGCGCCTATCTGGAGGCGCTGCCCGAGCCGCTCTACGCGCTCTTCGGCACGGGCTATCTGGGCTATACCGCCGCGCGGGCGTGGGGGAAGGCGAAGGGGCTGGAGCGGTAGGCGGGTTGGATGGCGGGAGCGGTCCGGCCATGCCTTCCCATTGATCCTGCGGCAAGCCAGGCCGAGCCGAGCGGGCGGCGGGCATGGTCTTTGCGAAAAGGGTCATGTCATTTGCAAATTGCGCAAGCGCCCTGCGGAAAGCGGCGAACGCCGAAGGTGACGCGCGGCGCATTTGGGCTATAGGCGGGGCATGATCTCTTCTCCCCTCTGGTTGCCCGCCACGTTGATCGCGGGTGGGATGCAGGCGTGGCGCACGGCCGTGCAACGCCGCGTGGGCAAGAGCCTGTCGATCAACGGCGCGGGGCTGGTCCGCTATCTTTACGGCCTGCCCTTCGCGCTGCTGATGCTGGCGGCTTACCGCCTGGCGTTTCCGGCGCCCCTCCCCTCGGCCGGCAAGCTGTTCCTGCTCCTGTGCCTGGCGGGCGGGCTGGCGCAGATCATCGCCACCAACCTGTTGCTGATGGCCTTCCACCACCGCAATTTCGTGGTCGGGACAGCCTATTCGAAAACGGAGGCGGTGCAGGGAGCCATCCTCTCCTTCCTGCTGATGGGCGAAAGGCTGAGCGCGCTCACCCTGGGCGGGATCGGATGCGGGGTGGCGGGCATCATGCTGCTGTCCACGGGCGGACGGCGGATGGGGCCGCTGGATTTCCTGAAGGCGCTGGGCCAGCCGGCCGCGCTCTACGGCATGGGTTCGGGCTTCTTCTTCGCCCTGACGGCCATCGGCATCCGCCGCGCCGCGCAGGAGGCGGGCGGGAGCAGCCCGATCCATGCCGCGCTTCTCGTGCTGGCGACGACCGTGGCTCTCCAGACCGTGATGCAGGGCGGCTATCTGCTGCTGCGCGAACCGGGCGAGATGCGGCGGGTGCTGGCGAGCTGGCGGGTTTCGGGGCAGGTCGGGTTCCTGTCGGCGGCGGGATCGGCCTGCTGGTTCACCGGCTTTGCCACCGCGCCGGTCGCGCTGGTCCGGATCGTCGGGCAGGTCGAAGTCGCCTTCACCCTCGCCTTCGGCCATTTCTACCTGGGCGAGCGCATGAAGCGCAGCGAGGTGACGGCGCTGCTGCTGGTGGCGCTGGGCGTCGTCCTGGCGCTGGCGGGCGCGCTATGATCGATCGGGACAGGCGATCCTGTCCACGGTCATGCGATCGAATTTTTTCCCACTGAGGCGCGGGAAGCGCCCTTTCGGCGCGCTCTTGTTCTTCGCGTCGCCGCGTGAATCGGCCGGATCGGGATTGAATCGGACCCTGCACGCCGGGGGCATAAGCGCGCGCCTCTTGCCGCGCCGCCAAATCGCGCTATGTCGCTGATCTGGCAAAGGTTCGGAGAGCGCATGGGTCGCCTGTTCAGGAAAATCGCCGGAGGGCTGGGCCTCGCGCTGCTGTTCCTGCTCATCGCCCTGTGCCTGGCGATCACCATCGTTCCGCCCTTCCTCGACCGCATTTATTATGAGGGGCCGGCCAGCCGCCATTTCGACGGCGCGCATTTCTTCAATCCCGATGGGGAGGACGATGCCGCGCCGCGCGGCCGCAACCTGCACATTGCCATCGCCCGCTATCTGATGGGGCGCGACGAGCAACCCGTCTGGCCCGACACCATCGCGGTGACGCCGACGCGCCCCGCCCCCTTCGCCGCGCCACGCGGCATGGTGGCGACATGGGTGGGCCATGCGACGGTGCTGGTGCAGGCGGCGGGCCTCAACATCCTGACCGATCCGATCTGGTCGGATCGCGCCGGGCCGTTCAACCTGATCGGTCCCCGGCGCGTGGCGCAGCCGGGCATCCGCTTCGACGACCTGCCGAAGATCGACCTGATCGTCATCAGCCACAATCATTACGACCATCTGGACATTCCCACGCTGAAAAGGCTGTGGGACCGCGACCGGCCCAGGATCGTCACCGGCCTTGGCAACGACGCGATCCTGAAAGCCGCCGGCATACCGTCCACGGCGCTGGACTGGGGCCGTTCGATCAGCGGAGCGGCGCTGGGCGGGCTGAGCGGGCTGGACGGGCTGAGCGCCGACACGGTGATCCAGTGCGAGAATTACGAGCATTGCCCCGACTATCGCGTCCATGTGACGCGCAATCATCATTGGAGTTCGCGCTGGGCGACGGACCGCAACCGGGCCTTATGGTCCAGCTTCGTGATCGAGACGCGCGCCGGGAACATCTTCTTCGCGGGCGATACCGGCGCGGGCGACATGATGTGGCCGGAGGAAGCCGCCCGGCTGGGTCCGATCCGGCTCGCCATCCTGCCCATCGGCGCCTTCCGCTTCCAGAAGGGACAGATGGAATCGGGCGCGCATATCGGCCCGGAACAGGCGGTCCGGGTCTTCGAGCGGCTCAAGGCGTCGACCGCGATCCCGGTCCACTGGGGCACGTTCCGCCTGTCCTACGAGCAATGGGACACGCCGCCCCGGATGCTGGAGCTGTTCCTGCGATGCGAGGGGATAGAGCGCAAACGCTTCGCGCCTCTCAGGATCGGCCAGTCGATCCCGGTGCCCGCTTATACGCCCGTCGCGCGAGGCGCGAAACGCTGCGACCGGCGGGCGATCGCGGCGCTGGAATAGCGGTTTGCGGGTTGCGCCTGTCCCTCTTCCCATGGGGAGGGCGCGAAAACCCCTCATCCAGCTCCGCCTGGCCTCCCCCGACTCAAGGCCGGGGTCGGCAAGGCTGCATATCCTTCTCCCGCAAGGGGGAAAGGGAAAGAAGGGGGCCTGAATCAGCCGCCCTCGGGGCGATCGGTCCCTAGACCTTGGGACAGTCGCCGACGCGCTTGCCATTCAGATCGTGCGTGGTCCGCAGGGTAGGCTGGCCGCCCACCGTCTTCGTCATCGTCGTGCCCAGCGTCAGCGTGTCGGCGGTATAATTGCCCTCCAGCGCGATTTCCGAGGTGCCGTTTCCAGCCTTGCAGGACAGGGTGGCGATCAGCCGTCCCTTGCGGAGCAGCTTGTCCTTGTAGGTGCAATCCTTGCCCTCCGTCCCGGCCAGGGCGTTGGCGTCGGGCACGCCCGCCGCGTCGACCGCGATGCAGACCTTGTCCTCCTTCACGTCCTTGAGCGCGGCCTGATATTCGGCGGGCGTCACCGTGGGCGTGTTATAGCCGGTCGTCTTGCGGGTCAGCGCCCATTCGCCCGCCTGCATCAGGATGGGCGCTTCTTCTGCTTCCGTATCCGGGGCGGGGCCGCTGCCGCACCCCGCCAGGCCGAATGTCATCACAAGCGGCAGCGCCGCCAGAACGGTAGAACGCATCATCCTCTCCCCTGTTCTCTTACGGAACGACAAGGAAGCTCAACCCTTCGGGCGCAAAGTGCAAGCGAAAATACGCCTTCCGCCGTCGCCCTGGCGGGCGGAGGCGGAAAGGCGGGCGGCCGGGATCAGGAACAGGCCGCGCCGATCCACTTTCCGGCCGTCCGCGCCTTCATCGCCATGGTCATGCCGCCGGGACCGCCCGCCATCTTCATGTCCATGTGCATTTCATAGCTTTCGGGCGCGTAGCTGCCCGTCATCACCGCATCCATCGTGCCGTTTTCGCCCTTGCACGACACCTGCCCCTTCACCGTGCCGCCGCGCGCGTCGAAGCCGCCATAGGTGCAGTCATTGTTCTCCTGACCGGAGAACATCCTGCCGCTGGGGTTGGCGGCTTCTTCGGGCGTGAGGCAATATTGGATCGAGGACTGGCTCATCATCTGCTTCATCCGGTCCTTGACCTGCGCCGACGCGCCGGGCGTGTGCGACAGGTCGATGTCCTCCAGCGTGAAGCTGCCTTCCCATTGGCCGGGCTTGAGCTGCACCTTGTCGACCTCGCCCTTGACCTCTTCGCGGCTCATGCCGTCGGTCGCGGCGATGCCGCCCTGTCCTTGCGCCTTCCCGCCCGGCTTCTCGCCGCACGCCCCGAGCATCAGCGCGGCGGAGGCGATGGCGGCCGCGATGGCGGTCCTGGGGGCTTTGTTCATGGCTGATCCCTGTTTTGATATGCGGACGGTTGCGGCCCGTCTTGGGGAAGACCATATCAAGCGGCGATGACAATTCAAATCCGCACATCGCTGGCAGAGCCGGAAACAGGCGAAGGCTTCGTCCCCCACCGTCCCGTGCGCCCGGAAAAGAGCGAGGGCGGCAGGCCGTTCAGGCTCGTTTCCGACTATGAGCCGTCGGGCGACCAGCCCGGCGCCATCGCCGAACTGACGGCCGCCGCGCGGGAAGGGGAACGCGATCAGGTGCTGCTGGGCGTCACCGGCTCGGGCAAGACCTTCACCATGGCCAAGGTGATCGAGGCGTTGCAGCGCCCCGCGCTGGTGCTCGCGCCCAACAAGATCCTGGCGGCGCAGCTTTACGGGGAGTTCAAGAGCTTCTTCCCGGAAAACGCCGTCGAATATTTCGTCAGCTATTACGACTATTACCAGCCCGAAGCCTATGTGCCGCGATCCGACACCTATATCGAGAAGGAGTCGAGCGTGAACGAGGCCATCGACCGGATGCGCCATTCCGCCACCCGCGCGCTGCTGGAACGGGACGACGTGCTGATCGTGGCGTCGGTGTCGTGCCTTTACGGCATCGGATCGGTCGAAACCTATTCGGCCATGACCTTCGCCATGAAGAAGGGCGGGATAGAAGACCAGCGGGAGATCATCCGCAAGCTCGTCGCGCTGCAATATAAGCGCAACGACGCGGCCTTCGCGCGCGGCAATTTCCGGGTGAAGGGCGACAATCTGGAGATTTTCCCCAGCCACTATGAGGATACCGCCTGGCGCGTCAGCTTCTTCGGCAACGAGATCGAGGAGATCGTCGAGTTCGACCCGCTGACCGGCAAGAAGGTCGCGAGCCTCGATTATGTGAAGGTCTTTCCCAACAGCCACCACGTCACCCCCGGCCCGACGCTGAAACAGGCGATGGAGGCGATCCGGCATGAACTGGCCGAGCGGCTCAAGGAGCTGACCGCCGAGGGCAAGCTGCTGGAGGCGCAACGGCTGGAGCAGCGGACGAATTTCGACCTGGAGATGATCGCGGCCACCGGCGCCTGCGCGGGGATCGAGAATTATTCCCGCTTCCTGACCGGCCGCCTGCCGGGCGAGCCGCCGCCGACGCTGTTCGAATATCTGCCTGAAAACGCCCTGCTGTTCGTGGACGAAAGCCACCAGACCGTGCCGCAGATCGGCGCGATGGCGCGCGGCGACCACCGGCGCAAGATCACGCTCGCCGAATATGGCTTCCGCCTGCCGAGCTGCATCGACAACCGACCCCTGCGCTTCAACGAATGGGACGCGATGCGGCCCCAGACCGTCAGCGTTTCCGCCACGCCCGGCCCGTGGGAGATGAACCAGACCGGCGGCGCGTTCAGCGAACAGGTGATCCGCCCCACCGGACTCATCGACCCGCCGGTCGAGATCAAGCCGGTGGAGGATCAGGTGGACGACCTGATCCATGAGGCGCGGGAAACGGCGAAGAAGGGATATCGCACCCTCGTCACCACGCTGACCAAGCGCATGGCCGAGGACTTGACCGAGTTCATGCACGAGGCGGGGATCAAGGTCCGCTACATGCATTCAGATGTGGAGACGCTGGAGCGCATCGAGCTGATCCGCGACCTGCGGCTGGGCGTGTATGACGTGCTGGTCGGCATCAACCTGCTGCGCGAGGGGCTGGACATTCCCGAATGCGGGCTGGTGGCGATCCTGGACGCGGACAAGGAAGGTTTCCTGCGGTCCGAAACGTCGCTGATCCAGACCATCGGCCGCGCGGCGCGCAATGTGGACGGACGCGTCATCCTCTATGCCGACCGGATCACCGGCTCCATGGAGCGGGCGCTCAACGAAACGTCGCGCCGCCGCGAGAAGCAGCAGGCTTACAACATGGAACACGGCATCACGCCGACCACGATCAAGCGCCATATCGGCGACATCATCGCCCATGTCGCGAGCAAGGATCAGGTCACGGTCGATACGGGGATCGAGGATCGCCCGCACCTCGTCGGCCATAATCTGCGCGCCTATATCGAGGATCTGGAAAAGAAGATGCGCGCCGCCGCCGCCGATCTGGAGTTCGAGGAAGCGGGCCGCATCCGCGACGAAATCCGCAAGCTGGAGGCCGAGGAGCTTGGCCTGCCCGCCGACCAGCAGGCCGCCGCGCCAAGGGGCCGCGCGAACGAAGGCAAGCCGGGCACGCGCAAGCTGCGCTACGGCAAGACGCAGCGGAAATTCGGGCGATAGGACCTTGGAGGGACGAGGGATCGGGGAAATGTCCCCTTATCGCCGGAACGCCCCGCGCCGCGCGGAGCGGATCATACCAGTCCCAGCCTGGACAATTCCCCCAGCAGCGCGGGCGGCATGGCGTCAAGATCGTCCGTCTCGCCCGATCCCAGGTCCGGCGGCGCGTCCTTTTCTTCCAGATAGCGCCAGCCCTGATGCGGGCGTTTAGGCATGGCCCGCACCGGAACGAGGCGGGGTTCGAGGCGAATCCAGAAACGGCCCTGCCCGGTTTCCTCGAAACCCAATATCGGGCTGCGGCCGACGAGCTGGCTGCTGTGTATCCAGTAGAGGGAGCCGCCCGCCAGTTCCTCGAAACGCTTGGGCATGTAACGGGTGCTGGTCCGCGCTTCGCCCGCATGGCTTTCCAGCCAGGCGCGCAGGGCGGCGGGACTTTGCGCGCCGAATGCTATCTTGGTGAGGTGAAGGGGCATGGCGTCAAGATGGGCGCGGATTTCAGCCCGTCAATCCCGCCGCGCTCGCCAGCCCCAGGAAAGCGAAGAAGCCCATCGAATCGGTAATCATGGTGACGAAGATCGACGACGCCACCGCCGGGTCGAGGTTCATCCGGTCGAACGCCAGCGGCACCGCCGCCCCGGCCAGGCCCGCCGTCAGGATATTGGTCATCATCGCCGCCGCGATCACCGCGCCCAATGCCCCGTTCTGGAACACCAGCGCCACGCCGACGCCCAGCACCGCCGCCACGGTCACGCCATTGAGCAGCGCCACGCGCATCTCGCGCAGGATGGTGCGGCGCGTGTTGGTGCCGGTGATCTGGTTGGTGGCGAGCGCGCGCACGGTGACGGCCATGGTCTGGCTGCCCGCATTGCCGCCCACGCCCGCGACGATCGGCATCAGCGTGGCGAGCGCCACCATCCTTTCGATGGTCCCTTCGAAAATGCCGATGATGGTGGAGGCGACCAGCGCGGTCAGCAGGTTGGTGAGCAGCCAGCGCACGCGCGCGCGATAGCTGTCCATCACGGGTTCGTTGATGTCGCCCTCGCCCGCGCCCGACAGGCGCAGGATGTCCTCGCCCGCTTCCTCGGAAATGATGTGCACGATATCGTCGACGGTGATCATGCCGACCAGCCGCCCGCTGCCGTCCACCACGGCGGCGGAGATGAGGGCATATTTCTGGAAGCGCAGCGCCACTTCCTCCTGGTCCATGTCGACCGGGATCAGCGTCTGTTCCCGCTTCATGAGGTCGGCCATGGCGACGGAACGCGGGCAGGTGAGAATCCACGAAAGCTGGCAGGTGCCGATGGGCTTGTGCTGCTCGTCCACCACGAAGATTTCCCAGAAATCGGTGGTGAGGTCGCTATTGTCGCGGAGGTAGTCGATCACCTGCCCGACGGTCATATGTTCGGGCACCGCGATCAGGTCGCGCTGCATCAGGCGCCCGGCGGATTCCTCCGGATAGGAGAGCGCGCTTTCGATGGCGGCGCGGTCTTCGGGATCGAGCGCATCGAGGACGGCCTGCTGGTCGGCGTCGTCCATGTCCTCGATGATGGCGACGGCGTCGTCGGTGTCGAGTTCGCGGGCGAATTCGGCGACCTGTTCGGGCGCGAGCGAATCGAGCAGGCCGTCGCGCACATAGTCGTTGAGTTCGGAGAGTACCTCCGCGCCGACGAGATCGCCCAGCGCGGCGGCGACTTCCCCGCGCCGTTCGGACGGGGTGAGTTCGAGAAGATCGGCGATGTCGGCCGGGTGCAGCGGCGACACGAGTTCGCGCGC
>Ga0180223_1001552_pt1 | contig 17246 bp, 16 predicted proteins | sample eDN5th30CKraftOP_FD_151337 | JGI IMG/M metagenome (GOLD analysis project Ga0180223, IMG submission 151337) | Enriched Organic Plus compost microbial communities from Emeryville, California, USA - eDNA 5th pass 30_C Kraft OP (version 2) (version 2) ...
CGGATCGAGAGCGGAACTCCTGCTGGGCGGCCCCTTGCTGGCATCGGCACCGACATGGCGTGACATCGCCTGGCTGCGAGAGCTGACATCATTGCCGGTGCTGCTGAAGGGCATCATGACGGGGGAGGATGCCGAATGCGCCGTGGATGCCGGCGTCGACGGCATCATCGTATCCAACCATGGCGGCCGCACGCTCGATACTCAGCCGGCGTCGATCGACGTGCTTCCCGAAATCGCTCAAACAGTAAACGGGAAAGTGCCGTTGCTGCTCGATGGCGGGATCCGGCGTGGCAGCGACGTCTTCAAGGCATTGGCGCTGGGTGCGAACGCCGTTCTGATCGGGCGAGCTTATATTTACGGACTTGCGGCAGCAGGAGCGCTTGGCGTTTCACATGTGCTGCGCATGCTGCGTGCGGAACTGGAAATCACCATGGCGTTGACCGGCTGCACGACCTTGCAGGCAATCCGTGCTGATCGAATCCGCCGCTGACGGCTGTTGCGCAGACGGCCACGTGTCAGGGACGAACCAGGAGATGCCCTTGCAGTTGCTCGACGCGGAGCGAGATGCGCCAGGCACGCCCGCCTCAGCAGCTAGCCGCCCGCGGCGTATCCGTTCACTGTTCGCATGGGCTGTGAGGCCATGGGTCCGGCGCCGGCGCGTGCCGAGGGAGGTGCTGCATTTTCATGATCTCAAACGGCGCAGCGATGACGACTGGCGGAACGTGCTGGCAGATGATCCTGTCCAGGCTGCGCGCTGGATCTACGCCGCGGCAACCTACGGCGACACCGATGCGCAGCTCTATTGGGCGCAGATGCTGCTCAGCGGCAGGGGAACCAGCCGCGATTCCGCCGCGGCGTTCCGCTGGTTCGAGATCGCGGCCCGCAGCGAGCGCGCCGACGCGGTCAACATGCTGGGTCGCTGCCATGAGCGGGGCTGGGGCACAGAGGTTGATTTCACCAAGGCCGCGGCATGTTACCGGAGTGCGGCCGAACGCTCGCATGACTGGGCGCAGTTCAATCTCGGCTGTCTGCTGCTGAAAGGCAACGGCATCGCACACGATCCTGACCGCGCATTCGACTGGTTCATGAAAGCGGCGGACCAGGGTCACGTCAAATCAATAGGCATGATTGGACGCAGCTACGAGAACGGTTGGGGATGTCCTCCGGACAAGCAGCGCGCCATTCAGTGGTATCGCCGCGCCGCGGAAGGAGAGGATTTCCGTGCCCAGTATCGCTATGGCCAGTTGTTGTTTGAGGACGGCGATTGGCATGAGGGCATATACTGGATTCAGCGGGCCATTCAGGATGCGCCGGATGAATTCTGCCGGTGCGTGGCAAGCGATCTTCTCAGCCAGCCAGACGCCAGACTTCGATCCCTTGGAGAGCGCGCGCAAGCACGGGCTGTCCAGGCTTCCGCGGCGCGTGGTTGAGGAAAGGCGTCAACAGCGCGACCTGAAGCGTGCGAGCCTGCCAATGTCCATGCGAGGCCGCGTCCCGCTTCCTCACAGGCAGACAATGCTTTCCCTCTGACAGGCTCAAGGCGAAAGCGGCAGCCGCTTCGCACCACTCATTGCGCTATTTTGAAATCCTGGCGACGAGGATGTTCGGTGATGGCGTTGCGGCATAGAGCTGCTTGACGGTTGCCGCGCGGTGGCGCAGCACGGCACGCTGGTTGAGCGAGCCTTTGTCCGTCGCCTCGCCGAGGTCGAGAGATGGCAGGTCGACCTCCAGCATGGCGCGCACAATGCGGTTGGAACTGCCGGTCGCATGTTCAGCGAACGAGTCCAGCCGCTGTTGAAAAGCAAGACGGACACGGAAGTCAGCAAACAATTCAGCCGGTGAGGCGGCCATGAGATCCGGCGCCAGCCGGCGGCATTCATCCAGATCCGGAAAAATCAGCGCGGCGAGGACATCGCGATCCTCCCCGGCAATCACGACATCACGCACATAGGGAGCGAAATGCGACATAAACCCCGCGCGCAACGGGCCGACATTGACCCAGGTGCCAGTGGAGAGCTTGAAGTCTTCAGCGATGCGGCCGGCGAACAGAAATCCCTGTCCGGCATCTGTCGGATCGGCGAAGCGCAGCGTATCGCCCAGCCTGTAGAAGCCTTCATCGTCGAAAGCGAGCTCCGTCAGATCGGGTTCGCGCCAGTAGCCCGGCGTGATGTGCGCCCCCTTGAGCCGGGCTTCATAGCGATCCTCATGCGGCACCAGCTTGAGGATCGTGTCGATCGCCGGCAAGCCGATGTTGGTGGCGTTGTCGCTGGGCCAGGTCCGGCAAAATGCAAACGGCGCGGTCTCGGTGGAGCCGAGGCCGGCCAGGAACAGAACGCGCTCGCCAATGCTTTGCACCGCAAGGTCTTGGAGGCCGTCATAGACATACTGGGCCAGCGCAGCTCCACCAAACCAGAGCATCTTCATCCGGCTGAAAAAGGTATGCCGCAGCGCTGCGTCTTCGCGCAGATATGGCAGCAGGGCGCCGAAGCCCTTCGGCAGATTGAAATGCACCGTCGTCGCGACATCACGCAGGTTACGGACGGTGGCATCGATCGCCCCCGGCACGGGCTTGCCCTCATCGATATAAAAGGTGCCGCCGTTGAACAGCACCACGCCGAAGCCAAGGTTGCCGCCGGCGGTGTGATGCCATGGAGCCCAGTCGAGAAGCACCGGAGGCTCATCCTCCAGAAACGCCAGCACGTGACGCAGCATCATCTGGTTCGAACACCACATGCGCTGGGTGTTGATCACGCCCTTGGGCTGGCCGGTTGAGCCCGAGGTGAACAGGATCTTCGCGACGGTATCGGGACCAACGGCGGCATGCGCGGCATCGACCGCCAGCGTGGGCTCGAGACCGAAGTCAGCAAACAGCGTGGCCGCGCGGCCTGGGATGGGATTGGCGGTGACGACGACTTCGACGTCCGGCGCGACCGTCGCCTCGATGGCGCGGCGATAGGTATCGCCGTCCGCCGCGAAGATCAGGCCCGGCGTGAGAAGCCGGAGCACATGCTTCAATTTGCCGAAGTCATCCGACACCAGGGAATAGGCCGGCGAGACCGGAGCATAGGGAACGCCGGCATACATTGCGGCAAGACCCAGCAGGGCGTGCTCGATGTCGTTGCCGGAGAGGATCGCGACCGGACGCTCCGGCGAGAGATTGCGCGCCAGCAAGGCTGCTGCAATCCGCCGGACCTCCGCCAGGGTCTGGGCATAGCTGAGCGTGCGCCATGCGCCGGCGGCATCACGCTGGGCGATGAAGGTGCGGTCGGGCGCAATGCTTGCCCAGTGCTCCAGCCGCTCCGTCATCTTGTCCGGATAGGAACCGAGCGTCTGCGGCGACCTGAGATAGATCGTGCCGTCAGCCTGCCGGTCGACGACGAACTCATTGCCGCCCAGCCGCACGGCCCGCGTGCGCGGCACAGCCGGTGTCTCTCGCATCGTTCGTGAAGATATCGACATGCCTCAACCTGGCTTTGCAGTCCGCGATCCTGCGCGCCGTTCGGCGTGGTTCATATCCAGTCGCACCAGCGAGCACAGAATCTCACAGTCACGCATGTATAGAGGCGGATGTGAGGCATGAGCGACATCAGCGAGTTGCGCGCCTGGGGAAAAGGAGATGCTGACGCCTGCGAACCAGTCGAGTGCCCGCCACTTCCTGGCTCGCGCCATGGCAGTCGCCGGGGACCCTGTCCAAAAAGCAGCGACCGGCCATCGGGACAGTCTGGGGCTTTTGGCCGGCGCCTGGCAGTGCGAACCCGGAGGCAGCGGTGCGAGGCGAAATTGATCCTTCTCGTTCCAGGAGCCCCGGGCTAGCCTTCGTCTCGAGGAGACATGCGCATGCAAGTTCAGCCTATCACGAGCACCTTCGGCTGCGAGGTTCGCGGTCTCGACGTGGCTGGCCCGGAAGCCGGGAGCGCCTTTTCGACGATCAAGAATCTCATATCGGAGCATCAGCTTCTTGTCATCAAGGACCAATCCCTGACACCCGACGGATTGATGAGATTCACCAGGCTGTTCGGCGAGCCTGAGAAACATATCCTGCGCCATTACACTCTTGCGGACTATCCCGAGATCTTTGTGATCTCGAATGCGGAGGACGACGGCAAGCCAGCCGGCATCAAGACGGTCGGCTACAACTGGCACACGGATCACGGTTACTTGCCGGAACCCACCAACTTCATCATCATCTACGCGCTGGAAGCTCCTGCCGAGGGCGGAGCAACGCTGTTCGCCAATACCCAGCGCATCTTCGAGGAGATGACTGAGGCCGAAAGGGCCTTTCTTCGCGGCCGCGAGGCGATTTACAGCTATCTCAAGCTCTACGACGCAAAGCCCCATTACGGTCCGCCCATGACGCCGGAAGAGCGGGCCAAATATCCTGACGTTCAGCACCCGCTGGTCAACCTGCATCCCGAAACAGGGAAGGAGCGCCTCTATATCAACCGCGGCGACTGCAAGGGCATTACCGGCTTGGGCGATGCAGATGGCCTCGCCCTCGTGCACGACATTTTCGAGCGCATCATCAATTCTCCCTACACATACGCCCACCAGTATGAGCCAGGTGATTTGGTCGTCTGGGACAATCACAGTCTTCTCCATGCCGCTTCGCCCTTCGACATGGACAAGTATACCCGCCGCGTGCACCGCACCTGCGTCGCCGGACAAAGGCTCATTCCAGCTCCGATGAGCGAGCAACTCTCGGCTGCAATGTAGAGCCGAGTACCGCGCGATGGGCGTATTGGGCGGATGCCGCTGCATCCGCTTTTCTCGATCCGGCCCGGCCGATCGGGCGACTTTGCCCCTCGACGCCTGGGTGGCGGCAACCGATGACCACTGGACGGCAGGGAAGCAGCCGAAGCCGACCCTATTCGAAGCCTCCGGTTGCCTCTAAATCGGTTCCTGTCGCCGTGCCGTTGCGGGGGAGTCCGGTTTGATGCTGCACGCCAGGATGCTGCGCTATCTCGACGAAGTTGCTCGCTCGGGGTCGATCCGCAAGGCGGCCACCAAACTCAACGTCTCGTCTACCGCCATCAACCGTCAGATTATTGCCCTGGAACAGGAGCTTGGCGAGCCGCTGTTCGAGCGGATGCCCCGCAAGCTGCGCCTGACAGCGGCTGGCGAGGTTCTCATCGAGCATGTCCGGAAGACCCTCAAGGACTTCACGCGCGCTCAGCAGAGCCTCAACGCCCTGAAGGGCGTCCAGCGGGGTGAGGTCACCTTCTCGACGACGCTTGGACTCCTTGAGGGGCCCATGGCCAAGGTGGCGCTCGACTTCATCGAGAAGCATCCCCGCGTGCAGATCCGCCTGCGCGGCATGACCGCCGAGGGCATTCTGGGCTCCATCCTGAGCGGCGATGTGTCACTGGGCCTTGGCTTCAACATCAGGCCCCATGCCGGCCTGCGGACCCTTTTCAGCATCAATGTTCCCTTTGGAGCCGTGGTTGGAACCACCCATCCACTCGCGGACCGGCAAAAGGTGCGGCTTGCCGACCTGCTGGCGTTTCCAATGGTGCTCGCCGAGCGCGAGATGAATCTGCGCACGATCATCGAGTTGGCCTTTTCCCGCGTCGGCCATGTCCCGCGGCCCATTATCGAGACGAACTCGGTCGGCGCCATGAAACAGGTCGTCCGCAACGGAGACGCGATCACCCTGCTCAATCCAATCGACGTGGCCGCCGACTGCGCCCAGGGACTGCTGGTCTATCTGCCTCTGGCCGAACAGAACCTGCAGCCTCAGACGCTGAAACTCATCACCCGCGTCAGCGGCACGCTGGACTCGCCGACGAGCCTCTTCGTCGAGCATCTGCGCAACGAAATCCTCTCCACCGATGGCCTTGCAGAGGAAAACCCGGAACCAAAAGGCACCACACCGACGCCAAATTGATGCTTCCCGGGCTGCACTCGGACGTCCTAGCGTCGGGGCTCTATAGCAGCCGCGAATGAGGCCTTTGGTGACGTTTTTCTGGCATGACCTGACCGCACGAGACTTCCTCGAGCTTGATGCCGCGCGCACGATCGCGGTGCTCCCGATCGCCGCGACAGAGCAGCACGGTCCCCACCTGCCCGTTTCCACCGACAGCACCATTGCGGAGGGCATGCTCGGGAGACTGCGCGAGCAGCTTCCCGAGGATATCTCTGTGCTCGTCCTCCCATCGCTTCAAATCGGCAAGTCGAACGAGCACATGCGCTCGGCCGGAACGCTCACTCTTCCCTCTGACGTCTTTGAAGCCCTGCTCACGGAAGTCGGCGCGAGCGTCTATCGCGCCGGATTGCGCAAGCTGCTCATCATCAATTCGCACGGCGGCAACAATCCGGTGATGGAGATCGTCGCCCGCGCATTGCGCGTCCGCTTCGAGATGCTGGTGGTGACCACCCAATGGAACCGCTTCGGTGTTCCAGCGGATACAGTCGACGAGGCCGAGCTTCGCTATGGCGTGCATGCCGGACTGGTTGAGACCTCGCTGATGCTCGCCTTCCGGCCCGATCTGGTCCGTTTCGACAAAGCCCAGAACTTCGTCTCCTCCACCGCCTGGATGGAGCAAAGCTTCAGTCACCTTCGCGCGACCGGGCGGCACAACATGGGATGGATCATCGAAGATTTGAATGCGGAAGGCGCCGTCGGCAACGCCGCAGCAGCAACGGCCGAGCTTGGCATGGCAATTGCTAAACATCAGGCAAGAGGCGCCATCGAATTGCTGCGAGATATGACACGCTTCGATCTGAAGCGGCTGGAACAGCCTGGCAAAGGCCCGAGCCTTGTTGCGACGAGCGACCAGAGCTGGAAGCGAGGCCGCGAGCTGGCCGGATGACGAGCACTGGATACGCCTGAAGCCATGCCGCGCTCTACCCGATCACGTCCGATCCCAGACCGCACGGCAGATCCGTAGAGTTGGTTGATGGCCCGAATTGAAGCCGCGGGCTCAATGTTTGCTTTGCCCTTCGACCCCATCAGACAGAGAGTGTTGAATGCAGACTCACTTCTCACGATTGATTGCCGCCAGCCTTGTCCTCTTGACGGCAGGCATGTCCAGCGCGCTTGCGCAGGAGAGCTTCAATGTCCGCTACTCGTGGCGCCTGAAAGGCGAATACGCGCCCTTCTACGTCGCGCAGGAGCAAAAACTATTTGAGAAGGCGGGGCTCAAGGTCACGCTCGGTGAAGGCGCGGGTGCTCCCGCGGCGCTCGCAGGATTGCTGCAGGGCCGGGAGGACGCCGTCGTGCTGCCGGCGATCTTCGCATTGACGGCGATTTCCAAAGGTATGCCGATCAAGCTCATCGCGCTCTATCAGCCCGTCATCCCCATCGCCGTGGTCAGCTTCCCTGACAACCCCGTGAAGACCCCCAAGGACATGGAGGGCAAACGCCTGCCGTTCTCCACCGGCGATACCTTCGGTTCCTATCTGTCGGTGTTCTGCCGAATCAACAGCATCGACTGCAGCAAGATCAACCAGGTGATGGTGGATGCAAACGTCCGGGCATCGCTGTTCATGAGCAAAAAGGTCGAAGCGATCGCCACTTACGTGAACGTCGACGTGCCGGTGCTTCAGGCAGAAAGCAAGGTTCCACTGACCATTATGGAGGTCGGCAATTTCGGCCTCAAGATCCCGGGCCTTGCTGTGGTTTCCAGCACCGCGCTGCTCGAGAGCAAGCCGGATAAGCTCAAGGCGTTTCTTGCGGCCGTCGACAAGGCGATGGATATGGCGCGCGCCAACCCGGATGCAGCGGCCAAGGATCTGATGGCGAGTTGGCCCGCAGCGCCAGCCGGTCCGCTGGTGACCGAGCAGGTCAAGCAGAGCCTCGCATCCTACCCGGTGATCGACGGACATCCTTCCGGCTGGATTGAGCCCAAAGCCCTGTCGGAAACATTGGCACTGATGAAACAGGTTGGCGAAATCGACGCGATCAAGCCTCTCGATGAGTACTACACCAATTCGCTCTTCGCGAAGAAATAGTCTGCCCAGAACGACCCCTCGTCGCAAGATTGTCGTCCATGAAAGCCAATCCGGTGAGCGCGATCGCGTCAAGGCAACAAACGGCTCTGAGCCGAACCCTGTGCATCGGCGGCGGCCACATCGTTCAAATGGCCCCGTCTGCCCGAACACAACCGAAAGCTTGAACAACGGCCACGTATGACCAAGACCGATATTGTCGAGTTGGCGCCCTTCTCCACCGGGCATGACGAGCGACGGACTCTGTTGCGGCGACGCCGGCGCATGCAGGCCATGCTCGATCGCCTCGTGGCGCCGGCCCTTGCCGTGATCCTCCTTGCCGCCTGGCAGGTTCTCGTTCCGGCATTTGGAATATCAGCGTTTGTCCTGCCCACCCCGCTTGCAATTCTCGAGCGCGTCGCCACCGACTTTCCAATGCTGCTCGACCACATGCGCTTCACGGCCGCGGAGGTGCTGGGCGGCTTTGCCCTGGCAATTCTCGTCGGTGTCCTGCTCGCTCTGGCGATCTTCTACTCCCGCCTTGTCGAGCACGCGGTCTATCCCATTCTGATTGCACTGCAGACCGTGCCCAAGGTGACGTTGGCGCCGCTGATCGTCATCTATCTTGGCTACGGCTGGGGTCCCAAGATTTTTCTGTCGTTTTTGGTGTCATTCTTTTCGATTGTCGTCTCAACGGTGGTGGCGCTGAAGGCGCTCGATCGCGGCTACGTGAACCTGATCCGGTCAATGGGAGGGACAGAGGCGCAGATTTTCTTTAAGGTCCGCCTGCCGGCCGCCCTGCCCGCCTTGTTTGGCAGTCTCAAGGTCGCGCTGACCCTCTCCATCATTGGCGCCATCATCGGCGAATATGTCGCTTCCGAACGCGGCCTTGGCTATCTGCAGCTCAAAGCCAACTCAACTTTCGACACAACGCTCAACTTCGCATCGGTGGTGATGACGTCCCTGCTGGGCGTATCGCTTTACTTCATCATCAATACGCTCGAGCGAATGTTCACAACGCCGCGGCCATCCAACAAATGAATGCAGATCGGACCATGCTTCGCGCCGATATCACAGCCGCGCCGCCGCGCAATATCGGCGTGCCGCTGCATATCGCCAACATCCAGAAGATTTACGAAACCGCCGAGGGTGCGGAGGTCGAGGCCGTCCGTGGCTTCTCCGTCTCCATCGCAGCCGGCGAATTCGTCGCAATCGTCGGTCCAAGCGGCTGCGGCAAGAGCACGGTCCTGTCGATGGTGGCCGGCCTTGAGCCCCCGACAAGCGGTCAGATTCGTATTGATAATGCAGTGCTGAAAGGCCCCGACCCACGGGCAGGGATGGTGTTCCAGTCCGACCTCCTGCTGCCCTGGCGGACAATTCTCGACAATGTCCTGCTGACAGTGGAGGTCAAGAAGCTTCGGCGCGCGGACTATGCCGAACGTGCGGAACAGCTTCTGCACAAGGTCGGGCTCGGTGGATTCGCGAGCAAATTTCCCCATGAGCTCTCGGGCGGTATGCGTCAGCGCGCAGCCATCTGCCGGGCGATTATCCAGGAGCCGGGGCTCCTCCTCATGGACGAGCCTTTTGGCGCGCTCGATGCCCTGACACGCGAGCAGATGATCATGGATCTCCAGGCGCTGTGGCTGAACCTAGGCAACACGGTCCTTTTTATCACTCATGACATTGAAGAGGCTGTGTTCCTGGCCGATCGCGTCCTTGTCATGTCACCGCGTCCGGGGCGCGTTGAACTTGAGCTGAAGATCGACCTCCCCCGGCCCCGGCGACGCACAGGCATCAATCTCGAGCGCACCTTCAACGAAGCCGTCAGCCTCATCCGCTCGACCTTTGAGGCTCAGGGCGTCTTCGCGGTGCCCTGATCAATCCGCAGCGGCGGTTCGACCGCGCCAACCCGGTCATCGTATTCCCATCCGACAGAAACGCTCGCAGGTTCCGGCAGACCGAGTTCAGCGGCGCCTCCCTCAGCGCGTCTTGGCTGGCGTCAGAGACGACTGAACAGCGCGGCAAAGGATCGCCACGGCTCAAGCCGCTGTTGAGAAGGCATAAAGCCGATTTGTGGCGCGGCCTGCCGCCAATCCCCACCCCGGATATACCCGGCCACGGCCCTCATTGCGTGTTCCATGCGCGCTGCTAAGCTCCGGTCACGGAGAGAGGGGGTTGATGCGTGCTTGGGAAGTTGCTGCTGATCTTGGCTGGGCTGATTATCGTCTCGCTTCTATTGGAGGACCTCAGTCGCCCCCAATACCAGGCCTGGTATCTCGCGGATGCGCAAAAGAGGGTCGGCGACGATCGTGTCGTCCATGCAACCCGCAACAGCGATCGCGACACGCTGGCCTTCGAAACCCCGCTGATGGACCGGGCTCTGGCGATGGCCACAGTTCAGGCCGGCAACGTGGCCAGCAACGCCATGACGCTGGGCTACCATACCTTCACGTTTTCGAACGGCACCCGATCCTGGACCTATGACCTCCAGACGAAAACGCTGAAGCCGTAAGGCATTAGGCTAGGTCACTCCCCCATCGGCAACAATCGTCCGTCCCGTGATCCAGCGGGCCTCGGGGGAGCACAGGAAAAGCGCGACACCGGCAATATCGTCGGGCTGGCCGATGCGGCCAAGCGGCGTCGAGGCGACAATGCCCTCACCTCTTTCGGCCAGGATTCCCGCAGTCATCTCGGTCTCGATGACGCCGGGTGCGATCGCATTGACCGTGATGCCCCTTGGCCCAAGCTCCTTGCTCCATGCATGGGTCAAGGTGACGACGGCGGCTTTCGAGGCGGAGTAAATCGAACTCGTGGGGATCGGGCGGAAAGCGAGTGCCGAGGCGAAATTGATGATGCGTCCGCCTGGCGAGGTCAGATGCGGCAGCACCGCCTGGGTGACCAGGACCGTGCCCAGCACGTTGGCATCCAGCATTGCCCGGATGAACGCAGCATCCATGGCTCCCAGCGCGCGATAGGGCGCAATGCCGGCACAGTTGACCAGGATATCGAGGCGGCCAAAACGGGCGACGGTGTCGGCGACGATGCGCTGCACCGCATCGCCGTCAGTGATGTCGCCCTGTACGGCCAGGCATTGTCCACCCGCTGCGGTGATGTCCGCGGCCAGACTTGCAGCGGCGTCGCCGCGCGCATGATAGCCGATCGCCACGTGGATACCGGCCGCGGCGAAGTGGCGCGCAACGCCGGCGCCAATGCCGCGCGAACCGCCGGTGATCAGCGCGACCTTGCCGTTCAATGATGTGCTGTCGGTCACTATGCCGCGCTCATGGTGCAGTTGGTCCGTTCGCCCCGGTGCCTATTCCCCGGCAAACTTGTCCAGGCCCTTGCGATGCAGCCATTTGGACAGTTCGTCCGCAACGGCTTCGTTGTTGAGGTCGGCAAAGGCGATATGGGAGTTGCCATGCAGACCCGCATCCGGGAGCAGAAAGACCTCGCAATCTCCGCCATGACGATTCACGATCTCACAGAAGGTCCGCGCCATGATGACCGACGCGGGCCAGGTGGCACTTCCAATGCTGATGTTGTCGCCGAACACCAGCTGGATCGGAAACTTCGTCAGCTTCATGAACTCAGCCAGCGGCACGGAGTGAGGGCCGAACGGCGCTTTGGGCTTGGGTTCAGGGCCCTCTCCCTCCGGGAAGACGAAGCCCGGGGTTTCGTAGGCAACGATGCCCTTCATGTTGTCGCCCTTTGCCTTGAGGGCCGACAACATCGCGCGCCAGCCGCCCGCGGAATTGGTCAGGGCAACAACGGGACCGATCCTGTCGATGGCCTGGCCGCCGGCATCGGCCTGCAGCAACGCATTCTCGAGGGTATCGAACTCCTCATAGCGGGCGCGCGTCGCCTGGTTCCAGGCTTCCGCATCGTCCGTGGGAAACTGCAGGCCCGGAACCCATTTGGGATAAGCTGATCCAAACCGCCAGGCAATGAAGTTGCGCTGATCGAAATACTCCGGTGTGTAAGTGATCGGCTCGCAACTCCAGTTCGCACGCCCCACACGCGGACCATCCCACAGATAAACCGGATATCCCCGGCGCAGGAACATGCTCTTGTAGCCCTCGCCGCCGTCCCAGCGGCTTTCCCAGACTTTCGTGCTGGAGCTGTGCCACATGATCAGGCCGACACTGCGCCTTTTCACGGGGATAAAATATTCAACATAACCGTGGTCGCAGGAGAGCGTCTGGCTGGGATCACCGGGCTTGGTGATGACCTTGCCGCCCACTTCATACGCGCCAGTCGAGTCGAGGATGATCGGAGGTTTCGACGGACCACGATTCCCCTGAGCGAAAGCCGCATGACCGAGGCCGGCAAACAGCACGGCTGCGGCAAACGGCTTCAACTGCTCCCAAATTCCGGAACGGCCTCTCACGCAATTCATGATCTGCCTCCTCCACTGGTAAACTTTTGCCTCCGGTGATCGAACCGGTACGCCAGCCTCATCTGCCTCAAACGCGCTTGCCCAGCCCGCCGAACAGGCCGTGCGGAAAGAACAGCAGCACGATGAGCAGGATGGTGAGCGCCACGACGTTCTTGTAGCCGGCACCGACCACGACGATGGCGCCGGACTGGACCACGCCGAGCAGAATGCCGCCGACGAGCGCGGCCGGCGCGCTGCCGAAACCGCCGATGATCGCCGCGATAAAACCATTGGTGCCGAACGGGCCGCCGACACCGTAAGCGGTGTATTGCGTCGGCGTGATCAGGATTCCAGCCGCAGCGCCCAGCGCCGCGCTCAGGGCGAATGACAGCATCAGCATGGCATTGACCGGAATGCCAAGCAATGCGGCCGCTTCGCGGTTCTGCGAACACGCGCGCAGCGCACGTCCCATGCGGGTGTGATTGAAGAAAAGCGTGAGCAGCAGCACCATCAACGCACCACAGCCGAGAATCCAGAACAGCTGGTAGCCGATTGCGATGGGGCCAAGCTTCAGCGGCCCGCCAGGCGAGAACCCGGGATAGGTGCGCGGCTGGTCTCCCATCGTCAGGATGACGATCTGCTCAATCAGCAACTGCACTGCGAGCGTGGCCAGGATGATGGCGAACAGCGGCGCCTTGCGGTTCAACATCGGCCTGATGATTGCGACCTGCACCAGCACGCCGATCGCGGCGACGACAACGATGCTGACGATGGCGGACACGGCGATCGGCCATCCAAGCCGCATCAGCATCGTATGGGTGAACATGCCGCCGAGCATGACAAAGACGCCCTGTGCGAAATTGACGATGCCGCTGGCGTTGTAGATGACGCAAAAGCCGATGGCGATCAGCCCGTAGACGAGCCCGATGCCGACGCCGTTGACGAGGCTTTGCACCAGTTCGACCGTGCTAGGCATAGGCTGCCTCCTCAGTACCGAGATAGGCAGCGATCACGTCCGGATGACGCTTGATCTCATCCGGCGCTCCCTCGGTGATCTTGCAGCCGAAGTCGAGCACCGCGATGCGATGCGCGATGCGCGTCACCAGCGCCATGTCGTGTTCGATGAGCAGCACGGTGGTTCCCTTGCGGTTGAGCTCCTGGATGACGGCGGCGAGCGCGTCGGTTTCATGCGCGTTGAGGCCGGCCGCCGGCTCATCAAGCAGCAGCAGGCGCGGCTTTGCAGCAAGCGCGCGGGCGACTTCAAGCAGCCGCTGCTGGCCGTAAGGAAGCAGCTCGGCGTCCTGCTCGGCCTGGCCGGCAAGGCCGACGAACGCGAGCAATTCGCGCGCCCTGGCGTGCACATCGGCTTCCTGGCGCCGGAACCAGGCGAGCCGTGATAGCGCCGCTGCCACGCCGCCTGTGGTCGCAAGGTGGAAACCAACCTCGACGTTCTCAGCAACCGTCATGTTCTTGAACAGTTGCAGCAGCTGGAAGGTGCGCACCAATCCCTTCGCAGCGATCCTGTCCTGCCGCAGATGGGTGATGTCCTCACCGGCGAATTCGATCGTTCCCGCTGTCGGCGCAAGAAAACCCGACACCATGTTGAAGAAGGTCGTCTTGCCGGCGCCGTTGGGGCCGATGACGGCGAACAGGCAGCCTTCCGGGATGTCCAGATTGATGTCGCTGTTGGCCGTCAATCCGGCGAACCGCTTGGTCAGATTGCGGACCGTGAGAAGCGCCATGGCTCAGCTCCCCGTGCGCGCCTGTGGCGCCGGCATATCGCAGTCACTCCCAACACGACCGTCGGAAACAAGGGGACGCGCCTGATCAGCATCGCTGGTGCTCGACCTGACGGGGCGCGACCGGCCGATGCCGGAGAGCGCAGACAAGCCTTTCGGCACATAGATGAGCAGCAGCAGCAGGATCGAGGCATAGGCGATGTCCTGGAAGCGGCCGGAGCTGCGCAGGATCTGTGGCAGCAGCGACGCAATCACAGCGCCGATCGCGGGACCGAGCACTGTGCCGATGCCGCCGACATAGAGCATGGTGAAGGTGACGACGACCATCTGCAGCCCGAACACTTCGGGACTGATGAAGCCGACGACATGCGCAAACAGCGAGCCTGCCGCCGATGCATAGAGCGCCGCGATGACGAAGGCTGCGAGCTTGTATTGCGAAATGCGGATGCCGAGCGCGGCGGCCCCCTGTTCGCTGGTCGAAATGGCGCGCAGCGCCCGTCCGAAACGCGAATTTCGCAACCGGCCGGAGACCCACAGACCGAACAACAGGATCACCATCAGGCAGACGAGCTTCCAGCGCTCATCTTCGACCGTGAACGGGCCGATGCCGAGCGGCGGAATGCCGGAATAGCCCATATAGCCCTGCGTCAGGCTCGTCCATTGCACCGACAGATCATAGGTGATGAGGCCGAGCGCGAAGGTCGCCATGGCGAGATAATGACCGCGCAGCCGCAGCGTCGGATAGCCGACGATGACCGAGATGACACCCGCAATCGCCATCGACGCGACCAGCGCCACCACAGGCTCAAAGCCATATTCGACGCAGAGGATCGCGGTGCCGTAGCCGCCGATCGCCGCGAATGCGTTCTGCCCGAAGGAGGCCTGTCCGGTATAGCCCATGAAGAAATTCAGCCCGACACAGAACAGACCGTAGATCATCGCGAGCTGCATCACGGTCAGCAGATAGCCGCCCTGGATGAAGACGAAGGCGAACAACAGCGCGATAAAGATCGCGCCACCGATGGCGAAGTAGCCGTAGTCGCCAAGCCTAGTGAAAATAGAAGCGCGCGAGGTCATGGTGCGATTTGATGTCATGCGCCGGCAATTCCGCGCGGACGCTGCCTGACGAAAGAACGTAGACACGCCGTGCGAGCTTGAGCGCGAGTGGCGCCTTCTGCTCGACCAGCAGGATGCCAAGGCCGTTGCGGTTGAGTTCGCCCAGAGTATTGAGAATCCCGGCCGCAACCTTGGGAGCGAGCCCGAGAGAAGGCTCATCGAGCATCAGCAGCTTTGGTCCCGCCATCAGCGCCCGTCCAACGGCCAGCATCTGTTGTTCGCCACCGGACATCGACGCGGCAACCTGGCCGGCCCGCGCGCGCAGATTCGGAAACAGCTTGAACACCTGCGCGAAGCGGCGCTCGACCTCGTCGCTTGAACTGCCGAGGCCGTAGGCGCCAAGCAGCAGGTTCTCCCGGACCGTCATCTCGCCGAACAGGCCGCGGCCCTCCTGCACCATGATGATGCCGAGCTTCGCCAAATGGTGCGTCGGCAGCGTGGAGATGTCCTGTCCCTTGAACGTGACCTTGCCATTGCTGGCGATGAGCCGGGACATCGCGCGGAGCAGCGTTGTCTTCCCCGCGCCATTCGGTCCGAGGACCGTGACGAATTCGCCTTCCTCGACGTGAAGATCGATGGGCTTCAGCGCGGCGACATGGCCGTAGCTGGCTGAAAGCCCATTGACCTCGATCAGGGCCGGCACCGGATGACTATCGGCCGTCATATTTAATGGCCAGCTTGCCGTCCTTCACATAGGCGATCACGTACGGATTCTTGGTCACGCCGACGTGCTCCGTTGGTGAGAAATCGTATCGCGCACCGGCGCCGACATAGGGACCGAGCTTCTCGAAGGCATCGCGCACGGCCGTTCCCTCAGTGGTCTTGGCGGCTTCCATCGCCTGCGCCATCATCAGGAGCGAATCCCAGGCGCGCGACGTTTGCGAACTGTCGACCTTGCTGCCGAATTTCGCTTTCAACGGCGTGATGAAAGCTTCAGCCGCGGCCCGCGCCTTCGGATCGGTGATCATGTTGAGATCGTCAATCGCCACCTGGATCATGGGCGAAGGGACCAGATACTGCTCGCCCAGCACCTGGCCGGCCTCGATCAGCAGTTCGCGTTCATTGATGCTGCCGAGCATCAGCATCTTGTTCAGGCCGAGATTCTTGATGTTGTTCGCCACGGTGATCACCGCGTTGCCCTGGCCGATCATGATGATCGCGCCGGCGCCGGCGGCATTGATGCGGCCGATCTGAACACTGAAGTCGGCGTCTTCCTGCTGGTAGGATTCGTTGGCGGCCACCTTCAGCCCGTAATTTTTGGCCTCCTCCACCGCAATGTTGCGCATCAGCGTGCCATAGGGGCTCGGATCGCCAAGAATGCCGATCTTGCGGATATCGGTCTTGTTCTTGAGGTATTCATAGCGCGAGTCGACTTCGAATTTCGGCGGCGGCAGGAAGCTGAAGGCCCACTTCTGCTCGTCGGGCAGCCGCGGCAGAATCGAGCAGAGGAACATCGGCAGCTTGGCCTTGGTGACAAAGCTGGCGGCGGCAAAATTGCCGGCGGAGATGCAGCCACTGTCGAAAGCGACGACCTTGTCTTCCGACATCATCTTCCGATAGACGACCACAGCCTCCTGGGGGATCGACTTGTTGTCCTCATAGACGAGCTGCAATTTGCGGCCGAGCACGCCGCCTTTGGCGTTGACCGCAGCGATCGCAAGCTCAAGCCCGTCGCGCCAGTGGCCGTCGGTAAGCGAGCCATAGCCGGTGAGGCCAAGCGAAGATCCGATCTTGATGGGCTCCTGCGCCGAGGCGTGAAACACGGGCGTGGCCGCGAGCAATGTTGCGATCGCAAGGATATTGCGCAACTTCATTGTGACTCTCTCCCTCTTTGTGTGCCTGCTTTCGATGAAGCATTCGGCCTCTCCGGGCCTTGATGTTGAATCTCTTATGCCGGGACACCGCCGATCTTGCCGCGCACTTCGGCGAGGCCGGCGAGCGCGCCCTGGCGCAGGAAGCCCTGATCCGACGACAGCACGAAGGCGCTCGCGCCCAGCGTCTTCAGCCAGGCCGCCTCGGCGCCGTTGCCGACATAGACGCTGATCGGCTTGCCGGCCTTCCGTGCTGCGGCGGAAATACGCTCGACCGCT
>Ga0180223_1001553_pt1 | contig 17236 bp, 20 predicted proteins | sample eDN5th30CKraftOP_FD_151337 | JGI IMG/M metagenome (GOLD analysis project Ga0180223, IMG submission 151337) | Enriched Organic Plus compost microbial communities from Emeryville, California, USA - eDNA 5th pass 30_C Kraft OP (version 2) (version 2) ...
TTTCCCTTCATCCCATACATTGATATATCCACCGTAGCACGCGAGGCCGTCGTCGTGGAGCATCGAACGCGCTACTCGGCCAACGACGGCTCGGCGGGAACGCGCGCGGGCTCGTCCACGGGCGCGAGGTCCTGCACGGCCGGCCCCTCGATGCGGCGGCCCTGCGCGTCGAACCGCGACGCGTGCAGTGGGCAGTCCCAGGTCTGTTCTGCGGGGTTCCAGTCGACGATGCCGCCGAGGTGGGGGCAGACCGCGCTGACCGCGCACGTCGTCCCGTTGACGGTCGAGACGGCGGTCGGGCGGATGCCTCGACGCTCGACGATGCCGTGCCCCTCCGCCGGCGCCTCGCCCGCCGAAGGGTTGGTGAGCGCGCGAGCCCAGCCGCGCACGGCGCGGCCTCCGACCCTGAGGCCGGCCTTGGCGCCGTCGGCGAGGTCGGCCGGCACGGTGATCCGGGTGCCGATCACCGTCGCCCACCCGGGACGGCGGACCCCTCGGTCGGCGAGCAGCTCGGCGCTCAGCCGCACCGCGGCACCGGCCGCGTTCGTGAGCCCCCACTTGGCGTAGCCCGTCGCCACGAACACCCGGCCGCGGCCGCGCGGCATCCGACCGACGAACGGCACCTGGTTCAACGAGACGTAGTCCTGCGCCGCCCAGGCGACCGGGTCCGAGGCATCCGGATACCAGGCACGGGTCCAGTCGATGAGTCGCTGTCGCTCGACCGCGAGCTGCTCGCCGTCACCCGTCATGACCGAGCCGCCCCCGACCCACAGCCGCTCCTCGCCGTCGACGCTCGCGCGACGGATGCTGCGGGTCGGTGCGTCGACCGAGATGAACAGCCCCTCTGGCAGCTGCTCCGACGGCACCCGGAACGACGCGATCTGAGACCGCACCGGCCTGACCTTCGCGAAGTAGAGTCCGCGATCGAGGATCGGCGCCCCCGTCGCGATGACGACCCGGTCGCTCGTGAACTGCCCCTCGCTGGTGCGGATCACGGCGGGGTCACTCGCCCTGACGCCCAACGCGCGGACCCCCGTCAGGATCTGCGCACCGAGCGAGCTGGCCTCGGCGGCGAGGCCCGTCACGAGCAGCATCGGATCGACGGCGAGCTGGCCCGGCAAGGCCGCCGCGCCGAGCAGCGGGAACGGCACGTCGAGCCCATCGACCCGCTCGAGCGCGAGGCCCGCCTCGCGCCCGGCCGCGATCTCCGCCTCGACGGTCTCCAGCCCCTCAGGCGACTGCGCGTAACTGTAGGCGGTCGCCTCGCGCACCGGCACGCCGACGCGGTCGGCGACGGCGCCCAGAAAACGCAGGCCGGCCCGGTTGGCATCGACATACGCGCGCACGAGCCTCGCCGAGTGGTGCTTCCGGATCGCGGAGAGGCGACTGCCCTGAAGCAGGGTCGCCTTGCCGGTGTTGTGGCCGCTGGCCAGCGCCCCGGGCTGCCCCTGTTCGAGGACGATCACGCTCACGCCCGCCTCACGCAGCATGATCGCCGTGCTGAGGCCCGTGAGCCCGGCCCCGATGATCACGACCTCGGCATGACGGGCGTCGCGGTCGTCGGGAGCGAGGTGCGAGGCATCCATCACCCCAGTCAACGCCGGCCTCACCGGCGCGGCCACCCCTTGACGCGGCATCCGGCCCCGCATACGGCTCGCGGCTCAGGCGCGAGGCGGGTCAGGCGAGCAACGCGGCCGTGAGCTTCACGGGATCGATGCGCCAGTAATTGTGCACCTCTCCGTCGATCAGCACGACGGGGATCTCCTCGGCGTAGCGTTCGGCGAGGGCCGCGTCGTCGAGGATGGAGCGCTCCTCGAAACGGATCGACGGAGCGCCCGGCGTCGCGCCGAGCTCCTCACGCACGGCGGCGACCACCTCTCGGGCGTCATCGCAGAGGTGGCATCCGGGTTTGCCGATGAGCAGGAGGTCGCGGGTCGTCACTCGTCCAGCCTACGCAGCAGGCCCCGGGGACAGCGAAAAGCGCCGAGCCGCGAGGGCCCGACGCTCAGCTGCAGTCGTGCGAGACGACTACTTCTTGTTGCGACGCTGGTGGCGCGTCTTGCGAAGCAGCTTGCGGTGCTTCTTCTTCGCCATGCGCTTGCGACGCTTCTTGATGACGGAACCCATCAGAACCTCACTGAAAGTCGATCCGGCGGCGTATGCCACAGCCGGGGGCGGAAAAGCCTCGGGTCAGTCTAGCTGATCGAACCACCGCCCCGTTCCCACGGCCTGGCGGCCCTGCGCTAGCGTCGGAGCATGGCGCCGCACCTCGTGATCCGCACCACGCGCGAGGCCGACTGGCGCGAGGTCCGAGCGCTCCGGCTCGAGATGCTCCGCGACACCCCACTCGCGTTCCTCGAGACCCTCGAGCACGCGCTCGCGGTCGACGAGTCGGCGTGGCGACAGCGGGCGAGACGCGGCGAGACCGCCGGGCAGACGTCGGTGGTCGCCATCGAGGACGGGCGCTGGGTCGGGCATATGGGCGGCTACATTCCGGATGCCTCCACGGGTCCCATGCTCGTCGGGGTCTACGTGGCGCCCGACCGGCGAGGCGACCGCGCCGGGGTGACGCGTGCGCTGCTCGACGAGATCGAGCGGTGGGCGAGCCATCACGGCACGACGCTCCGGCTCGAGGTGCACGAGGACAATCCGCGGGCGCGCCGATTCTACGAGAAGCTCGGCTTCGTGCTGACGGGACGCACGGTGCGCTATCCGCTCGCTCCGGGCGGTCTCGAGCTGGAAATGATCAAGCGCCTCGACGGCGGAGGGGTTCCCCTCAGCGGGAACGTGGCTTCTGCCCGACGACCGCGCTGACCTTCTGCGCGGTCTCGGCGAACGCCTTCCCTATGGCCGATGCGAACGCCCGCTGATCATCGCTGAGCGCGCCGTCGGTCTCGATCGATGCGAGCGCCGCTGCGTCGGCGGCCGCGCCGTCGGACAGGAAGGGGATGAGCCAGTCCTCCAGCTGCTCCAGCGGACCGCGATCGAGCTTGTAATACCGGTGCTGACCCTCCTCGCGGACGGCGACCAGCCCGGCCTCGCGGAGGACCTTCAGGTGCTTCGACACCGTCGGCTGGCTGGTGCCGAGGGCGGTCACGATCTCGGAGACGCTGATCTCTCCGCGTGACTGCGGCGCGGACTGCTCACGTTCGAGCAGCACTCCGAGGATGTCGCGTCGGGTCGAGTCCGCAACCACGTCGAAGATGTCCGCCATGGCACCAGGCTAGTCACTCCCGCCGGGGAGTACCATGACACACGCGTCGGTGGTGAGCGGAGAGGGGACGCATGGTCACTCAGACGGCGCGACGCTCCGGCCCCGCTGGACCCCGCTCCTGGCCCGGCAGAGCCCGCGATGTCATCGATGGCATCGCCAAGCGCTCGCCGGCCCGCTTCGCGATCCTCATCTTCGCCGGGCTCATCCTGATCTTCACCCTGCTGTTCTCGCTCCCGATCGCACGCGCAGGCGAAGGCTCCGGATCTCCGCTGCACGACGCCCTCTTCACGGCCGTCTCGGTGATCTGCGTCACCGGGCTCTCGACCGTGGACATGGCCACGCACTGGTCGCCGTTCGGCAATGCCCTGGTCTTCATCGGCGTCAACATCGGCGGAATCGGTGTGCTCACGCTCGCGACGACACTCGGCCTCGTGATCTCACGCCGGCTCGGACTGAGGGCGAAGCTCATGGCGGCGAGCGACACCAATCCCTCCCGGGTGCACGGCGGGCCGGTGGCCGAACGCCAGGCCGTGCGGCTGGGCGACGTGGGCAGCCTGCTCGCCACGGTCGCGGTCAGCGCCCTCGTGATCGAGCTCACCGTCGCGATCGCCATGATCCCGAGCATGCTCACCGCGGGATACGACGGCCTGTCCTCGCTCTGGTACAGCGCGTACTACTCGGCCATGGCGTTCACCAACACCGGCTTCACGCCGAACCCGGGTGGCATGACGGTCTTCGAGCACGACTACTGGTTCCAGTCGCTGCTGATGGTGGGCGTCTTCCTCGGCAGCCTCGGCTTCCCCGTGATCTTCACGCTGTCGAGGCTCTGGCGGCATCCGCGGCACTGGAGCCTGCACGTGAAGCTCACGCTGACCACGACGCTGATCCTCTTCCTCGCCGGCGCCATCATGTTCCTGCTGCTGGAGTATTCCAACCCGCGCACATACGGCGAATTGGACGCGGGCCCCACCATCTTCCAATCGTTCTTCATGTCGATGATGACCAGGTCGGGCGGCTTCTCGACCATCGACATGCACGACCTGAACGGGTCGAGCATGCTCGTCTCGGGCATGCTCATGTTCATCGGCGGCGGCTCCGCCTCGACCGCCGGCGGCATCAAGGTCACCACACTCGCCGTGCTCTTCCTCGCCGCCTTCGCCGAGGCGCGCGGGGCGCCCGCGATGGAGGCGTTCGGCCGCCGGATCCCGGTCGACATCCTGCGCCTCGCGGTGAGCGTCGTCCTGTGGGGCGCGACCATCGTCGCGGTCGCGTCGATCGCGATCCTGCAGATCACCAAGGAGCCGTTCGACTACGTGCTCTTCGATGTGATCTCCGCGTTCGCGACCTGCGGGCTGACCACGGGTCTCACCGCGGACCTGCCGCCAGAGGGTGTGTACGTCATGGCCGCGACCATGTTCATGGGGCGCGTTGGTACCGTGACTCTCGCCGCCGCGCTCGCCGCGAGCCAACGACGGCAGCTGTACAAGCGACCGGAAGAGAGGCCCATCGTTGGTTGATCGCATCAGGCATGACGCCCCAGTGCTCGTCATCGGCCTGGGCCGGTTCGGTGCCGCCACCGCGGGGCAGCTCGACCGCCTCGGGCGCGATGTGCTCGCGGTCGACACCGACGAGTCGCTCGTGCAGAAGTGGGCGGACCGGGTCACGCACACCGTCGTGGCCGACGCGAGATCGATCGATGCGCTTCGCCAGATCGGCGCGCAGGACTTCTCGATCGCGGTGTGCGCGGTCGGCTCATCCGTCGAGGCATCCGTGCTGATCACCGCCAATCTCGTGGACCTGCACATTCCGCAGATCTGGGCCAAGGCGATCTCGTCGTCGCACGGCAAGATCCTGCAGCGCATCGGTGCCAATCACGTGATCTACCCGGAGGCCGAGGCGGGTGAGCGCACCGCTCACCTCGTGAGCGGTCGCATGCTCGACTTCATCGAGTTCGACGACGACTTCGCACTCGTGAAGATGTACCCGCCGAAGCCGATCAGGGGCAAGACGCTCAGTGAGTCGGGCGTGCGCTCGCGCCACCGCGTCACGGTCGTCGGGGTGAAGAGCCCCGGCAAGCCCTTCACCTACGCGACCGAGCACACCATGGTGTCGAACCACGACCTCATCATCGTGTCGGGCACCGAGGGCGACATCGAGAAGTTCGCGGCGCTCGAATAGGAGGAGGTGGCACGAGGGCGCTCAGAGGCCTTCACATCCTGACGCGGGGGGCGTAGCGTCCGATCATGACGGATGTCATTCGGACGCGGGGGCTCCGGAAGCGGTTCGGTCGCACGACCGCACTCGACGGGCTCGACCTGTCCGTAACCGCCGGTGAAGTCCACGGCTTTCTCGGCCCGAACGGTGCCGGCAAGTCCACGACGCTGCGCATCCTGCTGGGGCTCGCCCGGGCGTCGGGCGGCGAGGCGACGCTGTTCGGGCGCGATCCATGGGCTGAGGCCGCACGGCTGCACGAACGCCTCGCGTACGTCCCGGGGGATGTCAGCCTCTGGCCCAATCTCACCGGCGGTGAGGCGATCGACCTGTTGAGCCGGTTACGCGGCGGGAAGGTCGGGCGCGAGGAGGTCCGGAAGCAGCGCGACCGGCTCATCGAGGCATTCCAGCTCGATCCTCGGGTGAAGGGCCGTGCGTACTCCAAAGGCAACCGCCAGAAGGTGGCCCTGGTCGCGGCCTTCGCCACGCCGTGCGAGCTGTACCTCTTCGACGAGCCGACGAGCGGGCTCGATCCACTCATGGAGCAGGTGTTCAATCGCGAGATCGCGCGTGTGGCGCACGAGGGCGCCACCGTCCTGCTGTCGAGCCACATCCTGTCGGAGGTCGAGACGCTCTGCGACCGGGTGAGCATCATCCGAGCGGGGCGAACGGTCGAGAGCGGCACGCTGGCCGAACTCCGACATCTCACGCGCACCCAGGTGACCTTCGTGCACGTTCCCGGCCGGGAGCGAGCCATCGAGGCGATCGAGGCCACGCACGATGTCCTCATTGAGCACGGCCAAGTGAGTTTCACCGTCGACAGCGACCGGGTCGCGGGCGTGCTGCCCGCGCTCGCGGCGCTCGGCGTCCACGGGCTCACGATCGCCCCGCCGTCCCTCGAAGAGCTCTTCCTCCGCCACTACGGGGATGCGCCGGAGGCGGCACCGCCGGATCCGGGGACGACGACGCCCACACCTGCCGCGCAGGCCGCGTCTGCCGCGCAGGCCGCGCCTGCCGCGCAGCCACCGCACGGGAGACATGCCGCGGTGGCGGAGCAGACGAGCCCCTCGGAGGAGGCGTCGCGGTGAGCCGACTGTTCGTGCTGCTCGGCCAGCGATTCCGCCGGGACCGACTCCAACTCGCCCTGTGGTGCGTGGGCAGCGGGGTGCTGGCGTTCGCCGCAGCGAACGCCGCGCTCGACACCTTCTCCGACCTCGAGGAGCGCCGCCAGATCCTCGGCGTCGCGATCGCCAGTCGCACGATCCTCGTCTTCCGCGGAACCCCCAACGGGATCGATGACGGCGCGTTCATGTTCTTCCTGCTCTTCGCGTGGCTCGCACTCATGGGCGGACTTCTGAGCACCTTTCTGGCGGTGCGCCACACACGCGCGGAGGAAGAGCAGGGACGGGCGGAATTCCTCGCCGCCACGCCCGCGGGCCGGGTGCTGCCGACCGTCGCCACGGTGGCGCACGGGATGCTCGCCAACGTGACGCTCGGTCTGTTCGTCGCGGTCGCGTGGGTGCTCGCGGGGCTCGACATCGGCGGGTCGTTGGTCGCGGGCGCCGCGCTCGCCGCCACGGGCTTCGCATTCCTCGCGGTCGGGCTCGTGCTCGCCCAGCTCTTCCGCACGTCCCGTGGCGCGAACGGTGCGGGCGTGGCGATCGTGCTCGCCGCATATCTGCTCCGGGGTGTCGGGGATGCTTCTGGCACCGCGTCGGACGATCTCCTGCACGTCGCGCCCGCATGGCCGAGCTGGCTGTCGCCGATCGGCTACGGCCAGTTCACCGGCGCCTACGTCGAGAACGACCTCCGGCCCCTGATCGCTCTCGTGGGCTTCTCCGGCCTCCTGATCGCCGGCGTCTTCGTGCTGCAGGCGATCCGCGACCAGGGCGCGAGCCTGTTGCCTGGCCGGCACGGCCGCGCCACCGCCCGCTGGACGCTCTCGAGCTCGTTCGGTCTGGTCTGGCGGCTCACGGTACCGACCCTCATCGCCTGGGCGGTCGGCGGCGCGGCTGCCGGGCTGCTCGCGACGACGCTCTCCTCGGTCGTCGGCCAGGTCGGCGGCGCGGCGCCGCAGTTGGCCGACCGCCTCCGACAGGCGATCGGCGATGACGCCACGATCGAGCAGGCGTTCATCGCGACGTTCTTCGGGCTGGTGGGCGTCCTCGCGGCGTGCTGCGCCGTGCAGGTGGGCATGCGCGCCCGGCAGGAGGAGACCCACGGCACCGCCGAGCTCGTGCTCGGGACGCCCGTGCCGCGCGTGCGGTGGCTCGCCGAGTACTGGATCGTCGGCACGATCGTGATCGTCGCGGTGCTCGCGGCGGCGGGCCTCGCGGGCACCCTCGGGGCGCTCCGGACCGAGGATCCCGCAACGCTCGTCCCGAACGTGCTGGAAGCCGCCGTCGCGCAGCTGCCGGCATGCCTGGTGTTCCTCGGTCTCACCCTGTTCGTGTTCGCGTGGCTTCCGCATGCGACGATCCCGCTCGGCTGGACCCTCATCGGCCTCGCCGCGATCATCGGCGTCTTCGGCCCCATCCTGCAGCTGCCCGACTGGCTGACCGACCTGTCACCGTTCACGCACTCCCCCGTGCCGGGCAGCGACGACGCCGACTGGACGGGCGGAATCGTGATGCTCGTGATCGGGATCGTAGTCGGCGGTGCCGCGGTGGGGTCGATGCGGGCTCGCGAGCTGGCCGCGGGCGGCTGACGGATGCCTCGCGGCGCCGCGCGTGTCTCAGGCGCCGACGAAGATCAACACGATGCCGCCGGCGAGCGCGGCGACGCCGACACCGAGCAGCACGACGGACAGCACCCAGAGCACGCGGGCGGGGGCGCCGTGCCGCTCGAACCGAAGGCGTCCGCCCGGCCCCGCGAAGCCGGTCGCGGCGTCAGGATCGTGGATCGCGGCGGCCTCGTCATCCGACAGGGGGCGTTCGTGGAGCTCGGCGTCGGAGAACCAACGGGCGACCGGCGGCCCGTCGCCCCGATCCAGCACCTCGACCTCGACCTGGTGCCAACGCCGATCCGCCGCGCGCGCGACCAGCGCGGCGATGAACACCGGGATCCCGACGCCGAGGCCCACCCACGTGAACAGCTCGACGATGAGCGAGAGGACGTCGAGGATGCGCACGACCAGAGCGTACCCGCCGCGCGTCTGCCGCCCCCGCCGGACGGGCTGGGCTAGGCTTCGAGCCGCCATGGACTCCACCAGTCAGCCCCCGCGCCTCGTCGTCATGGGCGTCTCCGCCGTCGGCAAGTCCACCATCGGGCAGCGCGTCGCCGAGGCGCTCGGGCTGCGGTTCATCGACGCCGACGACCTGCACGCCCCGGCCTCCATCGCCAAGATGGCGTCGGGGGTTCCGCTCACCGACGAAGACCGCATGCCCTGGTTGCGCGAGTGCGGCCGTGCGCTCACCGCGGCAGACGGTGGAGCGGTCATCGCCTGCTCCGCGCTGACGCGGGCCTACCGTGACGAGCTTCGCGGCGAGGCATCCGATGCGGTCTTCATCCATCTACATGCCGACCCGGTGCACATCCAGGAGCGCGCGGCACAGCGCGCGGGGCACTTCATGCCGCCGTCGCTCCTCGCGTCGCAGCTCGCGACCCTGCAGCCGCTCGACGACGACGAGCGCGGCATCACGGTGGACGCCGTGCAACCGATCGAGACGGTCGTCGCCGAGATCGTGGGCGAGCTGAGGTCGCTGCACGCGTAGCGGCCGCGCAAGGTCGGCGGGCGTCCAGGCACGCCGCCGTACGCTGGTGCGGTGCAGTGTGGGTACTTCGACGACCACCGGTGCCGGTCGTGCTCGCTGATGGGCGACCCGTACCCGGCGCAGCTCGCGGCGAAGCAACGTCGCGCCGAGGAGCTGCTCGCGCCGTTCGGCGTGCGTACGTGGCATCCGGCCGTCGCGAGCGGCGAACGCGAGTACCGCAACAAGGCCAAGATGGTCGTCGGAGGCACCGTCGACGACCCGACGATCGGCGTGCTCGACGCCGACGGGCACGGCGTCGACCTGCGGGCGTGCGGCATCTGCTCCCCCGGCCACCGCGCCGCCTTCCCGGTGCTCGCCCGCTTCATCACCCTCGCCCGGCTCACGCCGTACGACGTGACGACCCGGCGCGGTGAGCTGAAGCACCTCATCATCACCGAGTCGCCCGCTGGCGAGCTCATGGTGCGCTTCGTGCTGCGTTCGACCGAGCCGCTGCCGCGGCTGCGCAAGCACCTGCCGACGCTGCTCGCCGAGCTGCCGAACGCGCGGGTCGTGAGCGCCAATCTGCTCCCCGAGCACAAAGCGGTGCTCGAGGGGGCGGAAGAGATCATGCTGACCGCGCAGCAGACCCTTCCGATGCGGCTCAACGACGTCACGATGCATCTGCGACCGCAGAGCTTCTTCCAGACGAATACCGCGATCGCAGCGGCACTGTACGCCGAGGCCCGCGATTGGATCCGCGAGCTCGGCCCGGACGAGGCCTGGGACCTCTACACGGGCGTCGGTGGCTTCGCGCTGCACCTCGCCGACGGCCGCACGACTGTGACCGGCATCGAGACGAGCGTCGAGGCGGTGGCGAGCGCGGAGCTCAGCCGGACCGACGCCGCGCTCAGCCGTGTGCGGTTCGCGGCGGGCGACGCGACCGCGTTCGCGGTCGGCGCGGACGCCGCGCCCGATCTGGTGATCGTGAACCCACCGCGGCGCGGTATCGGCGCCGAGCTCGCGGGCTGGCTCGAGCGATCGGATGCCTCGCACGTGCTCTATTCGAGCTGCAACGCCGTCTCACTCGCGAAGGACCTCGCGGCGATGCCGTCGTTGCGTCCGGTGCGTGCGCGGGTCTTCGACATGTTCCCTCAGACCACGCACTTCGAGGTCATGGTGCTGTTGGAGCGGCGCGGCGGCTGAACGCCACCGAGGTCGTCGGCGCGGGCCCAGCCGCCGTGCCGCTCGGATCGATCAGCGCTTGCGCGCCTTCACGAGGCCCTCCTGAGCCTTCTCGCGCTTCTGCGCTCGCTTCTCCTTCAAGGAGAGTTGTGCCTGTTTCTTGGTCGATGCCCCACGGGGGTTCTTGTCGGCCATGTCAGCTCGCTTCCCTTCTTCAGCTGGCGGGCTTCCGAGTGACCATAGCCCAGTTGCGGTGGGAAGTCATGTCCGCTCGGAGCGAACTGCTGAAGACGGGAAATTCCTGATTATGGGGTTTTTGCGGCGGCGACGGCCGAGCTCAGGCGCCCGCGGCGAGCTCGCGGGCGCGCGCGAGCGCGGCGGCCGTCGCACGGTCGAACGTCTCGGTGAGCGCCGCCGCCTCGAGCACCGCCACGGCGCGCTCGGTGGTGCCCTTGGGGCTGGTCACCCGCCGGCGCAGCTCCGCGGGGGACTCGCCCGACTGCGCGAGCAGTTCGGACGCCCCGCGGAATGTGCCCTGCACCATGACGGCGGCCTGATCCGGCGTGAACCCGAGGTTGACCGCCGTGGCCGTGAGCTGCTCGATCAGGAAGAACACGTACGCCGGTCCCGACCCCGACACGGTGGACAGCGCGTCGAGCTGCGACTCGGGCACGACGAGCACCTGCCCCACGGTCTCGAACAGCGACACCACGAGCGCGAGGTCGGCCTCGCTCGATCGGCTGCCCGCCGACACGCCCGTCACCGCTCGCCCCACGACCGCGGGCGTATTCGGCATGGTGCGCACGACCGACACGTGCTCAGGAAGCAGCGACTCGAACGTCGCCACCGTGACGCCGGCGGCCACGCTGACCACGACCGCGCCGGGCTCGAGCGCATCGGCGATCTCGCGCAGCAGATCGGGCACCATGGCGGGCTTCACCGCGACGACCACGAGCTTCGCGCCCTCGACGGCGCGGCGGTTCGCGGAGGCATCCGTCTCGGTCGCGGACGCGACGACACCCTCGACCGTCTCGAGCTCGGCCGCCTTCGCGGCCGAGCGATTCGTCGCCCTGATGCCGCCCTCGACGGTGACGCCCGGGCGAAGCAGGCCGGACAGCACCGCACGCGCCATCGAGCCCGCTCCGAGAAACGCGATGGCGGGCAGGGTCACGGACGAGGGGTTCGACATGCGACCCATCCTAGGATTGGCGCATGAGCGCAACAGGCGGGACGAAGGCGATCATCGCGGCATTCCTCGCGAACCTCGGCATCGCGATCACCAAGTTCATCGCGTGGGCGGTTTCCGGCTCGGCGTCGATGCTCGCCGAAGGCGTGCACTCACTCGCCGATTCCGGCAATCAGCTGCTGCTCATCCTGGGCGGCCGCCGCGCGAAGAAGCAGGCCGACAGCGAGCACCCGTTCGGCTACGGCCGCGAACGGTACGTGTACGCGTTCGTGGTGTCGATCATCCTGTTCTCGGTCGGTGGCGTGTTCTCGATCTACGAAGGCATCGACAAGCTGCGGCATCCGCACGAGCTCACCAACGCATGGCTGCCGATTCTGGTGCTCGCGATTGCGATCGTGCTCGAGTCGTTCTCGTTGCGCACGGCCGTCAAGGAGTCGAACCCGCTCCGGGGTACGCAGACCTGGGTACAGTTCGTCCGCCGCGCGAAGGCTCCCGAACTGCCGGTCGTGCTGCTCGAAGACCTCGCGGCGCTCACGGGGCTCGTGTTCGCCCTCCTCGGCGTCGGCCTCACGGTACTCACGGGCGACAGCACGTTCGACGCGATCGGCACGCTCGCAATCGGCACCCTGCTCATCGTGGTCGCGATCATCCTCGGCATCGAGACGAAGAGCCTGCTCGTCGGCGAGGGCGCGAACGAGGGCGACCTCGAGCGCATCGAGCGCGCCATCCTGGGGGGCCCCGAGGCCGAGCGCATCATCCACATGAAGACCCTCTACCTCGGCCCCGACGAGCTGCTCGTCGCCGCGAAGCTGGGTTTCGCCGCCGATCAGCGCCTGCTCGAGGTCGCGGCCGCGACCAACGTCATCGAGCGGCGCATCCGCGAGTCGGTGCCCACCGCCCGCGTCATCTACATCGAGCCCGACGTCTGGATCGATCCCGAAGCGGTCGCGCCGCCGACGGACGCGATCGTGATCAAGGGCCTCGAGTGACGGATGCCTCGGCGGCCGCGGCCGCCCGCACCCTCCTCGTCGACGGCACCCTCGCGACGGCGTGAATTCGCGCGGGCGCCCGCGCGAGTGCGACCTCAGGGCCGTCTGAGGGGGTCCTCGAAGAACCGCAGCAACAGCGCGGCCGCGACGCCGGCCTCCACGCCCGGCACCACCTCGGCTCGATGATTCAGCCGGCGGTCGCGCACCAGGTCGTAGATCGAGCCCGCGGCGCCCGCCTTCTCGTCCCAGGCCCCGAACACGACCGTGCCGACGCGCGACTGCACGATCGCGCCCGCGCACATGACGCAGGGTTCGAGGGTGACCACGAGCGTGCACGCGGTCAGCCGCCAGTCGCCGATCGCAGCCGCGGCATCGCGGATCGCGAGCACCTCCGCGTGCGCGGTCGGGTCGCCCGTCAGCTCGCGCTCGTTGCGACGCGCGGCGACGACCCGTCCGCCACCGTCGATCATGACCGCGCCGACCGGCACGTCCCGTGTTGCAGGTGCCTGCTCGGCCTCGGCGAGCGCCAGCCGCATCCATTCGCGGTGGCGTGTCGAGATCGGGACGTCCACGAAGCTCTCCCTCCGAAACCCGCCGGAACTAGACTCGAGCCTATGCGAGTCCACGTTGCCGATCATCCGCTCATCACGCACAAGCTGACGGTGCTCCGCGACACCCGCACCACTTCTCCCGTCTTTCGCTCACTCGTCGATGAGCTGATGACGCTGCTGGCCTATGAGGGCACGAGGAACGTGCGGGTCGAGCCGGTCGACATCGTCACTCCCGTGGCACCGACCACCGGCGTGCGCATCGCCGAACCCAAGCCGCTGATCGTGCCGATCCTGCGAGCGGGTCTCGGCATGCTGGAGGGCATGACCAAGATGGTGCCGACGGCGGAGGTCGGCTTCCTGGGCATGGCTCGCGATGAGGAGACGCTGCAGCCAACGACGTACGCCGAGCGTCTTCCCGACGACCTGTCCGACCGGCAGTGCTTCGTGCTCGACCCGATGCTCGCGACGGGCGGATCGCTCACCGCGGCGATCGAGTTCCTCTTCGACCGCGGCGCAGTCGACGTCACGGCGATCTGCATCCTCGCCGCACCCGAGGGGCTTCGTGCGGTCGAGGAAGCGCTGCACGGTCGTGAGGTGACGATCGTGCTGGGCGCGCTCGACGAGCGGCTCAATGAGGTCGGCTACATCGTCCCCGGGCTGGGCGATGCGGGCGACCGCCTGTACGGCACGGTATAAGGGCCGACCCCGTCACGGCGGTCGCGCAGAATCTTCGGGCGCCGCCGCGCACTGGCGCAGCTCGCCAGGGCATAATTTTTTTGACGCGCTGATTCTCGAAGAACCTTGCGCGCAGCCCGGTGCCACCCCTGATTCTTCCGAGGGCCGGACGGCCCGGCGAACTGCTTGCGACGTCACACCCCGTCATCGTCGCGTCACGAATTGACACATCCGACACGCGTCGGATTTACTCGCATCATGACCGACACCGCACGCACCCTGACCGCCCGCGAGGCGAACGGGACCACCGGCATGATGATGCCGGCGCGTGCGTCCATGTGTTGTCGAATGTGCCGCTGACCCTGCGCCCATCCGCCGAGGGCTGTGCGCGACCCGCATCCAGGTCGTCCCGCTCTCGCTCGAACCGCCGCCCGCCGGCGCTTCGCCCGGCCTTCCCGGCCCTCGCACCGGCCCGATCCCCGGGCCCAGCTCACGCACCGTCGCACAAGGATTCGTCATGTCGCTCGCTTACGCTCCCACCCGTCCCGCCGTCGCCCTCGCGCCGCGGTCCACCCGCCCCGAGATTGCCGGTGCACCCTCGGCGACCGCTCCCGCCCCCACACCGTCGGCGCCGCGGGTGCGCGCCGTCCCCGAGGGCACCGAGGCCCGTGGCTTCGTGCTCTACGTCGGTATCGACGAGGCCAAGGCCCTCGCCGACGGCACCAGCCTGCACCGCATCGTCGAAGCGCTCCGCCGCCTCACCTCGGAGATCGCGCCCTCGGCCGAGACCTACGCCGCCGTCGCGCTCGCACCGGAAGGAGCGGGCGGCCGCGACGTCGACGTGGTCCGCCTGGCACTGCAAGACCCCGCCGCGCTCGCGAGACAGCGTGACATCGAGACCGACGACGACGCCGATCGACACCCGAACGGCGTGATCATCGACATCTCGCGCAAGCGCGTCCTGCTCGACGGCGAGCCCGCCGGGCTCACGTACAAGGAGTTCGAGCTGCTCCAGTACCTCGTGCTTCGCGAAGGCCGCACGATCGACCGACACGAGCTGATCGACAATCTGTGGGCGGCAGCCGACGACGAGATCCCGAGCGAACGCACGATCGATGTGCACGTGCGACGCCTCCGCTCGAAGCTCGCGCACTACCAGGACATCGTGCGCACCGTGCGCGGCTCGGGGTACCGGTTCGATCGGCACGCCGACGTGTCCATCCGCCAGGCCTCCACGCCCAGCCCCGACATGTTCTGAGCGCGCTGACGCGGCAGCGCTGCAGCGCGCGTCGCGGCAGCGCCGCAGCGCGGCGACGCGACGAGGCGCGACGGACGCCACGCGCACGCTCGGGAGTTTTGCACATGCTCTAGCGCAGCGTTATCGATCTGTTATATATTCGAAGAGCACCGGCTGTTTGCTGTGGCGGTCGGTGTGGAATGTGATTGCAGGACACTCTTGGTGCACGAGTGAGGGCCGGTCGTCAGCCTCTACGACCGGTCCTCACTCCGTTAATTCGCCAGCAATCCATTCGATGACCGCTTCGCTCGCCGCTCGACTTCCGTATTCTGTTACGCACAGTTCTTCGCGAAACGAATGGAGTCCGTCATGGCAGATCGCACTCGGACGGTCGCGGCGTGGGAGTCGCTCTTCCGGGCGCAGGTGGCCGTGATGCGAGCACTCGCGGCCGAGTTCCCCTCGGACATCATCTCGCTCAACGAGTACGACGTGCTCTTCAACATCACGCGGGCACCCGAGCGACGGCTCCGTCTGAAAGACCTCAACCGCCACGTGCTGCTCACCCAGCCCAGCGTGAGTCGGCTGGTCGATCGCCTCACGGCACGCGGGCTGCTCACGAAGTCCGACGACCCGCTCGACGGGCGAGGCACGATCGTGGCGATCACCCCTGAGGGGTTCCGGCTGTTCCGCGAAGTCGCGATCTCACACATGGACGCCATCACACGACACGTGGGCGGCGCGCTCGAGGGCGATGAGCTCGCCCAGCTCACCGAGCTCTGCGATCGCCTGCGCCTCGCGATCAACGGACAGTCCGGCTGACGCCGTCCACGTCACCCGTCCGCGGCGCCGCGCGCTCCACCGAAGGATGCGTGACGGCGAGGCGGGAACCCTACCTCCCGCCCCGCCGCGGCCTCCGAAGGAGGCCTCCCCCGCCGAGCGACCCGAACTGAGCTCGACGAGCCACCCCGAAGCGTCGCGGCTCAGCGTGTACCGCGATCTCGCTTCGAGCGGTCCGCCGGCTTTGGGGCCGGCTCGGGCATGTTCGCATCGTAACGCGAGGATCTCTCACACACCAGAGGCGCCCGAGAGGAATGTGGTCGACCGACCGCGCCGACGGGCCACCGCCCCGAGGGTCGGGTACATGTCACCGATTCGGGGCGACCACCGAGTCGGCGTACTCCGGATGTTCGGCGAGATACGCCGCGATGAACGGGCATTCTGGGACGATGGCCTTGCCGGCGGTCACCGCCGCGGCGACCACGTGCCGCGCGAGCTCGGTGCCGATACCCCGGCCCTCGAATTCAGGCTTCACGACCGTGTGGGTGAAGACGATCCGGCCGGGCTCCTCACGGAACATCGCAAACCCCAGCACGGTGCCCGCATCGCGCACCTCGTACCGTTGGCGATCGTCATTGCGAACGATCTCGAACGTCGAGTCGGTCATGGCGTGGCCACCTGTCGCCGGCCGACGAACGCGGCACCCCGACGCGAGGTGCGGACCTCGCCCACATCGGGCGGCGCGATCGTCAGTGCGTGACGCCGCACGTCGACACGCTGGATCTCACGCCCCGGTGCGCGCGAACCGCGCGACGGACCGGTGCGCGCCGCGGAACGGCGCGGGACGGGCGAAACCCCGTGGACTGCGGTGCGGGCGCCGCGGCGGAGCGGAACCCGGTGGCGACGCCCGACCGCCTCGGGCAGCATGGTCGCCGGCTCAACGGCCGGCGACGGCTCGGGTCGCGCGGTGATCGCGACGAGTGCGATCAGCCAGGCGAAGACCAGGGTGAACGCGACGATCTCGAAGACGGTGAGGTTGAAGATCTTCAGCCCGTCATAGGCGACCATCGCCGAGAGCTCGATCGCGAGGGCGCCATACGAGACGATCACGAGCGCCCGCGGCGCCTGCCTGACCCAAAGCTGGATGCCGATGGCGAGGACCGCGAACCCGGCCGCTGCGCCGCACGCGAAGAGGTTGTGCAGCAGCGTCGCACCGTCGATCGGGACGATGCCGACCCCCATCAGACTGACGCCGATGCACGCGATGAGCACCCGGATCGTGGTGAGCCCGCCGCGCCGCACGCCAAACCGCTCGGCGCGAAGCGCGCTCGTGAGGGCCGGGCCGAGCAGGGCCATGCCGAGACCCGACATGGTGACGGCGACGTTGAAGCACGCGGCCGCGAAGTCGTCTGAGGTGCCGAGGGTGCTGAAGTTGTGCGCCCACCATTCGCCGGTCGGCGTCATGCTCATGCTCGCGAGACTGCCCGCGGCCAGGAGCATCGCGACCAGGTTGAAACTGCGG
>Ga0180223_1001555_pt1 | contig 17213 bp, 18 predicted proteins | sample eDN5th30CKraftOP_FD_151337 | JGI IMG/M metagenome (GOLD analysis project Ga0180223, IMG submission 151337) | Enriched Organic Plus compost microbial communities from Emeryville, California, USA - eDNA 5th pass 30_C Kraft OP (version 2) (version 2) ...
AACTTCGAGACAATCTCTTCCGGCTTCGGTCGCTTGTTGGCCATTCTCGATCCTCCGTTTCCTAATCATAACGGCGGACCACTTCACTGGGGGAGGATCAGCCAGGAGAATCAAAATGCCCAGCAATCTTCCTCTAACTCATGCCACTTTCCTGGAACGCATTCGGGGTGCGGTCACATCCGATGAGCGGTTCAGCGCCCTTCTGATCGGCGGCTCGTACATCCATGGCGGGCTCGATGAGCATTCCGATCTGGACTTCGTCGTCATCGTCAAAGACGAGAGCTATGCCGACGTCATGGCTTCGCGCATGGACTTCGCAAGGGCACTGCCCAATTTCATCAGCGCATTCACGGGGGATCATGTGGGAGAGCCGCGCCTTCTGATCTGTCTTTATGGGCCGCCTCTTCTGCACATCGACCTGAAGTTCGTTCTGGTTTCAGACCTGGACCATCAAATAGAACAACGAGCGGTTCTGTTCGCCCGTGAGCCGGCGGAGATAGAGAACCGCCTCGAAGCCGGCATGATCGCATGGCCTAACCTTCCCTCCGAGTGGTTCGAGGCACGTGCTTGGATCTGGCTGCATTATGCAGCGACAAAGCTCGCTCGCGGCGAGCTCTACGAAGCGATTGGCATGCTCGGCTTCTTCCGCGAGCAGGTCCTGGGCCCGTTGCTCTATCGCCGCGCCGGCAAGAACCAGCGAGGAGTGAGGCGCTTGGAAGCCCTCCGGTTGGATGAACAAGGAAAACTGGCCGCTACCGTTGCGCGGCATGACGCATCGTCTGTCAAGGATGCCATCGAGGCGTCGATCGATTACTATCTGGATCTACGATCTGACGATCCTTCGTTGCAGACGACAAGAATGATGCCCGAACTCCTTCGCTGCTTCATGGAGAACGGCGCGTCCAGCGCTGCTAGGCCCTCAGTAGCGACCGGATCAGAATGATGCGGCAGCGAATTGCCCCTGGTGCAGGAATACGACGAGGCGATCGCCTACGCCGCAGCCCGATAGGGTCAACACCGGAGCTGCAATGACCTCATTTCGGCCGTGTCCCGTTGAGGCGCAAAATCCTCGAAGCGGTCGAATATGGGGCTACGGCGCGGCGACCCCAAAGCTCCAGATGCAGCGTTCAACGATCCAGCCAAGCGGCCAGTCCGTCCAGCGTTTGCAGCCCATACTCCACCGCGCCGAAACCGACGACCACCTGGCGGCGTTCGCGGCTTGGGTGAAGCTGGCGCATCGTCAGAACCGTCTTGCCGTCTGTCTGCTCATCGAATGTGATCGCCATGTAAAAGCGCTCCGGATCGTTCGGGTCTGGCGTACCATAATCCACCACGATCAGCTCGTTTGGCACGATCTTCAAGAAGCGCATGAGGTTGGGAAAACGCTGCTCCTGGCCTTCGAAAATGCCCACCATGTCGAAGCGCCATTCCCCGCCCTCGCGGATGTCGGCGCTATGATTCTCTATGCTGAGGCCCGCCGGGCCATACCATTGCGCCAGCGCTTCCGGGTCCATCCAAGCAGCGAAGACCTTGGGGCGCGGGTGCTTCAACACCTTGACCAGCACGATCTCACGATCGAGTGACCAGGTCTCAAACAGTTTTTCCATCATCGCTCCCTTCTGTCTTGTCCAAATAGGCTTCCAGCCGGTCGAGCCGCTCGGTCCAGCGTCGGCGCTCCGCTTCCATCCAGTTGGCCGCTTCCTCGAAGCGCGCCCGCTCCAAGCGGCACCAGCGGCTGCGTCCGCGTTTCTCGCTTGTGATCAATCCGCAATCTTCCAGCACCTTGAGATGCTGGGCGAAGGAAGGCAGCGTCATGTCGAAGGGCTCCGCGAGGACGCTGACCGGCATCTCTCCCTCGGCCAGACGTGATACCACCGCTCGGCGTGTCGGATCACTGAGAGCGTGGAAGGCTAGATCGAGTGGAGTTGAGTGGAAAGGCATACGGCTGGGTAAAGCGAGCTGGCGTGCCAGTCAAGGATAAAAAGGTACTTGCCTTAGTTTTGCTCCACGAATACAAAGGCACCTACCTTAGTTTTTTTGAGGAGCACTCCGGTGGCAGTACGTGTCGATCTTCTTATCTCGCTGGACGGTTTTGCAACAACCACGGACCAGACTCCCGATGACCCGTTCGGTCCCGATTGGTCGCGGCTCGTTGAAGCATATGTCGCCACGAGGACGTTCCGGGAGCGTGTGCTCAAGGACACCAGCGGCAAAGGCACCACAGGCATTGATGACGCGTATGCAAAGGATTACTTCGCCAATATTGGTGCTGAGATCATGGGCGCCGGCAAGTTCGGGCTGCACAATTTTCCCAATGATCCCAACTGGCGGGGATGGTGGGGCGACGAGCCGCCATTTCACTGCCCGGTCTTCGTATTGACGCACGCGCCGCGGCCTTCCATCGAGATGGCTGGAGGCACGACGTTCCACTTCCTAGCGGCAGACCCGGTTGATGCACTGCAGCGGGCGGTGAGAGCGGCAAACGGCAAGGATGTTCGCATAGGTGGCGGACCAACCGTGGTCCGCGACTATCTCAAGGCCGGGCTTGTGGACCGCCTGCATGTGGCCATTGCTCCGATTCTGTTGGGGCGTGGTATAAACCTCTGGGAAAATATGCGCGGCCTTGAAGCGGGCTATACGGTGAAGTCGGAAACAGCCGAGAGCGGGACTGTCCACCTCACATTTCAGCGCTAGCCGCCAGGCCATCGTAGATCCTGCCCACCTGGCCGCCCCACGCCCCTTCTGCTCCCGGACAATGTCTACTTTGCCTGGCTGCAAATCCGAAGAGGAACGCTTGTTCCCCGCCCGTTCTCGCATGTCGCGCGCCTCGAAATGGAGGGCTACAGCGTAAAGATAGTCCTCTCTTTCGTTGGCGTCACCGGCCATTTGGCATCCGATCAGCGCACTTTTCAGGCTGGCTGGCGAAGTCGCGCGCAAACTTTCCAGGCGCAGTGCCCAAGCGTTTGCGAAACGCTGTGCTGAAGGCACTGGCGGATTCATAGCCGATCTGGTCGGCGATGCGATCCAGAGACTTTACGCCGCGCGTGAGGGCATCCTTGGCAAGCGCCATTCGCCAGCGGGCGAGATATTCGATCGGTGCACAGCCCAGCGTCGCGCTAAACCGTGCCGCAAAAGCCGATCGCGACATGCCCGCAATTCGTGCGAGCTCGGCGACCGTCCACTTCGCCCGGACATCGGCATGGATTGCGCGCAGCACGTGCGCAAGGGCGGGGTCGCGCAATCCACTGAACAAGCCGGCCGCCGCTGGCTCATTTCCAACGCCCTGCCAGCGCAACGCCTCGACCAGGAGCGCCTCGAGCAGGCGCTGGATGATCAATTCCTTGCCAGGATAGTCGGAGGCGCATTCCTCCGACAGGAGCCCGATAAGACGGCCGAACCGCGTGGTTCGGCCTTCCGACGCCGGGATATGGATGAGATCGGGCAGGAGCGCGAGCAGAAGCGGTGCATTGACCCGCTCGAACATGAAGCTCCCGCCAAGCGCTTGAAAATCAGGTTCATTGTCCTGCTCGCCGTGCCGGACAGCCTGGTTCCGGGGCTCGACAGGAACACAGGGGACACCCGGATGGCTGTAGAGCGCGAAGGCGGGCGTTGTCGGAAGCAGGAGGAAATCACCCTTGACGAGCCGCTTTGGCTCCCTGCCCTCGAATGCGACCCAGGCCTGGCCTGCGAGCACGATCATGAAGCCGGGCGCGTCATAGGACTGGTAACGGACCCCCCAACGCCCACGGGCGCTGATCGGCTTCGAAACGGCAGCGCCAGGCCGCAACAGGGTGATGATGTCGCTTAGTGGGTCCACGGTTTGGACGATCAATAATGAACTGTGGATCTTAGATTATAGAGCGTATCGATATCTCCGTCTATCTCCGAACCATCGATTGCAAGGAGATGGATGATGGCCAACACAATCCTGATAACCGGAACGTCGTCGGGCTATGGCAAGGCAACGGCTGAACTCTTTCTGTCGCGCGGCTGGACCGTCATCGCGACTATGCGCCGTCCCGATCCCGCTCTGTTGGACGGCCCCGCCGACCGGCTACGCGTCCTGCCGCTCGATGTGACGAGCGAGGGCAGCATCGCCGCGCTCATGGAAACGGCAGGGTCGATCGACGTGCTGGTGAATAATGCCGGCATAGGTGGCGTCGGCGCATTCGAGGCGATGTCCATGTCGTTCATCCGCCGGCTCTTCGAAACAAACACGATCGGTGTGATGGCGATGACCAAGGCCATCATTCCTCAAATGCGGCAGCGCCGCTCGGGCGTCATCGTCAATGTGACGTCGAGCGTCGCGCTCGCCGACTTCCCGCTCGCCGCTCTCTATACAGGCACCAAGCTGGCCGTCGAGGGGTTCTCCGCCTCGCTTGCACTAGAGCTTGGCCATTTCAATGTGCGCGTGAAGCTTGTCGAGCCCGGCTATGCGCCGACAACCCGTTTCGGTGCGAACGCGATCGTTCCACTCGATCAGCTACTCCCGGATGAGTATCAGGACTTTGCCCTACCGATCCTCGAAAGTTTCGCAAATCCGGCCATGACCACCAAGGAAAGCGACGTCGCGGAAGCGATCTGGGAGGCCGTCCATGATACCTCCGGCCGCCTCCGCTTTCCCGCCGGTCCGGATGCCGTCGCGCTGGCCCAGGCACGCTGACCGCCCCTGCCGATCCTGGCCAGATCTCCACCCAGGTCCGCAACGGTATAAAGGAGCGATGCAAAAGTAGCGTCGGCGCGAAACCGCATGCCCGGTTGTGTTTGACGAAAGACCGGATGCCCGCTTACCATCCATATTGGAGGAACCACAGAATGGATCGATTTACCGGCGGATGCTTGTGCGGCGGCGTTCGAATCGTGGCGTCAGGACAGCCGTACCGGGTCGGCCTTTGTCACTGCCTCGATTGCCGCAAGCATCATGGAGCCCTCTTTTCCGCATCCGCAATATTCCCTCAGGATGCAGTCACCATCGCCGGGGAGACGCGCGACTACGCCGGCCGTTTCTTTTGTCCCCGCTGCGGCTCACCGGTCTTTGCACGCAGCGGAGACGAGATAGAAGTGAACCTGGGATCCCTGGACACGCCCGACCAACTGGCGCCAACCTACGAACTCTGGACCATACGCCGAGAATCCTGGTTGCCGCCGTTCCCGCTGAAGAGAGGATATGAGCGTGATCGTGACGCCGCGAGTCGCTTCGAGGAGTAGCCCGTAAACACGCCGAGGCTCAATCCGTCATCTCAAAGGCGCCTCGGTCGATGGCCGTCCCGCTAACACGCGCGTTCATTGACTTGTCCCACAATCCAATGTCCACGACGGCCGCATCCCCGCCGCTGTCGATTGCAGGCGAATTCCGCTGGAGCCGCAAATCCTGCCCGGCGGGACTCACAAATGCGGGGTCCTCCACCAGGCCTCCCACTTCGCCGCTTGCAGATCGGAAGGCCAGGAAGTCGCCGTCGGTCTCGTCTCTGTTGTAGAAGTTCCGGTCGACCCAGAACCAGCGCACATTCTCCCCGCCGAAAGCTGAGAAATAGAGATTGTATCCCAGTTCCACGGATCCCGAGGCCAGTGGCGAGAATTTCGTGACCACGTACCCCTTGGGTCCGGCATAAAGAATATTGTTCCGAAAGCGGATATCCGTCGTGTGGTGGCCGATCTGAAACTCGCCCGCATGAATGCCGGACACATCGCGTAGATTGTTTTCGAAGAGGGTGTTGTTGGTGATGATGCAGCGCTCGGCCCCGCCGGACTGGCGATCGTCATAGCCCCCGACGAGGATGCCAGCGTCGCGATTGAACCGCACCAGATTGTTCCTCACGATAACGTCGCTGGTGCTTTTGCCGGGATGCTCGCTCAAGAGCCAGATGCCGCCGTCATTGGCATCGACGGTGTTGCGTTCGACAGTGATGTTTCTGCCGCCATCCACATAGATCCCGACAGCGGCGGCGGCAAAGGTCAGCGCCTGGTTCTTCTCGCTGGACAGATTATAGACCGTGTTGCCCGCGATCCATCCTTGGCGGGCACGGTCGTGCTCGGCGCCATCGACATAGTAGCCGGTCGCATCGATACCGATGAAGTTGTTGTCGTGCACGGCGTTGTTGGTGATCTGCCACCCTTCAACATTGCCGCCAACCGTGAGCGACTCGCTTGTACCGGTCTTCAGGCCGAAAAGCTCGTTGCCGTCGATAATCACGTTTCGAATGGGAGTAGAATTACGGCCGTAGACCGCAATGCCCAGCGCATCGGCATTGCCGCGCGAGGGGAGATTGTTGGCCTCGATCCCGTGAATGGTATTGTTGCGCAGTTCAATGCGCTCGCCCGAACCTTCCACGAGAATACCGATGGGGATGAACTCGCTGTCCGACTTGTAGTTGCGGATCTCGAAATCCTTGATGCGGACGTAGCTGACATCGGCGAGCGTGATCAGACCTCGCATCCCGTAAGGCTCGCGCACCAGCCCCTCGCCGTCGATCACTGCGTGCTCACCTGGAGCTTCCATCAGGGTGATGAAGCCATCTTCCGATGATCCCGACCGGGTGATCAAGACAATCTCATTGTAGACGCCGCCATGCACGAGGATGGTGTCGCCGGGTTCGGCCCGATCGACGGCGTATTGTATGCTGCGCCAGGGCGATTCAGCGCTTCCCGTATTGCTGTCCGCCCCCGCCGCCGAGACGTGAAGAGTTCTGCCCGGGCGGATGTAGATGTCGTTGCAAACGGAAACGGTCTTCAGCGGGGCTGCGTCGCCCTCCAAGGCCGCCATGACTTGGACGTCGAGCGCTTCGTCCATATTGGCGGGCGCCGTATAGCGCCCCTCATCGGTGATCGTCCCGATCTCCGGCGCGCCACCCGGGACGCCCTCGACCATCCACACGGGCGTCGTCTCGGCTCCGTCGGGAATGGCGAGGTGGAACTGGTGCTCCTCGTTGGGCTTCAAGGAGAGACAGTCCGACGCGCCCACGGCTTCGAAAGGCAGCAGTGCGATCAGCGCGGCGGCCGGCACTGACCGCGTCAGAAGTCGCCGCGGGCGCCATCCGGTGACGATCGTCATCCTGTTTTCGTAACCTGCCATGCGCCCCCTCGCACGCCAGCAAGTAACATGCGAGATTGCGGTCTGACCAGAGCCCCCGGTCTGCGGCATGTAATGATTTCGACCGTGGCCACTGCCCCGGTTTACCGCCTAACACACGGGCGATCGAGAGGTCGGCTTGCCGGCGCGTGGATGATCGCCGGCGAGCGCGCGGCAGAACTTTTGCCCTCAGTCGCGTCCGCCACCATCAGTGCCGGAGTGGAAGAAATCCTCGATTTCCTCCATCGTCACCGCGCCATCGCCATTCTGATCGACCGCATTGAATATCCGGCTATGGAAATCATTGATCTCGTCAAGTGTGAGCGCACCATCACCATCCGCATCGACGATCGCAAACAGAACCTTCATCCGAGCCGCGTGAAAAGCCGGGCCCATTCCGCCGCGCCGCTCGAACCTGCCGGCTCCTGCCATCCGCTGATCGCCGCGCATCTGCCGCCGCTCTTGTCTCTCGCGGTCTTGCGCTTGCCCGGCGCGCCTCATCTCGTCAGACGACATCTCGCCGCCAGCCCGTCGCCCGCCGTCTCGCATCATCTCCTGCATCATCTGGCGCATCATCTGGCGCATGGATTCGCGGTCGGCCGCCGGCGCGTCATCCCGAGGCGAACCGGATCGAGGACCACCATCCGGCCCCGGGCCACCTGGGCGGTCCGACTGGGCTGAAGCCAGACCAGGCGCGAGCGTTATGGCGAGGGCTGTGAAGAGAGGAACCAGCTTGCCCATGATGAGCGCTCCTAATCGCTGACATTGAGAGCCTCCGAACCTTGGCTTCCGCTTACTTGTTCCAGCCGAGCATCGGCTGATGGCGGGGCTCCTTCGTCCGCCAGATCGTCAGCGTTCCTCCAATATCCGCTCCATCTCCTGGACAGCCGCAGCGAGTTGGGCATCCTTTCCGGCGGCATAAGGAAGCACGAATGCTACAGGCATATCGGGGTCAATGCCGCGTCCCTCGAGGCGTTCATTCTCGTCGAGAACAGCGTCGAGAACCGCCAGTTCGAGAAGGCTGTCATCGGGAAGGAGATAGGCGCGGCCGGCAAGAAGCGCGCCCGCCGTCTGTGCTCCGACCAGCGGGATGCCGTTGGCTTTCAGAGCATAGGCGAACACTTCGAGGCCGCTTCTGGTCCCTTCATCGATGATGGCGACGACGGGCCGATGCCAGCGCACATTGGCAAGGATGTCATCACCTTTCCGCGGGATGAGACGGAAGGGTGGCGTGTCGCCCACGAAAAGCTCGGCTGCGTCGGAACTGCCGCCACCCCAGCGGCCGCGAAGATCGACCACGAGTCCATCCACATCTTTCAATCGGCCGGCCCCGAGTTCCCTGGCAACCGTTTCCATCCCCTCGGGGCTGGATAGCGTCCAGAGCCGGACATAGCCGATATGCCTCCCGCCGCGCTCGATCACCATCACGCTGTCCTTGATGGCTTCGGCGAAGGTATGGAGCGGCCTCAACCGCTTGACGGCGACTTTGACCGTGGTCGGCGCTGCGCCTTGCGCGCGGCGCAGTTGGAGTTCGACGGTCTGCCCGACCTTTTCCTGAAAGGACTTGATCTCGTGATACGGCGCGCCATCCACCGAAAGGATTTCGTCGCCCACCAGGATACCGGCCTTATCCGCGGGCGAGCCATCATAGACGTCCGTCACGAAGTGAGTACCGTTTTCCTCGCTCGTCACCATACCGATGCCCGGATAGCTGGCTTCGCCTCTTGGCGGAAACAGCCGCTCCATGTCTCTTCGGACGGCGAAGCGGAAGATATCGATGAGCTCGAAATAATCGATCGTATTCGGCTTGTAACGGCCGGTGTGAGATGCTTGCAGGCTCGCGAGTATGGCATCGATTGCCCGGTCCACTCGCGCGTTTGGACTATCTTTGGTCAAAGGAGAGCCTGGATCCTGGACTTCGCGCTTCACGGCTGAACGGAAGCGATTGAGCGCCGAGACGTCATAGAAGTTTTCGATTACGAGATCGACCACGCGATCGAATACTGGATGGGCGGATTTCGGCGGGTCATCACCCAGTCCATATGCCGAGCTGAAGAGCAGAAACACAATGGCGAAAGCGCCGGGCCTGATTGTCTGCATGGGTCGCGTCCCATCCTGTCGGAGACAGACTCGGGCCAAAGTGCGGCTGCAACGAGGCATATCCTCCGGGAACGTCGCGGCGGATGATCGAACATGGTTCCTTCCGCTCGGTCTACGGGAGGTCCGACATCGCGCCGCATCGCTTTATGTGCGCTTGCGCCAGGATCGTGGGGTCTCGCCCGTCATGCGCCGAAACATCGTTATGAATGCCGCAACGCTGTCATAGCCGAGATCGAGGGCGACCGTGGTGACAAGCTCGCCGTCGGCCAGGCGCGGCAGCGCGGCGAAGAGGCAGGCCTGCTGCCGCCACATGGAAAGGCTGAGGCCGGTCTCGCGCTGGAACGTCCTGGTGAAATTACGCCGGCTCATGCCCGCCGCTTTCGCCCATTCGTCTATTGTCGCGCGCGGCGAGGGTGCATCCAGGAAACGCCGGCAGAGCGCGGCAAGCCGCTGGTTTTCCGGAAATGGGAGTGCCAATGGCCGCTCCGGCAGCTTCGGGATCTCGTGCAGAAGCAGGTCCAGGATGAGTGCGCTGCGGCCGACGGGCTGCTCGTTGGAAGGCAACGCCATTGCCTCCACGATCAGGTTCTGCATCAAATTCGTTACGGCGAAGACCCGAAGCGTGTCGGGCAGACCGGCAATCGCGCCCTGGCGTACGTAGATCGAGCGCATCTGGACATCGCCGAGCATGTCCACGGCGTGCTCCACGCCGGCCGGCAGCCAAATCGCATGCTCGGGCGGCACCATCCATCGGCCACCGCCTGTCCTCACAACGGCCACGCCGGAAAGGGCATAGAGAAGCTGCGACCGGCTATGGCGGTGCTTTTCCACGTGATACCCGTCGGGATAATCGGTCGGCAATGCGAGCACAGCGGCCTCGGCGGCATCGATCCACTCACGCCTCGTCCGGTCCGCGATTTCCTCCCCGCCAGCTTCGCTCACGATGAGATTTCCATGCGCCTGGCCCACTCTCGAAACTTTTGGACCAAAACACGAAAGAAGCACGCGCGCAACGGGACTATGAGTGGCGGCAAAATCTCTTGGAGCCGATCTTGACCGATACGCCCGCAGTCTCCGCAAGGCACCCCGCCGAGACCACCGTTTTCGCCATCATCCTGGCGGTCAGCCTCTGCCATCTCATCAACGACGTGATGCAGTCCCTGCTCGCGGCCATCTATCCGATGTTGAAGCGCGATTACGGGCTGGATTTTTGGCAGATCGGCGTCTTGACGATGACGTTCCAGGGCACCGCATCCCTGCTCCAGCCGATGATCGGGTTTTATGCGGACAAACGTCCCATGCCCTATTCGCTGCCGGTGGGTATGGGCGCCACCTTCATCGGCCTGATGTTTCTCGCCTATGCCGGACAGTATGGATTCCTCGTCCTGGGGGCAGCCCTGATCGGTATCGGTTCGGCGATCTTCCACCCTGAATCCTCGCGCGTTGCCCGGCTCGCCTCGGGCGGGCGCTATGGCCTTGCACAATCCCTGTTCCAGGTGGGCGGCAATTTCGGCTCCGCGGTCGGCCCGCTGCTCGCCGCCTTCGTCGTGGTGCCGCGCGGCCAGGCGAGCGTTGCCTGGTTTTCGGCTGCAGCGCTCCTGGGAATGATGATCCTCTGGCGGGTCGGCAATTGGTATGCGGGCCAGCAGGCCGCTGCCGCGCGGCGCCCGAAAGCGAAGCAGGCAGCCTCTCTTCCGCGGCGCAAGGTCGTCACCGCGCTGGTCATTCTGACGCTCCTCACCTTCTCGAAACACATCTACCTGACCAGCATTTCGAGCTTCTACACCTTCTATGTCATCGACAAGTTCGGCGTATCCGTACAGGCCTCGCAAGTGCTGCTCTTCGTTTTCCTGGGAGCCGCCGCCGCCGGGACGATCCTTGGAGGTCCGATTGGCGACCGGATCGGCACGAAAGCGGTCATTTGGGTATCCATTCTTGGAGTCGTGCCGTTCACACTCGTGCTACCCTATGCAAATCTTGAATGGACTGTCGTGCTATCGGCAATTATCGGCCTCGTCCTTGCATCGGCGTTCCCCGCAATCGTCGTGATGGCGCAGGAACTGGTTCCCGGTCGCGTGGGAATGGTGGCCGGCATCTTCTTCGGCTTTGCGTTTGGCGTTGCTGGCATCGCAGCCGCATCGCTCGGCTTGGTGGCGGATGCGAAGGGAATCGAGTATGTCTACTGGCTCTGCTCGTTTCTGCCGCTTCTCGGACTCCTGACGGTGCTCCTGCCGGATGTGAAGCAGGCGAAAGCCGCAGCGAAATAGGCGCTCAAGAAACAACGCGCAATTTGGCTGGGCGGCAGCAGTCGCCCCCCGCCCTCAGCGCTTCCTTGGCAGGGCGGTGTACACACGCTCGATGAAGCGGTGGAACTCCGCCATGTAATTGCGCAAAAATTCCTCGGTGGACTTGCTCGTGACGTCACCTTCGTCAGTAACGAGGCCGGGGGTGAACTGGATATAGGCTTCCGGAGAGTTCATTTGCGGCGAATTGCAGAAGCTCAGCACGCTGCGAAGGCTCTGCTGCGCCACCGCCGTGCCGATCGCACCGGGCGAGGTCCCGATGACGGCCGAGGGCTTTCGCGTAAATGAATTCTGGCCATAGGGGCGGCTTGCCCAGTCGATCGCGTTCTTCAATCCGCCGGGAATGGAGCGGTTGTATTCGGGCGTAACGAATAGAACCGCGTCGACATGGGAGATCTGATCCTTGAATTGTCGCGCGACCGGCGGAAAATCATCGTCATAGTCATAGCTGTAGAGCGGCAAGTCCTTGAACGGGATTTCGACCATGTTCAACTCGGCCGGCGCTAGACGGACCAATGCGCGCGCCAGTTTGCGATTGATCGAATTGGTCGCGAGGCTACCGACGAAATAGCCGACTTCCCATGACATTTTTGCCTCCTGGAGCATCGGCGTCCGGTGGTTTTGAGGGAAGCCCACCTACAGGCGCTGCTAGGCAGTCGGGCACCTGAGACGCCGTTTTCGCACAACAAATCGAGCGGGATATTTGTTCCTTTGACACCACATCAGCGCCGCAGCCACTGCGGCCCGAACCCCCACATTTTCCAAGGTTCGCAAGGGCCGTTTGAAGCGGATCGCCGGCAACCACCTGGCCGAGCAATTGAGATCTGAATACGATTAATTTCCACCCTTGGGTTGTCACCCTTGGTTCACATTCGTATAAACAGCCCACCAAAATCATCAAATATGACATCTTTGGGGATTAAGATGGTATCACCGAGATACATATTCTGGAGTAGAGGCCAAGTGTGTTCACATTTGATTCCTCCCCTACCAAGGTGTATTATAAACCGACAATGCGAGGTTTAAAACAATACAGAACATGACTTATAAGATAATATGCTCATCTGTTTCCAAGATCTTCGGAACCGAGCCAGAGCAAGCCTTGGCTCTTCTCCGGCAAGGTTTGGACAAGGACAAGATTCACTCTGAGACCGGGCAGGTCGTCGGTGTCGAGAATGTAAATTTCGAAGTTTCGGACGGCGAGATATTCGTCGTTATGGGTCTTTCTGGCTCCGGAAAATCTACGCTTGTCCGGATGATAAATGGGCTCATCAAACCGAGCTCGGGAAGAATACTTATAGACGACATCGACGTCGCTAGTTGCAGCGAAGAAGAGCTTCTTTCCTTAAGGCGCAACAAGGTTTCGATGGTGTTTCAGCATTTCGCGCTGTTCCCCCACAAAACCGTCGCGGAGAACGTCGCCTTCGGATTGAAGATCAAGGGCGTACAAGCAGCGGAGCGCCGCGAGCGCGCCCATGCCGTGCTGGAGCAGGTGGGGCTCGCAAACCGCGCCGACAGCTATCCGGAGGAGCTTTCCGGCGGCATGCAGCAACGCGTCGGGTTGGCGCGCGGGCTTGCCGCGGATCCCGAAATCCTGCTGATGGATGAACCCTTCGGCGCGCTCGACCCCCTGATCCGCCGCGACATGCAGGCGGAACTGCTGGAACTGCAGCGAAGCCTGAAGAAAACCATCGTCTTCATCACCCATGATCTGAACGAGGCGTTGATCCTGGGCAACAGGATCGCGATCATGCGCAATGGCCGGTTCGTCCAGGTAGGCTCGGCCGAAGAAATTGTCGGGTCGCCGGCAAACGACTATGTCGCAGCCTTCACCGCCGATATCGATCGCTCGCGCGTGTTCCGGGCCAAAAGCATAGCTGTCGAGCCACAAGCGATAGAGGCGGGTGCGCAGGTGGATGATGCCGCGCGCCGTATGGAAGATCTCGAACTGGACGCGCTTTACGTGACGGATGGCGAGAAGGTTGCCGGCATTCTCACCTATCGAAGCGCCATCGAAGCCTGCCGCTGCGGGACGAAGATCGTCCGCGAGGTGGCGTCGCACAGGTTCCCGGCTGCATCCCCGGATGCATATCTGAACGATCTCTATCCGATGGCGAGGATGGGCCTTCCCATCGCGCTTCGTGATGCACGCGGGCGGCTCACAGGGGTCGTCCCGCCCCAGGCGGTGTTCGACAAGCTTGCGGGGGCTGCATAATGGATTGGTTAAGTCCCTCGGATTTCCTCGCCATTCCCTTCAACGATTGGGTGAACGCCTTTGTGAAAGGGTGGCTCGTCCCCAATTTCAGGCCCTTCTTCCGCGCAATCCAGTGGCCGGTCGTTCAGGTTCTCGACGGTCTCGATTACGTGCTCAATGCCGTGCCAATGCTGCTCTTTACGGCCATTCTCACCACGGTCGCTTGGCGGGCGGCAGGGCGCGGCGTCGGCATCTTCACCCTGGCGTCTCTTTTCTTCATCGATCTCATCGGCCTTTGGAGCGAGACGATGACCACTCTCGCAATGGTCGTTACAGCGGTCCTATTTTGCGTGATCATTGGCGTGCCCCTGGGCGTCGCCGCCGCGCGCAGCGATCTTTTCGAGAAGATTCAACGGCCGATTCTCGACGTCATGCAGACGATCCCTTCATTCGTCTATCTCGTGCCGATCGTCATGCTGTTCGGCGTCGGAATGGTACCCGGCATCATCGCTACGATCATATTTGCCCTGCCCCCGATCGTCCGGCTCACGAATCTCGGCATTCGAAGCGTCCGCGCCGACCTAACGGAAGCCGCCACTTCCTTCGGAGCCACGTCTTGGCAGGCGCTCGTGGAGGTCCAGTTCCCGCTGGCGATACGCACCATCATGGCAGGGCTGAACCAGACGCTGATGCTGGCTCTTTCCATGGCGGTCATCGTCGCGCTGATCGGCGGCGGCGGACTAGGACTCACCGTATTCACCGGCCTCGGTCGTCTCGACGTCGGAAACGCGACTGCCGGGGGCGTGGGGATCGTGCTCCTCGCGATTATCCTCGACCGCATCAGCCAGGCCGTTGGCGAGCGGAAAGCAGTCCACACCACATCTCTGGCCGCCACGCTGAAATCCTTCTTCGCACCGGCGACGCGCAGCGAGGCCGGTGCGAATCACGAACGGGCTGCACCCAAGGGCCTGTAGCGCGCATCCGCCCGCAACGGCGGGTCGATCGAGGGCCGCCCTTGCGCGGCCCTACCAAAACAGGGGAGACCTTCATGAAAATATCCAGAACAACCATTTCCGCCCTTGCTCTTTCGGCGGCACTGGCCTTGCCGTTCCCGGCAACTTCTGCGGCGCAGGATCAGCCAGGAGAAGGCACGACCATAAGGATGGCGCAGGCAACCTGGGATACGGGATGGTTTGAAGCCGCTATCTACAAAAAGCTTCTGGAAGAACTGGGCTATACGGTTGAAGGACCGACGACACTCGACAACCCGCCCTTCTATCAAGCCGTGGCCCAAGGCGATCTCGATCTCTGGGTGAATGGCTGGTTCCCGCTTCACAACACCTATGAAAGCACCTTCTCCCAGGGCGCGGAGAAGGTAGGCTATGTCGCGAAGGGTGGTGCCCTAGAGGGATATCTGGTCGACAAGGCCTCGGTCGAGAAGTTCGGGATCAAGACGCTTGACGATTTCAAGCGAGACGAGGTGCGCGAGGCGTTCGATCGCGACGGTGACGGCAAGGCGGATCTCGTGGCGTGTCCGCCAGGCTGGGGCTGCGAGGTCACCATCGAACATCATCTGGATGCTTACGAATTGCGTGACGTCCTGAACCCCATCAAGGCCAGCTATTCGGCCTCGATGGCGGACGCAGTTGCTGCCTTTGGTGAAGGCAAGCCGATCCTCTTTTACACCTGGACGCCGAACTGGACCGTCGACGCGTTGAAGCCCGGGCAGGACGTGATGTGGATCGAGGTTCCGCGGGTCGATCTCCCCGAGGACCAGAAGGATCTGGAAGACGCTGCGACGCTCGAAGGCGTGGAAGGCTGCGTGGCCGATCCGTGTAAACTCGGATTTCCGGCAAACGATATACGTCCGGTGGTCAATTCCACTTTCCTCCAGGAAAATCCCGCTGTGAAAGCCCTGCTTGAGGCGGCTTCGATCCCGGTGGAAGACATCTTTGCCCAAAACGCCAAGATGAATGATGGCGAGGGAAATCCTAAGGATATCGATCGCCACGCGACGGAATGGATCGAGGCACATGCCAATCTCGTGAATGGCTGGCTCGAACAGGCCCGCGCCGCCGCGCAATGATGCTTTTGGGACTGCGGCGGCCTCGCTGTAGTCCCTCCCTCTCTCATTAGGCCATCTTAAGAGGCGTGACTTGTCTTAGTCCGCCCAATTGCGAAGATAAATACATCCATCAGCTACACTTCTCCCGCTAGAATTAACTAGGGGTTGCACCTTTCCGAGCTTCTATCATGGCCAAAAAGGAGGTTGACCATGATGGTAGCCGTTTTTGCATCGCTGTCGCTGGCACTTTTGGTGTGCTGGTTTGGCAGCCGCTTCCTCGCCGTGCTTTGTATTCTTGTCTGCTTCGCCCTTTCGGCGTCCCTCTTTCTTTGGGAAGTTTACAGCCCCGAATACGGGTTTCGCATGCCATGGATCCAGACGCGGTACATCGACAATCCGCCGACTGCGGAAAAGTCATTCGTCTATTACCTGGTGCCGCAAATGAATGGAGACTGGGCATGACAAATACCACTTCTTATCGTGCCATCAGAATTGAGCCTTACGAACCGCGACGCTTACCCGTAATGCTCAATTACCTCTATCTGCTGGCAATCATGATCGTCATTGCAGCGATCCTCACCGCGGCGATGGTGATGCAATACGCCATGGGCGAATTGCCGTGCCCGCTCTGCCTGCTGCAGCGGGCGGCAATGTTCGGGGTCTGTTTCGGCATCATGGTGCAGTTCCGCCATGGCTTTTCCTATCAGAACACCGGCTTGAGCCTGCTGTTCAGCATCTTTCTTCTGATCGTATCGGTGCGACAGACGCTGCTCGACATTTATCCGAGACCCGGTCATGAATATATCGGCAGCGCCGTATTCGGGTTGCACCTTCCGGTGTGGTCAGTCCTCATCGCACTTGCCTTGTTAATCGCCTTCGCTGTGAAGCTCGCAGTCTTAGGCGGCAAGGACATGCTCGGCGCACGGGTCGCGGACTATCCTTTTATAAGCAAGATCGCGACGGTGCTCAGCCTCTATGTAATCCTCCTCGCACTGATAAATCTCGTCTCGGTGGTGTTGCAGTGCGGCTTTGGCGAGTGCCATACGTTCGGCTATGCGCTGCTTAATCAGCTTCGGAGTTAAGATGGCGCCCCCGCGACTGGCCGGGTCTCACGCAACAACAGGATGCAGCCGAAGGACAGCACCGTGGTGAATATCGATAGCCAAAGCGCAGCACTGTAGGTGCCTGTCCATTCAAGCGAAGCGCCGCCGGCATAAATACCGGCGGCAGCTCCTACCTGATTGAACACATAGGCGCTTCCCAGAATGGCGCCTATTGAACGCCGGCCGAAGATTTCAGAGGCCAGCGCGCCGATCACGCCGATCGCGCCATATCCGAGCAGCCCAAAGGCAATGATGAAGGTGAGAACGGCGGTGAGAAACTAGTCCACGGAAGCGGCGGCATGGAGCTGCTGCGGGCGGCGTAAAAGTCGTCCACCCTTTCCCTTTCTGCGACAGCAGGGAGGGCGCGAGGATTTTCAGC
>Ga0180223_1001556_pt1 | contig 17209 bp, 17 predicted proteins | sample eDN5th30CKraftOP_FD_151337 | JGI IMG/M metagenome (GOLD analysis project Ga0180223, IMG submission 151337) | Enriched Organic Plus compost microbial communities from Emeryville, California, USA - eDNA 5th pass 30_C Kraft OP (version 2) (version 2) ...
GTCGTGGGTGTCGTACGCGTCCGACTCTCCGCTCTATGACCCCGAGATGCGGTCGATGACGTTCAACCATGTGGTTCCGGATCGATTCGTCCCAACCGCCACCATGCAGGCGGGCGGCGCCTCGCTGCAATGGATCGTCGAGGTCCTCGAGCCGGAGAAGCAGAACTACGCCGAACTGCTCGCTGCGGCGGCGGCCGTCGAAGCATCTGAGGACGGTCTCTACTTCCTCCCCCACCTGCTGGGCGAGCGGTCCCCGTACTGGAACCCCCGCGCCCGCGCCGTGTTCGCGGGCCTCGCACGCCATCACGGCGATGCGCACCTACTGCGGGCTGTCATCGAGGGCATCGCGTTCAACCTGTACACCGGCCTCCTGGCGTTCACCTCAAACGGAGCGCAGATCGACGGCGTGCAGGCGATCGGCGGTGCGGCGAACTCAGACGAGTTCCTCCAAGTACTCAGCGACGTCTGGGGCGTTCCGGTACAGCGACGCGCGTTGGTGGACGAGGCGACCGCGCTGGGTGCCGCCATCGTCGGCGGTGTTGGCGTCGGACTCTTCGATGACTTCTCCATCGCCGAACAGCTCTCCGAGCGGACCGGCACCTTCTCACCGCAGGCTTCTCGGCACCCGCGCTACGCAGCTTCTCACGAGCTGTTCGTGGATGCCTACCGGCATATGGAGCCCTGGTTCGACCGGCTCTGACGCGCCTTCCCCTCCTCGAATTTGCAAAAGGACCCTGATGACCCTGGAATCACCACGGTACGCTGAGCCAGCGCGCCTCAAACTCCTCGTCGAGCTCGGCGCGATGTCCGGCTCGAACGGCCGCTACGAGAAGCATCTGGCGGATCTGAGCGGGCTCTACCGCGACAGCGCCGCGTTCGACCGTGCGCTTGAGAACGACACTGGCGAGCCCGCGTACTTCGTCGAGAGCAGCGTCATCGAGGGCGGCGACGGCGCGCTCACGGTCGGTATCAGCACCGTCCTGCCCGGCAGATTCGGTGATGAGTACGCCATGACTCGCGGGCACGTCCACGAGCAGGCGGAATGCGCCGAGCTCTACTACGGTCTGACGGGGAGAGGCGTGATGCTGATGGAGACCCTCGACGGTCAGACCCGGGCGCTCGAGATCGTTCCAGGAGTCGCCGTGCACGTGCCCGGCCATTGGATCCACCGCAGCGTGAATGTCGGCCATACCCCGTTCTCCACACTCTTCTGCTACGCCACCGAGGCCGGCCAGGACTACAACGTGATCGCACGGGCAGGCGGAATGAAGAAGCTCGTCGTGGTGGACGACGCACCCGGAGCGTCCTCGTGGACGCTCCGCGACAACCCGGATCACCGCGGCTACGCGGAGAAGGATTGACCCCCATGAGCACGTCCGAATTCACCGCGCTCACCGTCGACACGCTGCGACCGGCTGAGGCGCCGACCCTGTACTTCATCGGCGTGACGACGGGAAGTTCGTCGATCCAACGCGTGTTCCCGTTGTGGGCCGAAGCCCTGGGCCTCGAAGACGCACGCCTGCAAGGGATCGATCTCCCGATCCATGCCGACCCCGAGGTCTATCGTCGGACCGTGGAGTTCATCGCGCAGGACCCGCTCAGTCGAGGTGCGCTCGTCACGACCCACAAGATCGACCTCTACCGCGCGGCGGAAGACCTCTTCGACGTGCGCGATCAGTTCTCGCGCATGATGGGCGAGACGAGCTGCCTGTCGAAGTCGGACCAGGGGCTGGTATGCCATGCCAAGGACCCCATCTCGAGCGGTCTCGCGCTGGACGCGTTCGTCCCGGACGGCCACTGGGCACGAACCGGAGGTGAGGCGGTATGCCTGGGTGCCGGGGGCAGCACTATCGCGATCTCGTGGTACCTGAGCCAGCTCGAGCGCGGTGCCGACCGTCCGAGCCGGATCGTGATCACCAACCGCTCCGTCGCCCGTTTGGACCACATCCGGGAGTTCCACGAGTCGCTCGATACGGACACGGAATTCGCGTACATCCACGCCCCGACGCAGGAGCACAACGACGCCGTCGTCGGCTCGGTGCCTCGCGGATCATTGGTGGTCAACGCCACCGGCCTCGGCAAGGACGCCCCCGGTTCCCCGCTCACGGACGCCGCGCGATTTCCCGAGGACGGGCTGGCCTGGGAGCTCAACTATCGCGGTGATCTCGTCTTCCTCGACCAGGCGCGCGCGCAGCTGGGTAAGCGCTTGCGACACGTCGAAGACGGGTGGATATACTTCCTCCACGGCTGGACGCAGGTGGTCGGCGAAGTCTTTGACCTCAACATCCCGACGCGGGGACCTGAGTTCGCCCGGTTGTCTGAGCTGGCTCGATCAACACGGTGAGGCGGGCAGAGATGGCGGATGAAGACGCCGGGGGGGCGACGCTTCTCGAGATCATCGCCAAACGCCGCGAGTTCCTCCGAGCTTCGGAGCAGAAGGTCGCCGACCTCGTGCTCGGTGATCCGGTCCAGGTGATGAGCTTCAATATGGCGGGCCTTGCCGAGGCGGCCGGAGTCAGTGAACCCACGGTCATGCGGTTCTGCAGCGCGATCGGATTCACCGGCTTCCGCTCGTTCAAACTCGAGCTCGCCCAAACCATCGCCCTCGGCATGCCGCTGACGCTCTCGGCGATCGACGCCGACGACAGCTTGAGCGATCTGACGGACAAGGTCTTCAGCCGCACGATCAGCAGTCTCGATCGCGCGCGACGCGGCCTGGATCCCGCGGTCATGGCCCGAGCGATCGACGTCGTGGCCAGCGCCTCAGAGCTGATCTTCGTCGGCGCTGGGGCAAGTGGGATCGTCGCGCAGGACGCTCAACAGAAGTTCCCCCTGTTCGGCGTCCCATGCCAGGCACCGGCCGACTACCACCAGCAGTTCATCGCCGCGTCCATGTGCACCCCATCTTCGGTGGTCGTCGCCATCTCGAACACCGCCCTCACCAAGACCGTGATCCGGGTCGCGAATCTCGCGAAGAAGCGTGGTGCCACGGTCATTGCGATCGTCGGAAGCCACGGCCCGCTCTCAGCGCTTGCGGACGTCGTGATCCAAGTGAACACCTTTGAAGACACCGACCTGTACACGCCGTCGGTGAGCCGTCTCGCCGGCCTGGTCGTGATCGACGTCCTTTCGACCGGGGTCTCGATCCGGCGCGGGAACTCGGCCGCACACCGCATTCAGGCGATGAAGGAAGAGCTGGCACTGATGCGCGGCGAAGAGCCCGGATCGCGAAGCATGAAACGGATGAAAGATGAAGACTGACACCACGAGTTTCCGCATGAGCCTCACCACGATCGACGGAATCCGCGCCGTGGTGATCTCCGACGACGCCATCGGCACGGCCGCCACCATCGCCCTGCGTGGAGCGACCCTGCTCTCATGGCGGGTCGACCTCGGCGACGGACCCCGAGAGTTCGTCGACGGCTATCGAAACCTGCAGGAGCTCGACGACCAGGCGGGCGTCCGGAGCGGGATCATGGCTCCGTTCACCAACCGCCTCCGCGGAGGACGGTACGCCTTCGGGGGCACGGAGTACGACCTCGGCGACGCCGCCATCGGCTCCCCCCGCGCACTCCTGCACGGGCTCCTCCGCGACCGGCCATACGCCCTCGTCGAATCCATCGCCACCGATGATTCCTTCATGCTTCGCCTGCGCAATCATGACCTGGCCGACGGCGACACCCCCGGGTACCCGTTCCCCGTCGGCGTGGACGTCGTCTATGTGATCCGTCGGCATTCGCTCGACATCGACATCGTGCCGACCAACTTCGGCGAGGTTCCGGTGCCGATCACGACCGGGTGGCATCCGTACTTCACGCTCGGTGCCCCCGTCGATGACCTCGTCCTCACTGTTCCGGCGGCCGTCCGCGTCGTGACCTCGGACGACCTGATCCCGCTCGACTCCGACGACGCGTTCCACGAAATCCGGGTCGGCGAGCCGCTGGACTTTCGCGACGGCAAACCCGTCGGCAACCTGGAGATCGACGCCTTCTACACCGATCTCGACGCCGACGCGGAGGGCCTGCACCGGACGACACTGGCGAACCGCACCGACGGCGTGACGCTGGAGGTGTGGCAGGAGCGCGGTTCCGTTCACGTGTACACGGCCGACCACCTCGAGCGAGGAGCGCGCCAGTCGCTCGCGATCGAACCGGTCGAGGCCATGACCAATGCCTTCAACCGCCCCGACCAGGCCCACCTGGTGACCTTGGGCCCCCGCCAGGTACGCCCGTTCCGTTTCGGGGCGAGCGTGCGCCGCTGAACGTCGCAGCACGGCACGACGAGTCGCAGCACGGCACAACGAAGGGCGGGAGCATCTGCTCCCGCCCTTCGTCATGTCACTTCAGCCGCGACGAACCGACGTCCGCTCGCCGGTTCGGGCCGAGGAGGTGATCGCGTCGGCTACACGTGCCGCGGCGACGCCGTCGGCGAAGGTCGCCGCGTGCGGCGCGAGCTCGCCGTTGCCGAGCACCGCCTCGATGAAGTGCGCCCACATGTTGATGTGCGAGTGCTCCCAGCCCAAGATATGACCGCTGGGCCACCAGGTGTCCATGAACGGATGGTCGCTCTCGCAGACGATCACCTCGGTGAATCCGCTGCTGGCTTCGCCGGTGCGCCGGTGGACCTTGAGCACGTTCAGCTGCTCGAGGTCCCATACGAGGCTTCCCCGGGACCCGTTGATCTCCCACGAGAGCCTGTTGCGCCGGCCGGGTGCGATGAGGCTCGCTGAGATCGAGCCGGCGGCACCGCCCTCGAACTGCACCACTGAGGCGACCGTGTCGATCGGCTCGGCGCGCTCCTCGCTGGTCACGGGATTGGTCAGGTACGCCGAGACTGTGTCGACCTCGCCGACTAGATAGCGGGCCTGGTCGATGGCGTGGCACCCGATGATATCGAGCGCACCGACCGGCGAGGGCAGTTCGCTGTCCGGATCGGTGCGCCACTCCTGCGCGTAGCGGAATTCTGCGGAGTAGATCTCGCCGAGTTCGCCGTTCGCGATCATCTCTCGTGCCAGCCGGACGGCCGGAACGAATCGGTAGTTGAAGCAGGTCATGTTCTGCACGCCGGCCTCGGCCGCCGCCGCGGCCAGCTGTTCCGCCTCGGCGAGGCTGTTCGACAGCGGCTTCTCGCACACCACATGCTTGCCGGCGCGGATGGCTGCGAGCGTGGGCTCGAAGTGCGCCGCGTCCGGGCCGACATTGTCGAAGATGTCGATCTCCGGGTTCTCGACGACCTCGCGCCAGTCCGTGGCGTAGTTCCGCCATCCGTATCGGGTCGCCGCCTCCGCGACGCTGCCCTCCGAGCGGCCGGCGATCGTGTGCAGGTCGAGCCGTGCCGCTCGCGGCCAGAACATGTACGGCAGGGTCTTGAGCGCATTACTGTGCGCCTTGCCCATGAAGCCGTAGCCGAGCATGCCGATCGAGAGCTGCGGGCGCTCGTCCGCTGGTGCCGGGGTCGTCATGCCTGAGCCGACTTCGTGCTGGGCAGGTCGGCGACGACCGTCTTCAGGAACTCGATGCCCTGCGTCACGTTCTCCTCCTCGGTCCGCTCGTCGAACGGCGATGCGAGGAGGTCCATCTCGATCGCGAGCGAGCCCGCGAAGCCGACATTCTCCAGTTCCTGGGCGATGCCGTGGAAGTCGATCAGGCCCTGGCCAGTCGGGCAGCTCGGCCAGAAGAGGAATCGTTCGGAGGGCGAGCCGCCGCGCCGGGTGGTGATGTCCTTGGTGTGGGTGGCCACGGTGTACGGGGCGAGGCGACGTGCCGCCTCGACCGGGTCCTCGTAGAGGCGCAGCGCGTTCCCCGTGTCGAAGTTCACGCGGAGACTGTCGGAGCCGACCTCGTTGAGGATGTCCATGATCTCGGACGACGTGAAGTCGATGTGGTTCTCGATCGCGAGGGTGACGCCCTCGTCCTCAGCGACCTTGACGGCCTTCTTGAGCATCGCGGCGGACGCCTTCACCTGCGGGCCGTGCGGCTCGTCCACGTAGAGCATGCTCGAGGCCACGATGCGCATGATGCTGGCACCGACGGCCTTCGCCCGCGGGATGTGACGGATGAGGTCCTCGAGGGCCTCTTCGTCCTGGCCGCGGTGCAACCCGTCGGGGTGCCCCCAGCCGATGACGCGGCCGAGACCCTTCTCGTCGAGGCTCTCCTTGATCGCCGCGCAGTAGTCGTCGTCGAAGGCGGGGAAGAACAGTGTCTCGAGGGCCACCTCGTCGACGCCGAGTCCCGCCGCGAAGGGGACGAAGTCGTCCTTCATGTCCCAGCGGGTGCCGGGGTCTTTCTGCTGAGGGTAGATCTCGCCGAAGTAGCGATGGAAGCTGTAGCTGTCGATGCCCACGAGCACGGTAACCACTCCAATTCGTCTTTGAATTGACCGTCCAGCGGTCGAACGGTCTGTAGTAGTACTACCTGTCGCGCGCGACGAAAGCAAGGGTTTGCCCCGATTTGGCGCATTTCTGGGCTGACATGCGGCATCCGGGGGTCATTTAGAGTAGTCTTACTACACATCCTGATCGTCGAGTGACCGGGTGAGGAGCAAGGGAGCCGCACGCATGTCTGACGTCAAGGGGAGCATCCTCGTCACCCCGCGCTCACTGACCCGGGCCGGGCTCGAGCATGTGCCCGAGCTCGACCCGCTCCGAAACGCAGGGTATCAACTGGTGAGTTGCACACCGGGCGTCGCGCCCGAGGAGCACGAGCTCGCTGCTCTCCTTCCGGGCGCCGTGGGATGGCTCGCCGGCGTCGAGCCCATCAGCGGGTCGGTGCTGGAGCAGGCCCCCGATCTCCGCGTGATCAGCAGGAACGGCACCGGCACGGACAACGTGGACCTCCCGGCCGCGGAACGGCTCGGCATCACCGTGGCCCGCGCCGCGGGAGCCAACGCCCAGGGTGTCGCCGAACTCGCGCTCACCCTCGCGCTGACCTGCGTGCGTGCCGTCCCATGGTCGAGCACGAGCGTGAAAGCCGGACACTGGGAGCGGTGGCAGGGACGTGAGCTGGCCGACACCGCCGTCGGCGTGGTCGGCCTCGGAGCCATTGGTGGACGCGTCGCTCGGCTGTTTTCGGCGATCGGGGCCCGTGTGCAGGGGTTCGATCCGTACGCCCCGGACTCGGCGTTCGCGGTGCCCACGTTGGAGGACGCCTTCCGCGGGGCGGACGTGATCACGTTGCACGCGCCGCCACCGGCGGACGGCCGTCCACTCGTCACCGATGAGCTGCTGAACCTCGTCGAGCCGGGTGCCGTGCTGATCAACACCGCACGCGCGGCGCTCGTCGACGACGAGATGATTCGATCCGCGCTGGAGTCGGGCCGTCTCGGAGCGTATGCGGTCGACGCCTTCGACACCGAGCCACCCGAATTGACCCCACTGCTCGGCCATCCCCGGGTGGTCGCGACGCCGCACATCGGGGGCTACACCGCGGCCAGCGTGAGTCGCGCAACCGCTGACGCGGTCCAGAACCTCCTCGCGGCCCTCGAGGATCATGGCGCAGAACCGTCGTTGGTTGGAAAGGAATCCCGATGACCCATCCCGTCGTCGCCGAGGCGAGCAGGCACGGCGTGATCGCCGTCCTGCGTGCCCCCAGTCCCGATGCCGCCGTGGAGGGCGCCGAGGCGCTCATCCGCGGAGGGGTTCGGGCTCTGGAGATCACGTACAGTACGCCAGATCCGGCATCGGTCATCCGGGAACTCGACCGTCGTCACGGCCAAGACGTACTCCTGGGCGCCGGCACCCTCACTCGGCCCGAGCAGGCGGCAGAGGTCGCCGAGGCCGGGGCTCGGTTCCTCGTCTCGCCCGGATCGGTCGCCGAGGTCGCCGAGGCGATGCGCGCCACGGGCGCCGCGGTGATGCTCGGCGCGCTCACGCCGACCGAGGTCATGCGGGCGGCGCAGCTTGGAGCGGACGTCGTGAAGATCTTCCCCGCTTCGTTGGGCGGGCCCGCGTTCCTCCGGGCGCTGCGCGCACCATTCCCGGATCTGGCGTTCATGCCCACCGGCGGCGTGAATCCGCAGAATCTCGCTGACTGGTTTGCGGCCGGCGCGGTCGCGGTGGGGGCCGGCGGCGAACTCACCCCCGCTCGCGCACTTGCCGAGGCGGCCTGGGACGACGTGGAACGGAGCGCTCGGCGCTTCACGGACGCCCTGGGCGCCGTGAGATCCGCTCAGCCATGATCGGGTCGCGCACGGCGCTCTCGGGCAACGTACGGACGGTCCTCGGCGACATCGCCGCAGCCGACCTCGGCCCGGCGAACTACCACGAGCACCTGTTCCAGGTCACCCCGCTGCTCCCGGGCGACGAGCTCGACGACGAGGCGGCGAGCGGCGAAGAGGCCGTCCTCCTCCGCGATTCGGGCTTCACCGCCATGGTGGACGCGACGCCGATCGGCCTCGGGCGCCGCCCCGGAGCCCTCGCACGGATCAGCCGCACGACCTCCCTGCGGGTGGTCGCCACCACCGGCGTGCACAAGGAAGAGCACTACGGCGGGGACCACTGGGTCCTTGCCGCGTCGGAGCAGGAGCTCGCCACCGCCTTCCGGGACGATGTGCTCCTCGGCCTGCCGCGGGATGACACCATCGCAACCGCCGGACGTACCACCGTGCGCGCGGGCATGATCAAGATGGGCGTGGGCTACTGGCGGATATCCGCCTTCGAACGGAGGGCTGCTTCCGCCGTGGGGGCGGCACACTGCGTGACGGGTGCTCCCGTGATGGTGCATCTCGAGCACGGCAGCGCCGGCCATGAGGTCCTCGACCTTCTGGAGCGTGAGGGCGTGGCGCTTTCGTCGGTCGTGCTGGCGCACGTGGATCGCAATCCTGATCCACAGCTCCACGCGGATCTCGCGGCTCGGGGCGCGTACCTCGGCTACGACGGCTTCGCCCGACACCGCGAGTGGCCCGACTCCGTGGTGCTCGCATGCATGGCGGCCGCCGCCGCGGTCGGCGCGACCGAGCGCCTGGTCATCGGCGGAGATGTTGCTCGGCGCACCCGCTATCTCTCGTACGGCGGGATGCCGGGCCTCGGCTATGTCGGAAGCCGGGTCGTTCCCCGGCTTCGCGAGGTGGTCGGCGAATCCGTCACGAGGAAGGTGCTCGTGGAGAATCCGGCGCGGCTGCTCGGGCGCTTCTGAACGGGCCAGAGCGAGCATGATCGCCCCTGCGCCGACTCAGTCAGCAGGCGGGATCTCGATTTCACGCCGGTTGTCCCAGGGCTCGCTCCACCCGAGCCGGTCGAACACCCGGTCGAGCAGCAGGCCCGTGAAGCCCCAGATCAGCTGACGACCGCCGTCGGCGTCGACCACGAACGCCGGCCCGCGCCAGGCCTGACCGCCGCGACGCACGACCGACGTGTACCGGTTGCCGGGGTCGATGAGATCCGCCACGGGCGTGCGGAACACGACCGCGGACTCCGCGACGTCGACGACCCGCACCGGTGATGGTCGCGTCCACCAGCCGAGCACCGGCGTGACGACGTGCCCCGAGAACGGCAGCGGGATCTGACGCAGGGTGCCGAGCACCTCGACGCCCTCGGGGTCGAGACCGGTCTCCTCACGTGCCTCGCGCAGCGCCGCATCCACCGGGCCGTGATCGCCGGGATCGACGCGCCCGCCAGGGAACGCGACCTCGCCGGCATGGGCACGCAACGTCGCCGCGCGGGCGAGCAGCAGCACGTCGAGATCGGCCGAGACCGCTCGTGCCGCCGCGATGCGGTGGCTCGGCACCTCATCGAGCACACCGAAGAGCATGAGCACGGCCGCGGGCCGAGGCTCGACTCCGTCGGGCCAGTGCCCGCCGTCCCAGTCCGTGAGCAGCCCCGGATCGAGCGCGAGCGCCTCGAGCTGCGCCCTCGCCGCCGCGCCCGCGCCCGCGGCGCGCTCAGCGTCTGCGGCGTGCGCGGCACCCGTGGCGCGCGCGGAGTCAGCCGAACCCATGCGTCGACGCTACCCGCTCTCGGACCGGTCACCTGCCCGCCGGGTCCCGCCGGGTCGCGTCCGCTCACGCACGCGAGCCGCGCGTTCGCGCACTCACGCGAGCCGCGAGATCGCGTCCGCCATCAGCCCCCAGAACCGCTCGACGTCGAGTCCGACCGCGACGTGCGCGTTGGGTTCCCGGCCGAGGATGCCGTCGAGGTCGACGAGCGTCGCGCCGACCGTCTCGGTCCCCGCGAGCTCGACGTCGAGCCGGCGATGCGCGAGCTCGACGCACCCCGGATCGGCGAGCACGGCCACCGCCACCGGATCGTGCAGCGGTCCGTCGGGCAGGCCGAACACCTCGTCGTTCGTCCGGCAGAAGAAGTCCAGCAGCTCATCGCCGAAGGTGGCCGTGCGGGTGCCCGCGGCGGCGAGTCGGGTTCGCACGTCGGTGGTCACGAGCGCGCGATGCGTCACGTTCAGACCCACCATGGTGAATCGCACGCCGCTGCGCACGACGAGGTCGAGCGCCTCCGGGTCCACCCAGGCGTTGAACTCGGCGGCCGGAGTGACGTTGCCACGCTCGGTCGAGCCGCCCATCCACACGACCTCCCGGATGCGCGGCGCGAGATCCGGGCGGTCGCGCAGGAGCACGGCGACGTTCGTGATCGGTCCGGTCGCGATCAGCGCCACGGGCTCGGATGCCTCGAGCAGCACCTCGGCCATGAGCTCCGTCGCACCGCGCTCGTCGAGCTCGAACGCCGCGGGCGGCAGGTCGGGCCCGCCGAGCCCGTTCTCACCGTGGATCCATTCGGCCGTTGCCAGGGTGCGCGCGATCGGCCCGGTCGCGCCGGCGGCGACCGGCACTCCGGTCACGCCGGCAACGGTGAGCGCGACGCGCGCGTTCCGGCTCGTGTGCTCGAGCGGCACGTTTCCGCCGACGGTCGTGACGGCACGCAGATCGAGGGCCGGATGCCCCGCGGCGAGCCAGAGCGCGAACACATCGTCATGGCCGGGGTCGCAGTCGACGATCACCGGGATGGTCATGCCTGCTCCTCGAGCGCGGCGGCCGCGGCCAGCACGCGTTCGCGCGGTGCGTACGAGCCGACCGTGCCGCGTCCGAGCACCGCGAGCGACGCCGCCGCGACCGCGAGCCGCACCGCGGCAGCCAGGGCGTACCCCTCGGCGAGGAAGGCCACGAGCGTGCCCGTGAAACCGTCGCCTGCGCCCGTCGTGTCGACCGCTTCGACGCGCGGCGCCGCGACCGTGGCCAGCTCGCCATCGTGCGAGGCCGCGACCGCGCCCGCGGACCCGAGGGTGACGACCACCGAGCGGGCCCTACCCGCCGTGACAGCCTCGCCGGCCGCGGCGAGCCAGGCGTCGCGACCAGCGTCGCGCGGCACCGCACGACCGATGCCGATCGCACGCGCCTCATGCTCGTTCACGATGAGCGGGTCGGCGAGCGCGAGCGTCGCGTCGGCGACCTCGACGACGGGCGCGAGATTCAGCGCGAAGCGGGTCCCCGCGGACGCCGCGAGCACCGCGAACGCGTCGACCGCGCCGGGAGGCACCTCACCCTGCGTGAGTGCGAGGTCGGCGCGCGCCACGCGCGGTCGCAGCGCCTCGATGGAGTCGGCGGTCCAGGTGTGGTTCGCGCCGCCTGCGACGATCACGGTGTTCTCGCCGGATCGCGCCACCGTGATGAGGGCGATGCCCGTCGCGGCATCCGCGACCCGGTCGACGCCGTCGAGACCGAGGCCGAGCCGACCGAGTGTCTGAATCGCGAGCTCGCCGTTCGCGTCGGCGCCGACGCGCGCGGCGAGGTCGACCTCGCCGCCGGCGCGACGCGCGGCGACCGCCTGATTCGTGCCCTTGCCGCCGAGCGTGACGGCGAGGTCGCGCGCCGCGATCGTCTCACCCGGCGTGGCGAAGTCGTCGACGTACACCGTGGTGTCGACGTTCACGGAGGCGAGGACGACCACGCGCCCCGTCATGCCGAGGGACCCGGCCCCTGGACCGATCCGGTCAGCGGCTCGCCGCCGGCCCTGTTGACGAAGCAATAGTACGTACGCTGACCCTCGGCCCACTGCTCCTCGGTGACCGGGTAGGAGCCCTGCACCTGCAGGTCGGCGACGCCTGAAGCCGCGCCGACATCGATGACGCCCGGGGCGGTGCACAGCAGATTCATACGGGAACCGAGCTCGGCCTCACCCGGGAACGGCGCGGCCGCGTCCTCGGCCAGCTGGCCGCGGAGCACGAGCTGCGCGGCGTGCGGCGTTGCGCAGTCGACGACCGTGAACTCCTCGGCCCACACACCCGAGAACGGGTCGACGCACTCACCGCCGAATAGGGTGTCCCACGCGTGCACGCCCGCGGGTTGCGGGCCGGTCGGTTCGGGTGCCGCCGTGGGCTCCTCGGTGGCCGCGGGAGTCGGAGCGGGCTCGGGCGCCTCGGCCGCACCGCCGCCGCCGGCCAACTGCGTGCCGAGGAAGAACAACCCGGCGAGCACGAGCGCGACCACGAGCCCGCCTGCGATCCAGAGCAACGTCTTCGTCTGGCGTCCGCGGCCGGGGGCGGGCGGACGCGGCCCACCGACGCCGCCAGCACTCCCGCCGGCACCGCCGGCACCGCCGGCACGCGGGCGGGGTACGGCCGAGGGGACCGCCGGGCGGGGTGCCGCGCCCGAAGCGGCGGACGGACGGGATGCGGCCGCCGGAGTCGTCGGCGCGACCGGCGCGACCGGCGTGGCCGGCATCAGCGCGGTCGGCACCGGCTCCGCCGCCGTGTGCTGGACATCCGCCGGCCGCGCGACGAGCGGGGACGTGCGGACGGGACCGCCCGCCGTCTCCGACACGGGGTCGGCCGCAGCGGCGGCCGCGTTCGACGCGGCGGGAGACACGCCAGGGCTCACGTGGTCGGCAGCGAGCGCCGGATCGGGTTCGGTGGGATCCGGCTTCAGGTTCCAGAGGAAGGCGGGCTGGACGCCGGTGTCCTCAGCGTCACCCTCGTCGTCGGGGCTGCCCGCGGCGAGCTGCTCCACGGACCGGTCCGGGGCGCCGGTTGAAGAGTCAGCCTCGGTGCGGCCGGGCGCCGTCGAGCGGTCGGCCGCGGGCGTCTCGGGTGCGTCGGCAGCGGCGACCGGCGAGGCGGCCGGAGCAAGCAGGTCGGCAACGGGCTGGGCGGCGGCCTGCGCGGGCGCGGGCTCCCCCCAGCGTGCCGCAGCGAACTTGGGGAAGGGGCGCGAGCGCGGCGGCCCGGTCTCGGCCTGGGCCGCAGCACCGGCGTCGGACTCGGACGCGTCGGCGAGTCCGGACTCGCCGACAGGCTCCGCGTGCGGCGCATCCGTCGATCGTGCGGACGCGGCCGGTGTCGCCGGCGTCTCGCCGACCGCCGATTCCGGGCCGGGCACCGCTGGCGCGGGTTCGTCGGGTTCGGTCAATGCCGACCAGAGCGCGGCGCCGTAGTCATCGAGCGGCGCGTGCGGCTGCACCCGCCCTGCACCGGCCGGCATGTCGGGAGAGGGTCCGGGTGGCGTGATCTCGGGTGACGGCGGCGGCACCTCGGCAGACGGTTCGGGCGGCGTGACCTCGGGTGACCGCGGCGGCGGCGCGACGTCCGGTGCGGCCGGCGCCGAGTGCGCGACGGGCGCGGGCGGCGCGACAGCCTCGACGTCGAACGGCGGCGTGAACGTGCGGCGGACCGCACGCGGCGGCGCGGCGTCGGCGTCGGCGTCGGCGTCGGCGTCGACGTCGACGGCACGATCACCCCAGGTCAGCGCGAACGGCGCCGTCGGAGTCACCGGGCCGGGCGCGGCGTGAATCGGCTCGGGCGCCGCATCCCGGCCAGGCGCGACATCTCCACCGGGCGCGATCGGCGGGGTCGCTGCCGTGGGCCGGAATGACGCGTCCGCGGGCTCGGCGGGCGCTGCGGGCTCCGCGGGCGCTGCGGGCTCGGCGGGTGCTGCGGGCTCGGCGACCGAGAACCAATCGTCGGACTCGGTCTCGCGGCGCTCCCGTCGCGACGTCCAGGCCGACGACACCGGGGCGGGCACGTCGACGAGGCCGGGTTCGCGCGGTGCGGGACGGTCGGCGCGCGAAGCGCCGTCACCAGCTGCATCCGCGCCGGCGGCGTCGGCACCGTCGGCGTCGTCGTCGGCGGCAAGCTCGCCGAACAACCAGTCCGTGCCGTCGCGCTCCTCTGGCTCGTCGCGGCCCTCGCGTCCTCGGCGCATCACGCCAGTCCCAGGTCGTCCAGTCCGATCGCGGCCAGGTACGGCACGCCTTCGGCTTCGATGATCTCGCGAGCGCCCGTTGCCCGATCGACGACAACCGCGACCGCGGCCACCTCGGCGCCGGCCGCACGCAGCGCGGCGATGGCCTTCAGGGGCGATCCACCGGTGGTCGAGGTGTCCTCCAGGACGATGACCCGCTTGCCCGAGACATCCGGTCCCTCGACCTGCTTGCCGCGGCCGTGGTCCTTCGGCTCCTTGCGCACGACGAACGCGTCGTAGGCGAGACCACGTGCCGCACCCTGGTGCAGGACGGCGGTCGCGATGGGGTCGGCGCCCATCGTGAGGCCCCCGACGGCGGTCACGCCGGGCACATCGGCGATGAGGTCGAGCATGACCTGCCCGATGAGCGGCGCCACGCGGTGGTCGAGGCTGACCTTGCGCAGGTCGACGTAGTAGCTCGCCTGCTTGCCACTCGTGAGGGTGAAGTCGCCATGGAAGACGGCGTCGGCGGCGATGTGGTCGATGAGCCGGCGGCGCACGTCGGCGGCCTGGGAATCGTGCGGGGTCACCCCCCGAGTGTATTAGAGGCACGGCCGCGCGCACTGCAGGCAGCGCCAGCCGGCACATCCCGGCTCCGAAGACAAGCGAAGGGCCGCCCCGCGGGGTGTCCCTCCCCCGCGCGGCGGCCCTGCGTTGACGGGGCGACCGAGCCCCGGATCGCGCGACCTAGACGGTGCGCGCGAACGACTCCTTCGGCGTGCGGCGGTAGCCGTCACGCGCGGTGACGACGACGGAGCCGACGATACCGGCCGCGGCGGCCGAACCGATGATGCCGAGGAGGACGAGGGAGGACACGGTGATTCCTTTCACGAGGACGCTTGGGGGTCAGAATCGAGCGTTGAGGCCCCTTTGCCCGTGTTCGATGTGTCTATTGAAGCGCGAAAGACCGTGCAGCACAATCGGACCGTTCTACACTGAGATTGTAGGCTGGCTACATGGATGTCCGCCGGCTCGATCTGCTCAGAGAACTCGCACAACGCGGAAGCGTGACGGCTGTCGCCGATGCCACAGGTCGCACGCCGTCGGCGGTGTCGCAGCAGCTCAAGATCCTCGAACGCGAGGCCGGCATGCCGCTCACGCAGCGCAGCGGGCGCGGCATCGTCCTGACGGGCGCGGGCCAGGCCCTGGCGAGGAGCGCGACCGACATCGCCGTGGCGCTCGAGCGCGCCTCCGCACTGTGGGACGAGTTCCGCAATCACCCGACCGGCGAGGTCACCCTCCTCACCTTCCCGACCATCGGCGCCACCGTGCTGCCGGGCGTGCTCCGCGAAGTCGCCGAGATCCCCGGACTCATCGTCCGGGCGACCGACTGCGACGCGGAGCTCAGCGAGTTCGCCGACCTCACGAACCACCACGACATCGTGCTCGCGTACACCATGCCGGGCGAACTGCCCTGGGGCGGACGCGGCCTCACCGTGGTGCCGTTGTTCACCGAGCCGCTCGACATCGGCCTACCCGATCATCACCGACTCGCGGAGCGCGCCTACGTGACCGCCGAGGACGTGGCCGACGAGCAGTGGCTCGGAGTCCCGCCCGGGTACCCGTTCGAACGACTGGAGCACGCCGTCGAACAACAGGCCGGCCGTCGCGTCCACATCGCGCAGCGCTTCAGCGACATGCGGATCGTCGAGGCCTTCATCCAAGCGGGCCTCGGCATCGGCTTCGTGCCGCGCTATACGTCTGGCCCGCTGCCCGAGAGCATCGTGCTGAAGCCGCTCAGGGGGGTCAGCGCGATCCGGCACATCGTGGCCCTGGTCCGCCCCGACGTGGCCGAACGGCTCGCGGTGCGCCGGGTCATCGACCTCCTCGTGGCCCACACGGCGCGCCTGACCGAACAGTTCGGCGCGCACGCCTGACCGTGCCCACACCGCCGACCGGCCCCCGCTGCCCCACAGATCCACGCCCCGCAACCCCTGGCGCCCCACCTCGCCCGGGCCGCAAACTGAACTCCCACCGGCCGACTTTCACCCCACCATCGACCCTGGCCGTCACGGACACGGAGGACACATGCAGGATCCGGCGGAAGAGTACGCCGAAGACGCCGAAGGCATCGCCCGGCGGGTTGCCGAGTTCGGGATGACCGTCGCGACGGCGGAGTCGCTCACGGCGGGAGCCGTCTCGGTCGCGCTCGGCGCCGCGCCCGAGGCATCCGACTGGTATCGCGGCGGCCTTGCCGCCTACTCAGAAGACGTGAAACGCGAGGTGCTCGGCGTCACCGCGGAGAAGGTCACGTCGGCGCAGTGCGCGCGTGAGCTCGCGCTGGGCGTCGCGCGACTCCTCGGGGCGGATGCCTCGGTCGCGGTGACCGGCGTCGGTGGCCCCGGCCCGACGGAGGGCGAGCCAGAGGGCACGGTGTTCGCCGCAGCGCAGGTGCGCGGCGAGATCGTCGAGGCCCATCATGTGTTCGAGGGCGACCCGGCGGAGGTCGTGCACCAGACCGTCGGTGCCGCGCTCGCGCTGCTCCGGCAGGCGCTCGAGCGGTCGGAGGCACGACCGTAGTCGCCGCGCTCAGTCGTGCTGCGGGAAGCCCAGGTCGATCCCGCCGTGACTCGGGTCGAGCCAGCGACTCGTGACCGCCTTCTCCTGCGTGTAGAAGTCGAACCCGTGCGGGCCGTACGACTTCGCGCTGCCGAACAGCGACTCCTTCCAGCCGCCGAACGAGTGGTACGCCACCGGCACCGGGATCGGCACGTTCACGCCGACCATGCCCACGGTCACCTCACGCTGGAACCGCCTCGCGGCACCGCCGTCGTTGGTGAAGATCGCCGTCCCGTTGCCCCAGCGCGAGGCGTTGATGACGTCGAGCCCCTCCTCGTACCCCTCGACGCGCACGATCGAGAGCACCGGCCCGAAGATCTCGTCGCGGTACACCGACGATGACACCGGCACCCGGTCGACGAGCGTCGGCCCGAGCCAGAACCCGTCGGGCTCTCCATCGACCTCGACGTCGCGGCCGTCGACGACGACCGTGGCGCCGTCGGCCGTCGCCACGTCGACGTAGCCGGCG
>Ga0180223_1001557_pt1 | contig 17208 bp, 15 predicted proteins | sample eDN5th30CKraftOP_FD_151337 | JGI IMG/M metagenome (GOLD analysis project Ga0180223, IMG submission 151337) | Enriched Organic Plus compost microbial communities from Emeryville, California, USA - eDNA 5th pass 30_C Kraft OP (version 2) (version 2) ...
GGGGCGCAGAACAGCATGCCGTCGGCGTCCAGCAGGTCCTGGGGCTTGGCATCGCGGGCGTCCAGCAGCCGCGCGTCCAGGCGCGGGCGGGCGTCCAGCTCGCCGGCGATGTCTAGGGCGCCCTGCAGCGCCGCCTCGGCCATCTGCCTTGCCGCGCCGGTGCGCGAATGCCAGACGATGAGCAGCGTCCGGGTGGTGTCTGTCTGCATGGTGCGGCGGTCCCGTTTTCGTGCCTGCGCTCCGGTAGCACAGTCGCATCAGACACGGTAGTATAGAAACATGTCCACGATAGCCCGTCCCGACGCGCCAGCCAATGCCGGTCCCTTCGACGAAGCCTGGCTTGCACAGGCCGCCGAAGGGCTGGACGATGACGGCCGCGCGCTGGTCGCGCAGGCCGCGCAATGGGTGCGCGAACCGCTGCGCGGCCTGGCGGGCAGCACGGGCGAGCCCCTAGACATGCATTGCGCGGCGGTGGCCGTCATCCTGGCCCAGATGGGCACGGACGCCGCCACGCGCGCCAGCGCGCTGCTGTCCGTGGCGCCCCACGAAGAACCCCGCGGCGACGCGCGCAAAGACCCTTTGTACAAGGCTTTCGGCTCCGAGGTCGCCGCGCTGGCGCAAGGCGCGCGCACATTGCTGCGGCTTGGGCGCATCGCGGCCCGGACGCGCGATTCCCAGGCCGATGGCTCCCAGAAAGAAAAGCAGCGCAAGATGCTGCTGGCCATGGCGGCCGACCTGCGCATCGTGCTGCTGCGCCTGGCGTCGCGCCTGCGTTCGCTGCGCTGGTATGCCGAGTCGCGCACGCCGTGTCCGGCGGAGTTCGCGCGCGAAACCATGGAGCTCTACACCCCCCTGGCCAACCGTCTGGGCATCTGGCAGCTCAAATGGGAAATGGAGGATCTGGCTTTCCGCTTCCTGGAGCCGGACACCTACAAGGCCATCGCGCGCCAGCTCGAAGAGCGCCGGGCCGAGCGCGAGGCTTTCATCGAAGAAACGGTGGCTCGGCTGCGGGCGGCGCTGGCCGACGCGCGCATCCCGGCCGATGTGTCGGGCCGGCCCAAGCACATCTACAGCATCTGGAACAAAATGCGCATCAAGAACCTGGCGTTCAACAGGCTGTACGACCTGCGGGCCTTGCGCGTCATCGTCGAGGACGAGCGCGCCTGCTATGGCGCGCTGGCACTGGTGCACTCCATGTGGACGCCGGTGTCCGATGAATTCGACGACTATATCTCCCGGCCCAAGCCCAATGGCTACCGCTCGCTGCATACTGTGGTGGCGGACGCGCAGGGCCGCAGCTTCGAAGTCCAGATCCGCACCCGCGAAATGCATATCTTTGCCGAATACGGCATGGCGGCCCATTGGCGCTACAAAGAGGCCGGCGCCAAGGGCGGCACCCAGCAGGCCGCCGGCAGCTACGACAAGAAAATCGCCTGGATGCGTCAACTGCTGTCCTGGGAAAGGGACGGCGGCCTGGCCGGGGCAGCGCCGGCCGCCGACGCGCCCCGGTCCGACGCCGACCGCATCTATGTGATGACGCCGCAGGCTCGGGTGATCGAACTGCCCGAAGGCGCCACGCCCGTCGATTTCGCCTATGCCCTGCATACCGACCTGGGCCACCGCTGCCGCGGGGCGCGGGTGGACGGCCAGATGGTCCCTCTGCTGACGCGGCTCAGGACAGGCCAGACCGTCGAGATCATCGCGGCCAAGTCGGGCGGGCCGTCGCGCGACTGGCTCAATCCGCAACTGGGCTACCTGGCCAGCCAGCGCTCGAAGGCCAAGGTGCGCGCCTGGTTCAATGCCATCGAACTGCAGGAACGCATCGCTCAGGGCCAGGCGATGGTCGAAAAAGAGCTGCAGCGCCTGGGCAGGACGGCCATCAACCTGGAACAACTGGCCCAGCAGTTGGGCTTTGCCCGCGCCGACGACCTGTATGTGGCCGTGGCCAAGGACGAGTTCAGCCTGCGGCAGGTGGACCATGTGTTGCGCGAACCCGCGGCGCCGGAGCCCGCCGAGGACGACGCCAAGGTCTTCGGCAGCACGGCGGACAATGTCGTGCGCACGGGCAGGAACGGCGTGCTGGTCATGGGCGTCGATTCGCTGATGACCCAGCTGGCGCGCTGCTGCCGCCCGGCCCCGCCCGACCGGATAGCCGGTTTCGTGACACGCGGCCGGGGCGTGTCCATCCATCGGCATGACTGCCCCTCGTACGCCACGCTGGCGCTGCGCCACCCCGAGCGCGTCATCGACGTCGAATGGGGCGACACCGGCGAAACCGTGTATCCGGTCGACATCAGCATCCATGCGCAGCAAAGTGGCAGCCTGCTGCGCGATCTGTCCGACGTGTTCGGGCGGCTGCGCCTGAACGTGGTCAGCGTCAACACCCAGAGCCGGCGCTCGCTGGCGCACATGATCTTCACGGTCGAAGTGCGCAATGGCGAGCAGATCGGCCGCGCGCTGGCGGCCCTGAACGAACTGCCGGGCGTCACCGCGGTGCGCCAATAGCGGCCTGCGGGCCGCGGCAGGAGCGGGCGGCCGGCGCGATATGGCCGGCGCTGCTAAAATGCCGGATTACCCGGAAAGCCGGCGCGTGCGCCATTGCGTAACCAGAAAAGCGATTCCAGAGAGCGATTCATTGAAACCTTATAGTCTGCCCGACGACCAGGGGCATTTTGGTCAGTATGGCGGTTCCTTCGTTGCCGAGACGCTCGTCCACGCGCTGGACGAATTGCGCTTGGCCTACGACACATACCGCAATGACGCCGATTTCCAGAACGAACTTGCCTACGAGCTAAAGCACTTCGTGGGGCGCCCCAGCCCGGTATACCATGCCAGGCGCTGGTCCGAGCGGCTGGGCGGCGCGCAGATCTGGTTCAAGCGCGAAGACCTGAACCACACGGGGGCGCATAAAATCAACAACTGCATCGGCCAGATCCTGCTGGCGCGGCGCATGGGCAAGCCCCGCATCATCGCCGAAACCGGCGCGGGCCAGCATGGCGTGGCCACCGCCACCGTCGCGGCCCGCTATGGGCTGGAATGCGTGGTGTACATGGGCAGCGAAGACACGCGCCGACAGGCCTCCAACGTCTACCGCATGAAGCTGCTGGGGGCCCGGGTCGTGCCTGTGGAGTCGGGGTCGCGCACGCTCAAGGACGCCCTCAACGAAGCCCTGCGCGACTGGGTCACCAACGTCGAGAACACCTTTTACATCATCGGCACGGTGGCCGGCCCCCATCCCTATCCGGCCATGGTGCGCGACTTCCAGGCCGTCATCGGCAAGGAATGCATCGAGCAGATGCCGCTCGAGGCCGGGCGCCAGCCCGACTGCGTGGTGGCCTCGGTGGGCGGCGGCTCCAACGCCATGGGCATCTTCCATCCCTATATCGACTACCCCGAGGTGCGCCTGATCGGCGTCGAGGCGGCGGGCGAGGGCCTGGAAACCGGACGCCACGCGGCGTCGCTGAACGCGGGCGCGGTGGGTGTGCTGCACGGCAACCGCACCTACGTCATGCAGGACGAGAACGGCCAGATACTCGAAACGCACTCTGTCTCCGCCGGACTGGACTACCCGGGCGTCGGCCCCGAGCACGCATGGCTGAAGGACAGCGGCCGCGCCGAATACACGGTCGTGAACGACCAGGAGGCATTGCAGGCTTTCCACGATTGCTGCCGCACCGAGGGCATCATGCCGGCGCTGGAATCCTCGCACGCCATCGCGCACGCCGTGCGCCTGGCCCCGACCCTGCCCAAGGACAAGATCATCCTGGTCAATCTTTCCGGCCGCGGCGACAAGGACATGCACACGGTTGCCGAATACAGCGGCATAAGTCTGTAATAAAAAGGTATGCAGCACATGAATTCCTCGAACGACCGGCTTGCCGCTGCATTCGCCAAGGCGGCTCCGCGCGCGGCTCTCATCCCCTACATCACGGCCGGGGACCCCTCGCGCGCCGCCACGCCCGCCCTCATGCATGCGCTGGTCGAGGCGGGCGCGGACGTCCTGGAACTGGGCGTGCCGTTCTCCGACCCCATGGCCGACGGGCCGGTCATCCAGCGCGCGGCCGAGCGGGCCATCGCGCGCGGCATAGGCCTGCCGCAGGTGCTTGAGATGGTGGCTGAATTCCGTCGCGGCGACGACACGACGCCTGTCGTGCTGATGGGGTATGCCAACCCCGTCGAGCGCATGGGCCAGGCCCGGTTCACCGAGGCTGCCCGCCAGGCGGGCGTGGACGGCGTGCTGGTGGTGGACTACCCGCCCGAAGAGACCGACGATTTTGCGCAGTTGCTGAACGCGGCGGGCATCGCGCCCATCTTCCTGCTGGCGCCGACCTCTACCGAGCGGCGCATACAGAAAGTGGCGCAGATCGCGCGCGGCTACGTCTATTATGTATCGCTGAAGGGCGTCACCGGCGCCGGCCACCTTGACGTGGACGATGTCGCGCAGCGGCTGGGCGACATCCGCCGCCACGTCAAGGTGCCGGTGGGCGTGGGCTTCGGCATCCGCGACGCCGAAAGCGCCCGCCGCGTGGCCCAGGCGGCCGACGCGGTGGTGGTGGGCACCCGGCTCATCGAAAACATTGAAGAGGCCGTGGCCGCCGCGCGGCGGCAGGGCGTCGCGGACCAGGCGGGCATCGACGCCATGGCCGTGCGGGCGGCCGGGGCCTGGCTGGCCGATATCCGCCGGGCGCTGGACCAGGCTGCCGGCGGCTGACGAAAAAATACATACCTATCAGGGACGACACCACAATGAGCTGGATCGAGAAAATTCTGCCTCCCCGGATCAACAAGTCGAGCGACGCCGGCACGCGCCGGGTGCCGGAAGGCCTGTGGGTCAAATGCCCCGGCTGCGAAACCGTGCTTTACAAAGAGGACCTGCAGGCCTCCCTGAACGTGTGCCCCAGCTGCAGCCACCACATGCGCATCGGCGCGCGCGCGCGCATAGACGCGCTGCTGGATGCCGAAGGGCGGGCCGAGATAGGGCAGAACACCCGCCCCATGGACCCGCTGAAGTTCAAGGACTCGCGCAAATACCCCGAACGGGTGGCCGAGGCGACCAAACAGACAGGCGAATCCGAGGCCATGGTGGTCATGAGCGGCAGCATCATGGCCCTGCCTGTGGTGCTGGCATGTTTCGAGTTCGAATTCATGGGCGGTTCGATGGGCTCGGTGGTGGGCGAGCGCTTCGCGCGCGGCGTCCAGGAAGCGGTCAAGAACCGCACGCCTTTCATTTGCGTGGCCGCCTCGGGCGGCGCGCGCATGCAGGAAAGCCTGTTCTCGCTGCTGCAGATGGCCAAGACCAACGCCATGCTGACCCGCCTGTCCGCCGTCGGCCAGCCGTTCGTCAGCGTCCTGACCGACCCCACCATGGGCGGCGTGTCGGCCAGTTTCGCCTTCATGGGCGACGTGGTGATTGCCGAGCCCAAGGCCCTCATCGGCTTTGCGGGTCCGCGCGTCATCGAGCAGACAGTGCGCGAAAAACTGCCCGAGGGCTTTCAGCGGGCGGAATTCCTGCTCGAAAAAGGGGCCATCGACATGGTGGTGGACCGCCGCCAGATGCGCAGTGAGCTGGCGCATCTGCTGGCCTTGCTGACGCGCCAGTCGGCCGACGTCATCGCCAAGGCCGGCTAGGCGCGGCCGGCCAGGCGCGGCCGGTTTCTCCGCTGTTGCCGGCCGGGCGTCCCCAGCCCGGTCCCCAGCGGAAGGCCCCGAGACGCATTCACCCCGGCGCCCCGCGTACATGCATTTCTGAAGCAATCCATCGCCGCGAAACACATCGGGCCCTGGCGCTTGTGGCGGCAGGGCCCGATGTGTCTTACGGGGCCTGCTCCCGCTACGAGTGGGTTTCCACCTGCTGCAGCGGTTCGGACGCCGTGGTCGCGGCCGGCTTGCGGGCGCGGCCCAGGCGCGCGGGCGGGGGCTGGGGCGTATCAAGCCGGGCACCGGCCTTGGTTTCGATGAGCTCCATGCCCGCCTCGCTGACGATGTCCTGCAGCGAGGAAGCGGCGCCGTTGGACTGCGCGGCGTCGTGGCCGTTGGCCTGCGCGCGGGGCGCTTGGACAGCCTGCTCCTGGACGTCGGCGGCCTGTTCCGGGACGGCGGGCTCGGCGGCGGCAATCACCGCAGCGGAGGACGGTGGCGCTGGCGGCACCTCCGGCTCCGAGGCTTCGAGCGGCTCGACGGCTTCTTCGGCCGTATTCTGCGCCGGCGCGTCCTGGCGGGTATCCGCTTGCGGCGCCTGGGCCGGGGTAACGGCTTCGGCCGCCTGCGGCGCCGTGTCGCCGCCCTGGGCGGCACCCGCGTCATGCTGCGGTGCGCTGACGGTTTCGTCGCTGGCCTGTGCCTCGACGGCAGCCAGCGCCTCGTCGGGCACGGGGGCCTGCGCCGGAGCTTGTTCGGCTTCTGGCAGGGGATTGAATGACGGCGTGTCATGGGCTTCGAGGGAGGCCTGCGGCTGAGTTTCGCCGCTTTCGTCGCCGGCCTGGCCGTTGTCCATGGCGTCGGCGGGCGCGGCGTCGCCGCTGCGGCGTCCGCGGCGGCTGCGGCGGCGACGGCGCTTGCGCTCGGGATCAGCCTGCTCGCCCTCGGGAGAGGGCGTGGCGGCGGCGTCGGCGGGCAGCAGGTCTTCGGGCGGGCTGACGGCCGCTTGTGGCGCGCTATCGGCCAGGGCGCCCACAGCGGTGGCCGGGATTGCCGGTGTCTCGACGGCCGTGGCTTCGTTCTGCTGGCCCTCGCGGCGGCTGCGGCCCCGACCACGGCGGTTGCGGCCATTGCGGGCCTGGCCAGCCTCGCTGCTGCCGGCGTCCGGGGCGACGGCGGCGGAGCGCTGTTCGGCTACAGGGGCGTCCTGGGCGGGCTGTTGCCTGCGGCGCTGGTCGCGCGCGGCGGCCGGGCTGGCCGCTTTGGCGGTTTCGGCGCCGGACTCGGCGTTGTCATGGCGGCGCTCGCTGCGGCGGCCGCGGCTGCGCTCGCCAGTGCCGCGCTCGCGCTTGTCGCCGCTGCGGCCATGCTTGGCGCGCGTCGGCTGGGGCTTGTCGGCGGCCGGGGCGGCGGGCTTGGCCGCCGTTTCGGCGCCGGCGCCCCCCAGCCAGTTGATCAGGCGGCGCAGCAGCCCGCCGCTGGCGGCGGGCGCAGCGGCGGGGGCGGGGACTTCGGCCACGCGCGGAGCCGGCTGGTTGGGAGTGATGCCCTTGACCAGCGCCTCGGGGCGCGACTTGGCTTCATCGTCCTTGCCGGGCGACCAGGTCAGCGAGGTGTCGGCAGGCGTCTGCACCAGGTCGAAGCTGGTCTTGGCGTCTTCGAGGCGAGGATCGTCGTGGCGCAGGCGCTCGATGTGATGGTGCGGCGTCTCGAGGTTTTTGTTGGGGATGAGGATCAGGTTGACCTTGAGGCGCGATTCGATCTTGGTGATGTCGTTGCGCTTCTCGTTGAGCAGGAAGGTGGCCACGTCCACGGGCACCTGGGCGTGCAGGGCCGCAGTGTTTTCCTTCATGGCTTCTTCCTGGAGCAGGCGCAGCACGTGCAGGGCGCTGGACTCGGCGTCGCGGATGACGCCGGTGCCGTTGCAGCGCGGGCAGGTGATGTGCGAACCTTCGTTCAGGGCCGGGCGCAGGCGCTGGCGCGACAGCTCCATGAGGCCGAAGCGGGAGATCTTGCCCATCTGCACGCGGGCGCGGTCGAAATGCAGGGCGTCGCGCAGGCGCTGTTCGACGGCGCGCTGGTTCTTGCTGTCCTCCATGTCGATGAAGTCGATGACGATCAGGCCGCCCAGGTCGCGCAGACGCAGCTGGCGGGCGACTTCGTCGGCAGCTTCCAGGTTGGTGCGCAGGGCGGTTTCCTCGATGTCGGCGCCGCGCGTGGAGCGGGCCGAGTTGACGTCCACGGCCACCAGCGCCTCGGTGTGGTCGATGACGACCGAACCGCCCGAGGGCAGCTGCACCGTGCGGGAGTAGGCGGTTTCGATCTGGTGTTCGATCTGAAAGCGCGAGAACAGCGGCACGTCGTCGCGGTAGACCTTGACGCGATGCACATTGTCCGGCATGACCACGCTCATGAAGGCGGTGGCCTGCTCGGCGATTTCGTCGGTGTCGATGAGGATCTCGCCGATTTCAGGCGAAAAGTAGTCGCGGATGGCCCGGATGACCAGGCTGGATTCCAGGTAGATGAGGATGGGCGCCGCGTTGTCGCGGGCGGCCGCGTCGATGGCGTTCCAGAGCTGCAGCAGGTAAGCCAGGTCCCATTGCAGTTCCTCGACGTTGCGGCCTATGCCCGCCGTGCGGGCGATGATGCTCATGCCCGCGGGGACTTCCAGCTGCTCCATCGTTTCGCGCAATTCCTGGCGGTCCTCGCCCTCGACGCGGCGCGACACGCCGCCGCCGCGGGGGTTGTTGGGCATCAGCACCAGGTAGCGGCCGGCCAGCGAGATGAAGGTGGTCAGGGCGGCGCCTTTGTTGCCGCGCTCTTCCTTCTCGACCTGGACGATGAGTTCCTGGCCCTCGCTCAGGGCGTCCTGGATGCGCGCGGTGCGCACCTCGACGCCTTCCTTGAAGTAGCTGCGGGCGATTTCCTTGAAGGGCAGGAAGCCGTGGCGTTCTTCGCCGTAGCTGACGAAGCAGGCTTCGAGGCCGGGTTCGATGCGGGTGATGACGCCTTTGTAGATATTGCCTTTGCGCTGTTCGCGCCCGGCGGATTCGATGTCCAGGTCGATGAGCTTCTGACCGTCGACAATCGCAACGCGTAATTCTTCTTGATGCGTTGCGTTGAACAACATGCGTTTCATGAGTGTGTTTCTCCGTTGTCATGGTGCGCCGTTCATCGGCGCACGACCGCGGGCCACTCGGTGTGCAGTGATGGGTCTTGCAACAGGGGGCTAGGCTGACCGTGTCAGGCAGCGCCCACCCTTTTTCGTCAGGCAGGCACGGCGCGCCAGTGGGCACGCGGTTCGGTCAGCAGGGAAGTCAGGTTCACGATAGTGGTTGACGAAAACGATTGCTGGAGAACGGCAGACGCGGTTTTGTGGACGCGCCTGGTGCATAAAACGATAGTGACTTTGCAAGACATCATGCCGCACGCGGTTGACGATGACTGGACCAACGGCTGGCATGTTGCGCCGCGCCATTTTTCCGACAGGCATCGCCCCGGCGACCTTGTGGCCCAGAAGCTGAAATCTCTGGCAGTACAATACGAACTTGCGACCGACGGAGACGCACCCTTGCATCTCTACGTCAGGTAGTTTCTCAGCTTCTATAGGCTGACGTGATTATATGCCGCTTTTCCCCATGCGCAAACTCGAAAATGACAAACCTCCGCCCGTTGCCGTCCGGATGCTTCAAATTGATACAGAGCAGGCGGGCCAGCGCATCGACAATTTTCTGCTGCGCCTATGCAAGGGCGTGCCGAAAAGCCATCTTTACAAGGCCATACGCGGCGGTCAGGTACGCGTCAACAAGGGGCGCGTAAGCGCCGATTACCGTCTGCAGGCGGGCGACGCGGTGCGCGTGCCGCCGCTGCGCCTGCCGCGGCCGGACGAGCCGCGCCCGGTTCCGCCCGCCAGCTTTCCCGTCGTCTACGAGGACAATTCGCTACTGGTTGTAAACAAGCCCGCGGGGGTGGCGGTGCATGGCGGCAGCGGCGTTTCTTTCGGGGTCATCGAGCAGTTGCGCGCCGCCCGCCCGGGAGAGGCGCTGGAGCTGGCCCACCGTCTGGACCGCGAGACCTCCGGCCTGCTTATCATCGCCAAGAAGCGCTCTGCGCTGACGGCGCTGCACCAGATGATGCGCGAGGGCGGCGGGCGCAAGCACTACCTGGCGCTGGTCAAGGGCGACTGGGTCAACGACCGGCAGCATCTGCGCCAGCCGCTGCTGAAGTGGCTGACGGCTTCCGGAGAGCGCCGCGTCAAGGTGGACGCCCAGGGCAAGCCGGCGCATACCATCGTCACGTTGCAAAAGCGCTACGGCGACTATTCCCTGCTGGGCGCCGAGCTGCGCACCGGACGCACCCACCAGATACGGGTGCATCTGGCGGCGGCGGGCCACCCCATCGTGGGCGACGACAAATACGGAGCCGACGGCGTGCGCGGGCATTTCGCCCGCCTGGGCCTGGACCGCATGTTCCTGCACGCGCACCGGCTGGCGTTTCCCCATCCCGCCAGCGGCGAGCTGCTGCAGCTGCAGGCCGACCTGCCCGAGGCCTGCCTGCGCATACTGGACATCCTGGAGAACAAAAAAGCATGAAGCAATACAGCGCCGTCGTGTTCGACTGGGATGGCACCGTCATGGATTCCACCCATGCCATCGTCGCGGCCATGCAGGCGGCAAGCGCCGACCTGGGCCTGCCCGTGCCGAGCGCGCGCGATGCCAGCTGGGTCATAGGGCTGTCGCTGGAAAGCGCGCTTTATCGCGCCGTGCCCGACCTGACCGCCGAGCAGATGCCGCTGTTCCTGGAGCGCTACCGCGTCCACTTCCTGGCCCTGGACGCCCAACTGCGGTTTTTCGACGGCATGCTCGAACTGCTTGCCGGCCTGAGGCAGCGGCAGGTTCTGCTGGGGGTGGCCACGGGCAAGAGCAGGGCGGGCCTGGACCGCATCCTGGCCGCAAGGCGGATGCACGGCCATTTCGACATCACGCGCTGCGCCGACGAATCCTTCAGCAAACCCCATCCGGGCATGCTGCTGGAAATCATGGATGAGCTGTGCCTGTTGCCCGAGCAGGTACTGATGGTGGGCGATACGTCGCACGACATGCTGATGGCCCGCAGCGCGGGCGTGGACGGCCTGGCCGTCACCTACGGCGCCCATGACCCCGACGCGCTGCGCTCGGCCGGGCCCGTCGCCATGGTGGACAGCGTGGCGCAGATGCAGGCCTGGCTGGGGGACCGGGTGCGCGCGCCGTTCGCCGGCGCCGCCTGAACCGATCGCCTGAACTGAACTAAATGCCCCGCGGCCTTTCCAAAAGAGGGTACGCCCCGAGGAACATCATGGCCAAGCTCGACATCCCCTGCATCCCCCCGTCGCAAATCACGCCAGAGGCCGTGTGGCGGAGCAGGCGCGAATGGCTGAAGCGGGCCGGCCTGGGCGCGCTGGGCGTGGGCGCCGGGGCCCTGGCTCCGGCCTGGGGCGCCGCGCCGCCGTCCTTCGCGGCCCCGCGCGATTCGCGCTATGCGGTCGACGAGCCCCTCACTTCCGAGAAAGACGTCTCTTCCTACAATAATTTCTACGAATTCGGCACCGGCAAACAGGACCCTTCCGACCATGGCGGGGCGTTGCAGACGCGTCCGTGGACGGTGACGGTAGAGGGCGAGGTCGCCAGGCCGCGCGCTTTCGACATCGACGAACTGCTCAAGCTGGCGCCGCTGCAAGAAAGGGTCTACCGGCTGCGCTGCGTCGAGGCCTGGTCCATGGTGATTCCCTGGGAGGGCTATTCGCTGTCCGAACTGCTCAAGCGGGTCGAGCCCACGGCCAACGCCAAATATGTCGAGTTCGTCACCGTCGTCCAGCCGGAAAACATGCCGGGGCTGCGCAGCCGCATCATCGACTGGCCTTATGTCGAAGGGCTGCGCATCGACGAGGCCATGCATCCGCTGACCATGATGGTGTTCGGCGTGTACGGCAAGCCGCTGCCCAATGCCAATGGCGCGCCGCTGCGCATCGCCATCCCCTGGAAATACGGTTTCAAGTCGGGCAAGTCCATCGTCAAGATACGGCTGGTCGAGCGCCAGCCCGCGACCAGTTGGGCGCGCATCGCGCCCGACGAATACGGCTTCTATGCCAACGTCAACCCCGACGTGCCGCATCCGCGCTGGAGCCAGGCCACCGAAAGACGCATCGGCGGCGGCTTTTTCGCGCCGCGCACCCGGACGCTGATGTTCAACGGCTACGCCGACCAGGTCGCTTCCCTGTACGGCGGCATGGATTTGCGGCGGTATTACTGATGAGAGCCGCAAGCGCCGCGCCGCGGCGCCAGGGTGCCGCCGCCCGGTGGTCGCCGCGCCAGGCGGGCAGGGCCAAGCCTTTGCTGTTTCTCCTTGGTTTATTCCCCGCGGCGCGCTGGATATGGCTGGGCCTGAACGACGGGCTTACCGCGAATCCGCCCGAATTCCTGATCCGTTCGTCGGGCGTCTGGGCGCTGGCGGCGCTGTGCCTGACGCTGGCGGTGTCGCCGTTGCGGCGTCTGCTGGACCAGCCGGCGCTGCTGCGCTGGCGGCGCATGCTGGGGCTGTTTGCCTTCTTCTATACGGCGTTGCATGTATGGGCATGGGCCTACTGGGAGCGCGGCTGGTCGGCCGCCTCCATGTGGGCAGACATCATGCAGCGTCCCTTCGTGCTGATAGGCGTGGCGGCCGTCGTGCCCATGGCGGCCCTGGCGCTGACGTCCACGCGCGGCTGGATGGTCCGCCTGGGCCGGGGCTGGCAGGCGCTGCACAGGCTGGTCTATCCCATTGCCGCGCTGTCGGTGTGGCATTTCTGGCTGATCCGCGCCGGCAAGAACAATTTCGCGGAAGTCTACGTCTATGGCGCCATCGTCGCCGCGCTGCTGCTGTGGCGCGCGGTGCCGGCGCTGCGACGGCGCAGATCCGCGCAGGCTGGCGGGGGCGGCTGATTCCGGTGCATGGCGTGGGCCGGCTCGGGCCGGTGTTGCGGGCCGGCCGGGCCAGATCCCGTGGCTGTGCTCAAGGGCGCGGCGTCAGGGCAGGACCTTCAGGATGGCAAGCGTTTCGGCGTCGGGAAGGCCGTCATGGCGGTCCGGGCGGTAATGCATCTGGAAGGCGGCGATCACGTTGCGGGTCGCTTTGTCCAGCACGCCGTTGCGGGGCACCTGGTAGCCGACGCGTTCCAGCTGCGCCTGTATCCAGGCGGCGTCCGGCAGCCCATGGGCTTCGAATTCGCCGCGGGCCTGCGCCGCCAATTCCGGGTCATACCATCGCCCCAGCCCCTGGGCGGCCAGCTGCCGCCAGGGGAAGAGCGGTCCGGGGTCCACTTTGCGCTGCGGAGCGATGTCGCTGTGTCCGACGATGTTGTGCGGCTTGATCTGATGGCGGCGCACGATGTCGCGCAGCAGCGGGGTCAGGGTTTCGATCTGCGCGGGCTTGTAGGGCGCCCAGTCGGTGCCGGCGCCGCCGTCGTTGACGATTTCTATGCCGATGGACGCCGAGTTCATGTCGGTGCGCCCGTACCATTGGCTGACGCCGGCGTGCCAGGCGCGCCGGCTTTCATCCACCAGTTGGTAGATGCGCGGACGCGGTTCGTCGGTAATGAGGTAATGGCTGCTGACGTTGTGCTGGGACAGTATCTGCAGCGAACGCTGGTTCCCGGAGGACGTGTAGTGCAGCACGACGAATTCGACGCGGCTGTTCTGGCTCTTGGCCTGGATGCTGCGGTCGACTTCCAGGCCCCCCGGGCCGCGGCTGGCGCAGGCGGCCAGCAGCAGCGCCAGCCCGGCCAGCGCGGCGCGCCGCACGATCCCGATTCCGGTCCCGGGGCGGGGCAAGGTCCGCTTCCCGCTGGCCGGGCGGTCTGCGTTCATGACTGATGCCCCGCCAGGAACAGGAAGATGGCGGGCTTTTTGTTCAGGTCGGGGGCGGGAAGCGACTTCCATTGGGCCACCGTACGGGTCTGTATCCATTCCTGGCCGGTGGTCAGGGCGCGCGCCACGCACACCCTGGTATCGCCCTTGAGCGCCTGCAGCAGCGCGCCGAACATGGCGTCGTTGCGGTAGGGGGTTTCGATCAGCAGCTGCGTCTGGTGCCGCTTGTGCGAGTCGGTTTCCCATTGCTTCAGGCGGCGCGCCCGCTCGCCGGCGTCGACGGGGGCGTAGCCATGGAAGGTGAAGCGCTGTCCATCCAGCCCACTGGCCATCAGCGCCAGCAGAATGGACGAGGGCCCCACCCAGGGCGCCACGCGCAGCCCCAGCTCATGCGCCAGCGCCGCCACCCGGGCGCCCGGGTCGGCCACGGCCGGGCAGCCCGCCTCGGACACCAGGCCGATTTCGCCGCCCTGCAGGGCGGGCTGCAGCCATAGCCGGATGTCGCGCGCGTCGGTCTTGCCGTCCAGCGTATGGATGGTGATTTCCTGCAGGGGTGCGACGGTGCCCACCAGCTTGAGGAATGCGCGGGCGGTCTTGGCGTTTTCCGCGATGTAGGTGGTCAGCCTGCCGGCCAACTGCTGCACGGCGGGGGGAAGCCAGGTCGAGACGGGTGCGTCTCCTAGGCCGACGGGGATGAGATGCAGGGTTCCGGTGGGTTTCATGGCGTACTGGAATTCAGGAGCGGGTTCAGCCCGAAGCCGCGCAGCATGCGGCTGAGGGCGATGAGGGGCAGGCCGATGATGGCCGTGGGATCGTCGCTGCGCATGGACTGCATGAGGGCAATGCCCAGCCCCTCGGCCTTGGCGCTGCCTGCCGTGTCGTATGGCTGCTCACAGCGCAGATAAGCGTCGATCTCGGGCTCGGACAGCGTTCGGAACACGCACTGCGTGACGACGTCGTCCGTTTCGTGGCGCCGGCCGTCGTGCACGCACAGGGCGCTGTGGAATTCTACCGTGCGCCCGCTCAGTTCGCGCAGCTGCTGCCTGGCGCGCTCGAGGGTGCCGGGCTTGCCGATGGGGCGGCCGTCGATGGTGGCGACCTGGTCCGACCCTATGATGAGGGCGCCGGGATGGTCCCGGGCGACCGCCTGCGCCTTGGCCACGGAAAGCCTCAGGGCAAGCTGGGCAGGCGCTTCGCCGGGCAGAGGGGTTTCGTCCACATGCGGAGGCTGGACGGTGAAGGGGATGCGCAGGCGGGCCAGCATTTCCTGGCGGTAGCGCGAGCTTGATGCGAGGATGAGACGCATAGTGTGGTTCTGGCTGAAGTTGGTTTGACGGAACAATTGCGAAAGCGTTATTATCGAATGTTTTCTTTACCAGGCAATTGCCGGGACCAGGATTGCCGGTGAGGCGCTAGACGCTTAGTGGATACTCGCCTTGTGGATATTCGGTATATTGACACGTTCGAGCTTGCCCGGTCGGGACGTCAGGTGCAGGGCCAGGCGCCGCTTGGGCAGTTTGCGCGGCTGATGGCCGGCCTGCCCCGGCAGGCCGGCACGCTGGTGCGCTGGTCCTTGCAGGGCGAAAGCGATGCGGCGGGGCGGTCTTTCGTGACGGTCCGGGCGCAGGCCGAGCCCACGCTCGAGTGCCAGCGCTGCCTGTCGGCATTCGTTTACCCGGTAAATGTGGACAACCGCCTCGAGATCGTCGATACCGAGGCCGGGCTGGCGGACGAAGACGCCGACCCCGAAGATGCCGAACGCATCCTGGGCTCGCAGCGCTTCGACGTGCTGGCCCTGGTCGAAGACGAACTCATCCTGGGCCTGCCCTACGTGCCCAAGCACGATGTTTGTCCGTCGGAACACGGCTCGCCCGCAAAGGCGGACGCGCCGCAGGCCGACGATGCCCGCCCTTCGCCGTTCGCGGTGCTGGAACGGCTGAAGAAAAATTGAATTTATTGAATCAACCTACGGGGCTCCTCGCATACAATGGCGTCCCGTTTCCAGGAGTCATCATGGCCGTTCAGCAAAACAAAAAGAGTCCGTCCAAGCGCGGCATGCATCGTTCGCACGATTTTCTGACCACGCCTTCCACGGCCATCGAGCCGACCACGGGCGAACTGCACCTGCGCCACCACATCAGCCCCAACGGCGTCTACCGTGGCCGTAAAGTGCTGAAAACCAAGAACGACGAATAATCAAGCTGCATCTGCGATCTTGAATTAGATTGCGCTCTTGATGTCGATACCCCAGATCCGAATCGCCATCGACTGCATGGGGGGCGATGTCGGCCTGCCGGTAACGGTGGCCGCCGCATACCAGTTCGCGCAGCGGCATTCCGACACGCGCTTCCTGCTTGCGGGCGACGCGTCCGCCATTCAGGCCCAGCTCAACGCCCTGGGCTGTACGCGCGACGATTGGTACGAGCTTCTGCCCGCCTCCGAGGTCGTCGCCATGGACGACCCGGTCGAGGTCGCCCTGCGGCGCAAAAAAGACTCGTCCATGCGCGTGGCCGTGCAGGCCGTCAAGGACGGTAAGGCGCACGCATGCGTGTCGGCCGGCAACACGGGTGCATGGATGGCGATTTCGCGCTATGTGCTCAAGACACTGGACGGCATAGACCGCCCGGCCATCGCCACGTCCATCCCCAACCAGAAGGGCGGCGCGACCACCGTGCTCGACCTGGGCGCCAACGTGGACTGCACCGCCGAGCACCTGCTTCAGTTCGCCATCATGGGCACCGCGCTGGTGACGGCCTTGTACGGCCGCCCGCGGCCCACCGTGGGCCTGCTGAACATCGGCGAAGAAGTCATCAAGGGCAACGAGGTCGTCAAGCAGGCGGCCGAACTGCTGCGCTGCAGCGGCCTGAATTTCCATGGCAACGTCGAAGGCGACGACATCTGCAAAGGCACGGTCGACGTGATCGTGTGCGATGGCTTTGTCGGCAATGTGGTGCTCAAGTCCATCGAGGGCCTGGCCAGAATGGTCGGCACCATGATGCACGCGGAATTCAAGCGCAATATCTTTTCCATGGCGGCAGGCCTCATCGCCAGGCCGGTGCTGAACCGCTTTCGCGGCAAGGTCGACAACAGGCGCTACAACGGCGCGGCATTGCTGGGCCTGCGCGGCATCGTCATCAAAAGCCACGGTTCCGCCGACATCTACGCCTTTGGCAATGCGCTGCTGCGCGCCCGCGAAGCGGTGCATAATGGCCTGCTCGATGGCACGACAGAGGCCATAGACCACCTTCGCCAGAGTTTGCAGGCGGCGGCGCAAGCGGCGAAGATATCCAACGACTTATCAAATCCTGCGCAGTAGCCCAGGCCTGATGGAAGCGAATATGCCTTATGCAAAGATAGTGGGTTCGGGCGGCTACCTGCCGCCGCGGGTCGTATCGAACGATGATCTGGCGGCCGACCTGGCCACGCGCAACATCGAGACCTCGGACGCCTGGATCGTCGAGCGCACCGGGATCCGCCAGCGCCACATCGCCGACCCGGGCACGACCACCAGCATGCTGGCCACGAAGGCGGCGCAGGCGGCGCTGCAGGACGCTGGCGTGGGCGCCGACGAAATCGACCTCATCATCCTGGCCACGTCCACGCCCGACTATATCTTTCCCAGCACAGCCTGCCTGGTGCAGGCCAACCTGGGCATCAAGGGCTGCGGCGCCTTCGACGTGCAGGCGGTATG